>Ga0209642_10002238_pt1 | contig 12762 bp, 11 predicted proteins | sample RifCSP19_2_FD_184025 | JGI IMG/M metagenome (GOLD analysis project Ga0209642, IMG submission 184025) | Soil microbial communities from Rifle, Colorado - Rifle CSP2_sed 19_2 (SPAdes) (version 2) | ecosystem: Environmental > Terrestrial > Deep subsurface > Rock core/Sediment | place: Rifle... | reverse complement strand
CTCACAGCAGGTTGCCGTATGAACGCCCGCCGCACGGCGCCCAACAACTATCAACTGCTGCTCAACCCAAGCCTTGGAGGCTTATATTGATGCCAATGGGGCGTTCAATTGAACGCCCCTACCCCCTCCCTCTTGCCCCCAAGCCCCTTGCGAAGCATCCACAGTCAGGTTCAACGTGAGCGTCCGGAAGGCTGGCCCGGCCGCTCCTGCTCAGAAGAGGCGCATCTGCCGTATCGGGCGGCGGCCGGCGATGAGAATGTATGGGGCGGCGCGCTCGGCAACGACGCCCAGAGTCGTCAAGTCGCCCAGGCCGGTGATCCCGCCTGTACGCCGGGCCCTGAGGATGGCGCGTGCGCTGCGGGGGCCGATGCCCGGGACTCGCAACAGCTCCCGCTGGTCGGCTTGATTCATCTCAACCGGGTTCTCGCTGAGTTCGGCCATCGCATAGGCGAGCTTCGGGTCCCTTTCGAGGGGCAATCGACCGTCCTGGCTGAAAGGGAAGTCCTCGAGATCGAAGCCGTAGTCGCGCAGCAAGAACGATGCCTGGTAGAGGCGATGCTGCCGCAGTGGGTCCTCCCCTGGATGGTTTTCGAGCGGCGTGCCGGGGACCGGATGGAAAGCTTCGAAGTACGCCCGCGCCAGGCCGAGCGAGCGGGTGAGGCGTCCTACGGTGCTTAGAAGGTCCAGGTCGCTCTCTCCGGCCGCTCCGACGACGAATTGCGTCGTGCTGGAGGGCCATCTCCCTGCCCATCCCTGCTGCGGCGGGAGGGAGCGGCGGATTTCCTCCACCCAGCGCAACGGGGCGAGAAGCTCAACCTCGAAGTGCTTGTTAGGAGCCAGGCGTGCCAGACGCGCTTGGTTTGGCGCCTCCAGGTTGATGGAGACGCGATCCGCGAGCTGCATGGAACGCAGGACCTGGCCCTTCTCTGCCCCGGGCATGATCTTCAGGTGCAGATAGCCGCGATAGCCCAGCTTGAGGCGTAGGACCTCGGCCGTATCGAGCAGCTTGTTCTGGGTGTTTGCGCCCCCGGCGAAGATGCCTGTCGAGAGGAACAAACCATCGGCGCGCCCGGCGCGATGGATCGCATCGAACAGCCTGGCCAGCTCATCCGGCTTGAAGGTCACCCGGTGCGCGTCCCGGCCGGCGCGGAACGGGCAGTAGTTGCAGTCGCGCTCGCAGGCGGTGGTGAGCATCGCCTTGACCAAGGGAACGCGGCGGCCTCCGGGCGCGGCGGCCATGAAAATGGGGATCGCGCGACTTCCGACCTGTACCTGGTGACTCCTCTGGCCCTTGCCGAAACGGCGGCGGATCTCCGCCGGCGTGTAACCGCAGGCCGCCGGGCTGCTCTTGGTGAGGCGATCCGCCTCATCCTCCCGACCTTCGAACAGGGTCTGCTCCGCGGCGAGCGACAGCTTCTGCAATCCGTCCATCGCCGTCTAGCATAGCACAAACGTTCTGATGGCGCAAGAAAGAGATGTGCCATCGGTGAACCGATGCAAACGCCCGAATTCGGCCGCAAGCCGAGTCCACGAGGCCAGAGGCGTACGCTGGCCATCGCCTGCCGCCGTAATACCTGGGCAATGATTTCAGATGATAATGATCGCCAAGGTAGGAAATTTGCCTGCCACTGGGCCAACCGGACGGTCGGTGGCCAATGACGGCTCCCTCGGATGCAAGGATGAGGACTCGGCTCCCTATGGTAGACTTTCCGCTGCGCCGATCGACGACCTCCCAACGCTCACCTGCCGTAGGGCTACAAAGTTCGACCATGCCCCACACACCAACCCCCCAACTCATCCTCGTCGTCGACGACGAGCCGACGATCCGCGAGGTCATCCGGCGCTACCTCGAGCGCGATGGCTTCCGGGTGCGCGAAGCGGAGGACGGCTTCTCGGCGCTCCAAGCGGTCCAGGAGGAGCCGCCGGACCTGATCGTGCTCGACTTGATGCTCCCCGGCATCGATGGCCTGACGATCACTCGCCAACTCCGTCAACGCCATAGTATCCCGATCATCATGCTCACCGCGCGCGGCGAGACCAGCGACCGCATCCGTGGCCTCGAGCTGGGCGCCGACGATTACGTGGCCAAACCGTTTAGCCCTCAGGAAGTCGTGGCCCGCGTCCAGGCCGTGCTGCGTCGTGCGTCCGGTTCCCTGCAAAACCATGACGCGCCTCTCGAGTTGGGGGGGCTACAAATCGATCCTCAAGCCCGCTCGGTGACCCAGGCAGGAAAGCTGATCCCCCTCACCGCCAAGGAATTCGACCTGCTCTACTTGCTGGCTTCGCACCCGCGCCAAGTGTTCACGCGCTCCCAGCTTCTCGATCAGGTCTGGGGCTCCCACTTCGAGGGCGATCCGTCCACCGTGACCGTCCATATCCGGCGGTTGCGGGAGAAGGTCGAGGCGGATGCGTCGAATCCCCAGTTCCTGATCACCGTGTGGGGCGTGGGTTACAAGTTCGAGGCATGAGATGATTAAGCCCCGAGCGCGCTTCTGGACCTTCCTGCTGGGCGTCGCCTCCGCCCTGACCCTGACCGTCGTCCTGACCATGGCCTTCATGCGCCCGCCGGTCAAAGACCTGACTCAACTGGCCGGCCTGATCGGACTGACCGGCGCGGCCTCGGCGGCGCTCGGCTACATCTCGCACCGTCTAGGTTGGTGGCGGCGGATGCGCAGCCTCGGGGCAGCGCTCACGTTGGGTTACATCCTGGCCGCTGGGCTGACGCTTCTGAACGTCTGGCTGACGGCCCGTCTCATGTTTATCAGCGAGCACGACCTAACCCTCGCCGGGCTGCTGCTGGTCTTCGCCGCCGGCATCTCGATCGCCTTCGGCCACTTCCTCTCGGGCAGCATCGCGACGTCTGTCGGCGACCTGGTCGAGGGGGCGAGGCGCCTGAGCCAGGGCGACTTTTCGGCCCGCGTACACGTCGGCGGTGCGAATGAGATCGCCCGCCTCGGGGGTGCGTTCAACGACATGGCGGCTCGCCTTGAGCAGGCGCGGGCCGAGGCGCGCAAGCTGGAGGACGCCCGCCGAGACTTCGTCGCCTGGGCCTCCCATGACTTACGCACGCCGCTCTCGTCGCTGCGGGCGATGATCGACGCCCTGGCGGACGGCGTCGTAACCGACGGGGATGGCGTCCTGCGCTACCTGCGACAGTCGCAAGCGGAGATCGCGCGCCTCAGCTCGCTGATCGATGATCTTTTCGAGCTTGCCCAGGTCGACGCAGGGCAGGCCGCCTCGGCCATCGATCACCTATCCCTGGCCGACCTGATCTCCGATGCCCTCGGCGCGGCGTCCGCCCGCGCGCAGGCCAAGGGCGTGGCCTTGAAGGGCAGCGTCCAGGCCGGGGTCGATCCATCTTGGGCGGCGCCGGAGAGCATTGGCCGTGTCCTGCGCAACCTGCTGGACAACGCGCTGCGCCACACGGGGGCGGGCGGCGAAATCGAGGTATCCGCCTCGGCCGAGGGCGATCAGTTGCTGGTGACGGTGAGAGACACGGGCGAGGGCATTCCCGCACCGGACCTAACCCACATCTTCGATCGTTTCTTCCGCGGCGAGCGCAGCCGGCGGCGGGATAGCGATGAGGGAGGCGCCGGCCTTGGGCTGGCGATCGCGAAGGGCTTGGTCGAATCCCACGCCGGCCGTATATGGGCGGAGAGCGATCTAGGGAAAGGCGCCACCATCCATTTCAGCCTGCCACGCTTCCCCCATGCGGGGGCCATCGAGGGGTCGGCGAGTTCTCCTAGCCAGGGCCTCGCAGCCGATAGCATAGGAGTGTTGAGATGAAGAAAGCCATTGGTTATGGAGTGCTGTTCGGAGTCATGCTGGCCTTCGCCGCCGCCTCGATCGCCTTGCTTGGCGAACGCCTGGCCGGGCTGCCCTTGGTGCCCTTCCGCCTGTTCGACGGGATGGCGCGCATCCTGCCGGGAGCCGCGATCACCCTCGGGATCGACGCAATCGTGGCTGTGATCCGTGCGCTGCGCCTGGGGCCAACCGACACCACGGCCAAGCTCGCGGAGCAGACGCTGGCTGTGATCCAGTTCCTTGGCCTGGGCGCCCTGCTTGGCGGCTTGCTGGCCGTCGTCGGCCGGCGCGACGCAGGCGGGCTGCGCAAGGCTGGCTACCTCGCCGGAGCCGCCCTATTCATCCTGATGATGCTGGTCGAAGCCTTCCTGGGCTTTCTCGCCGTCGGCCCGATCCTGACCACGGCCTGGCTGGCTGCGCTTTCCTTCGGCTGGGGCGCTGCCCTCGCTTGGGTCCTGCGCCGAGCCCTCGCCGGCGCCGGACAGCCCGAGGGTAAAGCCGTCTCACGACGGGCCTTCCTTTATCTCGTCGGTGGCGGCCTGCTCACCGTTTCGGTGGGATCCATCGGGCTGGCGTCTTGGCTGCGCAAGGAGCCCGAGTCGGCCCTGGTGGACAGCGGAGAAGAGGTGCTCGACATCGCTGACACCTCCGGCCCCGCCGCGTCCCCATCGCAAGAGATCCTGGCCGCCCGCAGCGAGGCCGCCCCCGGGACCAGGCCGGAGTTGACGACGAACAAGGACTTTTACCGCATCGATATCAACACTCGACCTCCGCAGGTCGACGGGGGGCCGTGGCGCCTGAAGCTGGAAGGCCTGGTGCGCACCCCGCTTTCGCTCACGCTGGATGAGTTGCGCGCCATGCCGACCGTCTCGCAGGTCGTCACGATGCAGTGCATCTCCAACCCGATCGGCGGCGACCTGACCAGCACGAGCCGCTGGACGGGCGTGCGCTTCAAGGACGTGCTCGACCGAGCGGGATTGCTGCGTGAAGCCCAGGCGATCACCATCAAGTCCGCCGATGGCTTCTACGAGACCGTGCGCATGGAAGACGCCATGGACGAGCGCACGCTGCTCGTCTTTGCGATGAACGGCGTGCCGCTGCCGGTGGAGCACGGTTTTCCGCTGCGCATCTACATCCCAAACCGCTACGGCATGAAGCAGCCGAAGTGGATCGAGAGTATGGAGGTCGTCGACCAATGGCTGCCCGGCTACTGGGTGAGCCGTGGCTGGAGCGAGGAGGCCTTGGTCAACGCGACCTCGGTCGTGGACGCGGTGTTTTATGTCAACACGACCACGGTCGTGGACGGGGAGGCCGCCCAGGCCGCGCAGGACGGGACCGTTCCGGTGGGGGGCATCGCCTGGGCCGGCTCGCGCGGCATCAGCCGGGTCGAGGTTCAGGTCGATGACGGGCCGTGGATCGAAGCCGTGCTGCGGACGCCGCCGCTTAGCCCGCTGACCTGGGTGCAGTGGCGCTACGACTGGCAGCGTCAGGCGGGTCGGCACACATTCCGGGTGCGGGCCTACGACGGCGCAGGCCTCTTGCAGGCCACGACCTCTCGGCCGGTACGTCCGGACGGCGCGACGGGCGTGCATGAGCTGACGGTGAACCTCTGAGGGAGGGGGATTGGGGATTAGGGATTTGTAATTGGGCGGCGTCTAGTTCGCGGAGGCCGATGGGGTCGGTGAATGGGGAGCGGTGATCGGGCGGTGGACGATTCCGAAGAGGGCTTGCCATTGTGGGTCAGCCCTGAGTGGTCGAAGCGAGGGTAGGAGGTATCAGAATGCGGAGGGGAATAGGTCTGACATGGGTCGTCGTGGCAATGGTTCTCGCCGCATGTGCGACGCGGGCGGCGAGTCAAGCTTCCTCGCCGGCGACGGAGGAGCATTCAGTGAACTTGACCCTGGTGGATCTTGGGCCTGCGCCTGAGCTGACCAACGAGGTGTGGCTGAACAGCGACCGGCCGTTGCGTCTGGCGGACCTGCGCGGGAAGGTGGTGCTGATCGACTTCTGGACCTTCGGTTGAATTAACTGCCAGCATGTGATCCCCTCGGTGAGGGGATGGCACACAAGCTATGGCGGCGCTGGGCTGGTCGTGATCGGGAACCACTTTCCGGAGTTCGCCTACGAGAAGGACCTTGACAACCTCAAGGACGCCATCCAAAGGCTGGATGTGCCTTATGCCGTGGAGCAGGACAACGAGGGCAAGACCTGGTCGGCCTATCGTGTGCGCTACTGGCCGACGCTCATCCTGATCGACAAGCGCGGACACATTCGCTACCAGCACATCGGGGAAGGGCGGTACGAGGAGACCGAGGCCGCGATCCAGGCCCTGCTGGCGGAGGAGGCGCGCTAGTTGGGGTGCAGGCGTCCGTGAAGGCGTTCACGCCTTGACCCAATGCTCCACGGGCCTCGTGAGGAACTCCTCGACCGCGATCCCGTCTCCGCCCACGAGCAGACTCCGCTGCGGCTTGAACGTGTCCGCAAACGCCGCCAGCCCCGGTTGCGTAGTGCGAGCACGGCCGCTCTTCACTTCGATGGCCGACAGCGTGCGGCCTGCCCGCGTCACGAAATCCAGCTCTCGGTTTCGGTCCTGCCAGTAGAACAGCTCGCACACCCCCAGCGCGGCGGCATTCGCCAGATGCGCCCCAACGGCCGACTCCACGAGATGCCCCCAGAACTCGTGGTCGGCGCGGGCCTGCCTTAGCGTAAGCCCCGATTGGGCGGTCGTCAGCGCGGTATTCAGCACTTGGAGCTTGGGGCTCGAAGCGCGCTGGCGAACGGCCTGTCCCGCGTACTTCTGCAAGCCCGTCAGCATGCCGGCCGCGGAGAGCAAATCGATATAGTGTGCAAGGGTAACGGTGTTCCCCGCGTCTTGCAACTGGCCGACCATCTTGGTGTACGACAGAGTCTGTCCGGAGTAGCTGCATCCCAGCAGGAAGAGACGCCGCAGCAGGGCTGGTTTGTCGACGCGGGAGAGCAGGAGGACGTCGCGGGCGATTGTCGTCTCGACGAGCGAATCGAGCACATAGCGAGCCCAGCGGGCAGGCTCCCCGATGAGCGGAGCGGCGCCCGGATAGCCGCCGTAGAAGAGGTACTGTTCAAGCGACCAGCCAAACGCCTCGCGCATCTCGCCGAATGACCAGTGTGGCAGGCGGATCAGCTCGAAGCGCCCGGCGAGGCTTTCAGTCAGCCCATGCTGGATGAGCAGCGGCGCCGAACCGAGGAGGACTACTTTGAGCGGGCGTTTGGCGCGCGTGTCTTCGTCCCACAAGCGCTTCACCGACTCGGACCAGTTAGGGAGCTTCTGGATCTCGTCGAGGACGAGCACCGCTCCCCGCCGGCCGGCCTCCTGCGCCGTGAGCCGGGCGGCCTGCCATTGCTGCTCGATCCACGACGGCTCGCGTAGGGTTGGCTCGTCGGCGCTGGCGTAGCGCGTGGGCAGGCTGGAGGCGGTGGTGACCTGCTGCACGAGCGTTGTCTTACCGACCTGGCGTGGACCGACAACGGCCTGAATGAAGCGCCGAGGTTCCTTGAGGCGGCGGGCTAGAATGGCGACCTGGGGGCGGATGAAGGTCATCGACAAATTACTCAGTACACTGAGTAATTTTACTCAGTGCAGTGAGTAGGGTCAAGCACCGCTGTAGGCCCCGCCGCAGGTCCCGCCGTAGGTCCCGCCGAAGGTCTCGCGTTCTTGGCGAGGCGTTCTTTGCGGGGCGTTCTCGGCGGGTGCAAGATCGGATTGGTTTCGATCGGCGGGAGCAAAGCCAAAGAATGGAAGAAGGCTCCAGTGGAAGAGGAGGTCTTTGAGATCGATCAATTGCCTCTTCACAGGTGATCCGCTTCCATGGATTTCCGGGCACACAGCCAAATGCGGGGAGCCACCATCGATCAACAGTTTACGTAAAGGATTGGGTTCTGAGAACCCTTGGGAAAGTAGTCAGCGACTGAGCGGTCGAGATACTTGTCTCGGAGGTGCTCCTCTGCGGGTCGACCGATGAACTCCCATCTACCCGGAAACCGCGTCTCCTCATGGATAGCTGTAATGTATTGTGTGGTGCCCGCGGGAAGCCATTTCTCGATCCGGTACACTTCCCGAACGACGCCCTTATAGATTGCGATTGCCAACTCGGCAGCCTCTCGTCTCCGGCCAACTTTCCATATACCGCGAGTTGCCTCGTAGAGCTCCGTCTTAGACATGTCGTAGCGGTAGCGGCGGTTGATCCTGATCAAGAGGGCTGGCTCCGCGACCTGAATGGACTTGGCAGTGTAGAGAGCAATCAGGCGATCCAGCGGGATCCGCCCGATCATCGCCGCATCGTATCCTCGGACCTCATTTGTCAACGGCGGTACCCCGAGCAAGGCGATGGCGGCAGATTCGATCCTTAGCGTTTCTACTTCCGTGGACAGTCCATGCGCCAAGATCTCAATGCGTGGCTCCTTGTCAAGTGCCTGGATAGCCTGGATTACCTTTGTCTTCGATGAAGGCGTCTGATCATGAAGGTGGGCAAGTAGCCGATTGCCTTTGCCCTTTCCGACATAGAAGATCGTTCCGTCGAACGGGTTCACATAAAGGTAGACATACCAGCCTAGCTGTTCAGTGACCTTGTGGGGAAGTCGTTTCATGTGGCCTCCAAGGAACGAGTGCGGTGTGCGCCCATCGCGGTAGGATAGCCAGCTACCCTACTGCCCCCCACAGATCCCGGCGTCCACAGGATCGCTGCGCTGATGCCGTATTATCGCGCTGAGCTCATCAGAAGTACTCGCATCCGGCACAGCCTGACGCCTCGGCGGCCATGGCCAGGACAATAGCCCCTCCGCGCTGGGGGCATCCTTGCATAGCAAAAAGGCGCGCCTGGGAGCCCTCAAGGCCATCACCGCCACGGCGCACAAACTTCTACGCCATCCTGTAGGAACACACCTGCCTCGACCGCAGGTGCTGGGTCGGGACGATGTGCTCAAGTACGGAACCCCGTACGTTGAGGTTGGAGAAGAAGAATACGAACGCCGCTACCGCCGACGCGTATTGGCCAACTTGCGCAGGAAAGCGAGAGCCCTCGGCTTCACCTTGGTCGAGATCCCAACGCCAGCCCTCAACTCCTCTTCTCTTCAAGCCTAATCACCCGGGGAAGTCACTTGGAAGGCGCAAGGGTTGTCGGTCCTCATGGGGCATATAGATTGGCAATCGCATGGAAGCACGACGTGAAGATCATCATGACGAGCTTGTTGTACTGCTGGTTGCTGAGTTGGACCGGCCATGCGATCGAATGGCCGAGGGTGTTTCGAACTCTCCCAGTGTAGATGATAGCCTCTTGGATCGTATTGCCCGCGCTAGGAAGCGCCGCAATAACGGTGGCGAAGTCGGGTGATGAAATGGGAAGGTCGTTGGGCAGGGCGAGGAGGTCGCGGATGTGCTGGAGTACGAGAAGGAGGGTCTTTGCGCCTGGCGGGATTGCGCGGGTGGGGTTGGAGCGAAGGATGCTTTCAAACAGGACGCACCCCTTGAAGAGATGGAGCATGAAGGGCTCGGCGGTGCCAAACCCTGCGCGCAGGTCGAGTAGCAGGTTGAGGTGAAACCATTCGAGGGTGAAAGATATGAGGGCAGTGGGAAGGGAGCGGAGGTGGGAATTGGCGGGAACAAGCGCGGGGAGAATGAAATCCTCTCGGAGATGCTCAATGGAGAGTGTGGGATGTGAGGGAGTCCTGCCCGGGCGGGAGTTGTAGTCATTGATTGTGAATTCAAGCCTGCGTTGGAGCTCCTGGACGAGGTTCTTGGCCGCCTGTTCGCTGAAATCGCCCTGGACCAAAAGGAACTTGAACGATGGCGTGGAGCTCGTTACGGGATGCCGCCCTGCGCGAAGGTCTTCGGAGACGGCGGCGTCAAAGAAGTAGGCTGCCGCCTCGAAATTGTACGAGAGAAAGGCGGCCATCGCGATCCAGTAATAGGCGCTCCCCTTGTGGATCCTCAGGTAGCCGGCTTCGTCGAGTGACTTGCATTTGACCAGAAGACGGAGGCCGTTCGTCATGCAGGCTGCGTAGTTGTGTTCGCGGAGGTCGCGGACATAACTGAATGAGTTGAAGAAAACGTTCCCTGCCTCTGTTCTGCAATCCAGCGAACTGATGCGCAGCGCCAGACCCAGTTCATCGTCGGTGAGCGGCATTTCCTGGGGCTGATCGTCGGCCATCGCTGAACCTGGGGGTCCTGGGAGATTCAGGGGCCCTTGCGCCGAACAATCATTAGGTTGAACCGGGCTTATTCCACAGTTCGGTATCGAAGCGACATCTTGGACTGTCCTCTGTGGCACGGTCCGTCGCATGCCACTCCCTGACGCTGGCGCGGTGAGGATGCACCCCACACAGATCCGTCTACTTCACACTATAAGTCGGATGCCAGGCCAGCACAACCCCTGCGCCGCCTTTCGTGAAATGCACCCATCAGCTCAAAGACTTGACTTTCGACTTGAGATCATGCTACAGTATCGGCAGGCGGGTGCCCGGCCTTTGAGCCGCGCTCATGGGTGGCTGAAACGCCACCGCCCTCCTTCAAATGCCATGCCCTGCTAGATTTCCTCTGGCAGGGCTTTTCTGTCAGGAAACACCTTCAGACCGTAGCCCCACAGCTTATCGAAGCGCCGGTATAGATGCGGTTTGATGCGCAGAAAGAATGGATATGCCGGCTTCTCGTATCGGAAGCGGTGGTATACGTTATACGCTACAAGATCGGGCGATGACAGAAGCTGGGAATAGTGCGACACACTGAAGAACGGCACTTCCTTTACAAAGTCGATGCTGCGTTTGGCAAACGTGCCGCCGGCCTGATACCAGAGCAGGTTACTGCGCGTCACCTTATACTGCCCGACATACTCATCCAGAATGACAAAGCCAATCTCCCTCGCCCCTTGCGGCTTGCCCTGATTCTGCTGCTCTAGGAACCAGTCGATGCGCTCAATCAACATGCGGAAAGCCAGTTGATACGGCGGGTCAGGCCGATGACCGGCCATTGAATACTTCACTTTGTGTTCAAGCTTATTGATTGTGACCGTGAAGAGCGGGAATTGGAAGTCATCGTAAATCGCATACAACGCCTTGACCAACTCCCCTACCTTCTCGCGTGTCAGTTCAGAAAACGGCCACCGGGGATGAGGGCCGCCATGAGAACGCAAGTTCGTCGATTTGAATTCGACTTTCGTCGGCTCGATCCCGGGGAAGAAGTGAGTCTTCAGTCGCGTGATCTCGGCGTCCACGGCCAGCCATTGGTCGGCGCGCACGCCGACAGCCGCCATGACAAACCAAGGATCGGCCTCTAGCGCCTTGTCTTCTAGTGAAGGCCGGCCGCACTCGTCAACGTAGAAGATGACCATGGTTTGGTTCGGCTGCCCCCTTCCCATGATTATCACTCACTCCGTCAGTCCGCGACAAGCCTCATGGGGCTGTGAACACCGACCATGCGATAGGCTCCGACGTGCTCCGGAATGTGTCAAGGGTTTTGGACACTCAGGAAGAGAGATTAGGGAACATCAATAGGCACATCTCCTGGTAAGCGGAGCGCCGGCAGCGGGTTGATGTGGACGGCGTCCGGCCAGCGCGGTGGATTGGGCAGGCCGTGCGAGAAGCGTTCCGGGTGAGCGTTGTGGGCGGCATGAAGCACCGCCTGTCGTTTGCGCCACAGGCTGTCGGCAAAGCCGAAGTGGACAGCCGCCGGGGTCACACTTGCACCTGCGCTGCAAGTGCAGGTGTCAGGCCGAGGCCGGTATGAGCGTGACGCCAGTTGTACCAGCGATCGAAGGCGCGCATCCAGAGTGTGGCTTGCCGGAGGTCGGCGAAGCGGCCCGGGAAAGTCGGGTGATGCTTGAGGGTTTTGAAGGCCGCTTCCGAGAACGGGTTATCGTCGGAGACGTGCGGCCGGGAGCGGCTGGGTTCAATTCCGAGCAGCGGCCAGAGGGCCGTCAAGGGCTGGGCGATCATGGGCCCACCGTTGTCGTTGTGGACCGTCAGTTGGCCGGGCGTGATGTGCCAACGCTGATAGCACTCGGTCAGCACCTGCTCGGCCAGAGTGGCACTCTGGCGTTCGGCCACCAGCCAAGCGATGAGATAGCGGCTGAACAAGTCGAGCACCAGGTAGAGATACAGAACCACGCCGCGGATCAGGCAGCCGAATTGGCTAATATCCCAGGTCCAGACCTGGAGGGGTCGGACGGCCGTCAGGCGCGGCACGGGAGCGGGCCTCGCCCGGTGCAGCACGTCTCGGCGCTCCGGTAGGGCCTGATTCTCGGCCAAAACCCGGTAGTAGGTGCGGATCGAGCCCAAGTACTGGCCTTCGTCCAATAGCTGTGGCACGATCTCGTAGGGTGTCTGATCGGCGAAGCGGGGACTGTTCAGCGTCTCCCAAACCATGGTTCGCTCGGCCAGGCTCAGAGCATTGGCTGGGCGAGCCGGCGCCCGTTCACTGGTCGGCAGGTGCGGCTGGCGGGCCGCATACAGGCTACTGTGCGCGACGCCGATCACCTGGCAGGCCGCTCGCAGACCGACCTCGCGCCCTAGGATCTCCGTGCTCTGGATCATCTCGGCTCGTCCAACTCGGTCAGATCGGGTTCCGGCAGGCCGAGCACGTGCAAGAGCTTTTTTTGGGCGTCGATGATCAGCTCCGCCTTCTGGAGCCTGGCTTCGAGCCGCCCTTTCTCGCGTTCCAGCTGCGCCAGCCGTTGCGCCTGTTCGTCGCCTTTCGGGCCGCGTTTCTTGGCGAACAGTTCTCCCGCGTCGCGCTGTTGGCGCCACTTGCTCAGATGTGATGAGTAGATCCCGTGGCGCCGCAGCACTTCGCCGAGCTTGCCTTCGGGACAGGCGTCGGCTTCGCGCAAGATCGCCAGCTTCTGCGCCGCCGTGAAGGTGCGGCGCTTGGCGCGCACCTCGCTGGAGGGCACCACCCCGGCGGTCCCCTCCAGCAAGATCAGGGTGGTGGTC
>Ga0209642_10002234_pt1 | contig 12769 bp, 15 predicted proteins | sample RifCSP19_2_FD_184025 | JGI IMG/M metagenome (GOLD analysis project Ga0209642, IMG submission 184025) | Soil microbial communities from Rifle, Colorado - Rifle CSP2_sed 19_2 (SPAdes) (version 2) | ecosystem: Environmental > Terrestrial > Deep subsurface > Rock core/Sediment | place: Rifle... | reverse complement strand
TGGTCTCAGTTGGGTTCATGCTTTTCCTCCTCTCTGGGCTATCGGTCCTTTGAGTAGCCGCACAAACTTCATGTTCCCTGCTTCAACCTCGACGATGCACGGCCAGCCGTCGAGGGAGTGGACATCGTAGACACCGCTCTCTTCTATGAGTTGGTCTGCGTCGCTGCCCTCCTTGACTTGTAAGGCGCCGGTGCTGTCGCCGATGTAGACACTGAACCAAAGTACCGGCCTTCCAACGTCACGGCACCCATAGCCGACCTCGCGGATGATCCCTAGTTGCTCAGCCATGCTTCCCCCTTCGCGGCCGCGATAGCGGCTAGAATCCCAGTCGCGTCGGTTACGGTGATACCCAGGGTATGGGCGATTTCATGGGTCTCGCGCCCCCGCAAGTTGCCGAGGAAGACTGTCTCCAGCGCCGCCAGGAGTGCGGGCGCGGCGGCCATCAGGCGGGCGTTGGCTTCACCCTCTATGCCATCCTCATCCCGTGGGCTTACATCGGCCAACCAGTGCCCCTCCGAGTCGAACAGCCTGAATCCCTTGTGGTTCTCGGAGGCCGTAAGTTTGGCGACGTAGGCCCACTCCCCCGCTGTGTGAGCCGCTGTTGGAGCCAACAGCGGCCTATCGGCCCGTGAGCCTCCGCCTTCGACTTGTGCCCCCACAGTCGGTAAGCAGGCACAACTTTCGCCCTCGTAAAACGCCATCTGGCACCTACCGCATGTGAGGACCTGGCGCTTATTCATGTCTTTCGCTCCCTTCGAGCGTACCGCTGTAGTCTCTCCAGCGTCCGGCGCTTACGTGTGACGCCGAACGCCCAGCACACCCAGCTGTAGATGCTGACGATGCGGGCTTTCACGGCCGGCCCTTCCGTGGCTTTGTTAGGCTGGAAGGATCAGCGATCCGCACCAGCAGCCAGGCGTTGAAGCTGAGCTGGTGCTGGACGTAGGTCTGCACGTACTGTTCGCGCAACTCCGCCATCAGCGCCCTTGGCATCCGCAGCTTGGTCTCGGCGTGGGTCGGCTTGCTCTTCGGGGTCTTGTTCATACCTCCTCCTTTGCGGCGGCGATAGCGGTGCGCTCAAAGCGGCACCAGCGGCAGCCGTCGCCCGCCTTGCCAAACCGCTCGCCACAACCCACGCACCGGGCTTTCTCTAGCGCTGCCAGGAGCCGCGCGTTCTGGGCCTTCAGGCGTAGATGTTCATAGGCCATCTTCGCTACGGCGCGGGCCCGCTCTAGCCGCGCCATAAACTCTGCGCCCTCAGGAGTGAGATGTTGGCCATTCGCCACCAAGGTCCGCAATGTCTCATAGTGTTCTGACAATACCTGAACGTCTCGCGTGTGCTGCGCCGCCCCCAACAGCGGCTTGTCTGCTCGTGAGCCCCCGCCTTCGATGGCGGGTGGGCCAGCATTGCAGCAGATTACATCGTTGACTGTTGGGTGCCTGTGACCGTGCTTGCAGGTTATCATGGGGTTTGCTCCGAACCTCCACCTTCGATGGTTATGGCTTGCATTCGTAATGGTAGCGCAGGATAGATCGGCCAGCGTCGTCCATAGTCGCCGCCGTGATTCGCCGGTAGTATTCTTCGCCCTTCGAGATAAGGCGTGGACATCCGTTGCACTTGTAGTCACGCCGCGCCTGATAAGGCCCTTGGGTTGTCTGGGCATAGATAGTCAATATCTGACCTCCTTCCTTCCTTCCCCTTTCAGCGGCCTGCCCGCGCCTACGATCTCTGCCAGGCCGACATAGGCTATGTTGTAGGCGTTGTCCGGATCGGGGCACCCTGCAATTTCGCGCTCTAAGTCATCGGCCTTCTCATAGATGTCTCGGGCCCTTACAAGTCGACGGCCTCCTCAGCGGCAATAGCGACGCAAGCCTGTGTCCAAGAGCAGGGTTCGTAGTGTTCCTTGTGCTCCAAGTTCACGTTACAGGCGCAGGCAGGACACCAGCGACTGTTTGCCTGTGTCGCGGCCATTAGGTTTTTCAGCGCCGCCAGCAGTGCGGCGTTCTGGGTCTGGAGGTCGCGCAGCTTCTCTGCTTCTGTCCGGAACCCCAGCAGTGGCCTGTCAGCTCGTGAGCCTCCACCCTCCGCTTTGGTGGTCTCGGCGGTGTTCATTGCTTCCCCTTTCGCTCCAGCCCTCCCCTAACGGCCTACGGTGCCACTGTACACCCTGTCCCCAATGCTGTCAAGGGGGTCTAAGGCGGTAGTGGGGACTATTTTAGGGGCAATAGTGGGGCTGAGGTTCCCAGACGGGTAGAACAGGGTACGAAGGGTAGGGGAGTCCAGGAGAGGGTAGCACCCCGACGGGTCAGGGACTTGACAGGCGGTGCTATGCTATGGGCGCAAGCCAACCGGAGCCTAAAGAGGTACAATGCCGCAACCGCAAGGGGGTAGGGTGGGCCTGCGCGGTGCCTGCGTAACAGCTTCGTCGGTCACCTCTATTTAAACGATAGTCCGGGCGAACATGGTGAGCCCGGAGCGATCACCCCCGATACCTACCCAGCACCCAGCACTTAGTGCCCTATCGCCCCAGGAAGCCTTCGCAAGAGCCCTTCGATGTTAGCCCTTCGACTAAATTGAGCCCAGCGGGTAAATCGTCCTGGACTTCGGGGCGTGGCTCCTTGACAGCACTCTGGTGGTAGGTGTAGGTTTACCCTTGAATGAGGGGGGGGTATCGGATATGACTAAGGTCGTTAGTCTGAGGATGCCGGAGGAGTTGCACCGGGCGCTGGTGGAGGAGGCCCAGGAGGAGCAGCGGTCGTTGAACGGCTTGTGCGTACACCTGTTGACCCGCAACATGTGGAGGCTTGCCTCGTCTCATCGTGGACGGCCCGAAGCGGGTCTAGTTGACAGTGTTAACCCCGCGTCCGATGCTAGCCGTAGCGGGTAGGTGGGCGGACCCGCTTCAGGGTCGGAAGGGAAACCTATGGTAGGAAAGAAAACAGCCCCACGTGGTAACTCTCGCCCCTGGCACGAACGACCCCATATCATAGACAGGGTAAAGCGAGTTTGGGAGTCCTTTCAAGAAGGGCTCTCTATTCCCTCTATATCCAAGGAGGAGCATCTCTCCTACATCACTACCTGGCGAGATGTGCAGCGGGGCAAACAACTCTACTTGGCAGCGGCGGCCGGCGAAATAGTCAGCATTACAGATGAGGCTGTGCTACGAAGGGAGACTATTCAGGAGGTTGCGTTCATAGACCGAGACCAGGCCCGACGTGATGATGCCTCAGGCCGGGCACAACTCCTCCGAATAGTGGGGGACCAGCAGACTGCGATAGAGGAGCTACGGGGCCTGAGGAACAAGTCGGCAGAGGCCGGAGCACAAGCAGTAGCAGCTATCACCCTAGTGCAGATAGGTGATAAGAAGCCTCGGCCTATCACAGACTTCAGTGATGAGGAGCTCGGTTCCCTGAAGGAGAGGCTGAAGGGGAATGGGCAAACAGGGGGAGATGCCACTTGAGGAGAGCTTGACAGCAAGTCTCTAGCGGGCTAGGTTGCTTATGCCGTCTCTGACCGGCGTCGTTGTGTCAGAGCACCGGCGCTGGGAAGGACGGCTTTTCTGTGCAAGAAATCATCGAGGTTCGCAGTCCAGAGCAATGGGCTGAAATTGTCCGTGCCGACCTTGGGCAAGCCGTAGTCGGCTTCATTATGGCCGGTCAGCACCTACGGGACGCCAAGCAGCAGATACCGCACGGTGGCTGGGAGTCCTGGGTGCGGGAGCAGGTGGGCATTAGCCCATCGACAGCCCGCATTCTGATGGCGATCTCTGAACATCCAGCACTCGGAAATCGTTTGCACATAAACGATTTGCCGCCTTCATGGCCCACCCTCTACGAGCTCTCTCACCTTGAACCGCCGCTGTTGGAGGCGGCGATTACCGCTGGTCGCGTGACGCCGGACCTGGAGCGAGACGACGCCAGGAAGCTCGTTGTCGAGTACAAGATGCAGGCCGCATCGGTGCGCTTCGACGTGCGGCACGGCGACCTCCGGACGGCGCTCGACGATGTTCAGGGCATTGATGCCATCGTCACCGATCCGCCGTACTCTGAGGAGTACCTGTCTCTCTATCGTGTCCTCTCCGAGAAGGCCCAGGGCTGGCTGAAGCCGGGTGGTCTCTGCGCCGTCATGACTGGCCAGAGCTATCTACCGCAGGTCTTCGAGGCGCTACTCGACCACCTCGATTATCACTGGACCCTTGCTTACCTGACGCCTGGAGGCCAAGCCGTACAAGTCTTCCCGCGCAAGGTTAACACCTTCTGGAAGCCCATCATCATCTGCAGGAACGGCGACGGCAATAGCCCGGAGTGGTTCGGCGACGTTGCCCGAAGCGACGTGAATGACAACGACAAACGATTTCATGATTGGGGCCAGAGCGAGTCGGGAATGGCGGACGTGGTGAAACGGCTGACGCGGGTCGGCGATACTGTCCTCGACCCGTTCATGGGTGCTGGCACCACTGGCGTCGTAGCCTTGGCCCAAGGCCGTTCATTCATTGGCTGCGATCTCGATGCTGAGAATGTCCAGGTTACGCGGCAGCGACTTGAGCAGACGATTATCGACCGTCTTGAGGGTGCCCATGAGTGACGCAGAACAGACAGGTTGGCGCGATCTGGAATTCAGCCTACGCCATCGAGAGTGGGGCCTTGATGCACCGCTGGTAGATATCGATTTCATGGGAATTGAATACGATCATTCCCGGCCTCGTGGTCTTGTGGAATACAAAAGTCGCCCAATTGATAGCCCGTTGGCCGACCCTAACACTCGTGCGCTTCTCAATCTAGCCTGCGGTTATCGGGAGAATGGACGATCTGGCCTGCCGTGCTGGATGGCACGATACTGGCGGTCTAGCTGGGCCATCAGGGTGATCCCATTGAATTGGCAAGCCAAGGCCCTCTTTGCAGGTCGGACAGATTTTTCGGAGCGCGACTATGTAATGAAGCTCTATGAACTGCGCGGTCGTGAAATACCACCGCTTGTTTATGACGGTCTAAACCGCCAGCTTCCGCCCACCGGACATTGACAGGGATCAGCTAGGGCCATAGACTCTCAGTGCCGTCTGTGACCGGCGCCGTCGAGGTCACAGTCGGCGGTGCCGGGAGAGGCGGCTTTTGATTGGAGGTAGCACATGGTCATCGAAACTGACATCCGCCAGGATATCCTCGAATGGCTAGACGCGGCCTTTGCCGAGTCCAACAATCTCTCCGAGGCAGCGGTGAAGGTGGCTGAGCGCATTGTGAAGGAAGGCCACTCCGAGGCTTTCGTGCGCGAGTTCGGCCCAGAACTCCTGACGTTTTCGTGGCGACACAGGAATGCCGCCAATCGCCGAGATGCGGCGAGCCCTGGAGAGCGGCGGGTAGATATGGAGGTCGTGCGTGAGTCAATCCTGGAATCGCTGTATAAGGTTGGCGATGAGTGGGTGCGACTCGGCGACTGTGACCAGGCTATGTGTCGGGGGGCTCAGAGGTGGTTTCAGAAGCAGGCCGAGGGCAATATGCGGGAGGCATTCATGTTCTCTAAGTTGGCCGACGGCCTGAAGGGTACTAAGACCGTGCGCGCCGTCTTCAACGATGAGCAGGTGCGCGGCTTCCTGCAGGACTTCAGGATGGAGTAGACGACGGGCCGATGACGCCGTGGAACCCGAGAGCCCCCTTGCCCGTCTACAGCCTGGCCGCGCGGCCACCGTTGCCCTGAAGCCCAGCCGATCCCTGCCGCGCGGCCAATGGAGAAATGAAGCCCCCTCCGCGACTGCCGCGCGGCACAACGAAAGGAGGAGCCATGAGCGGCCAAAACGCTTTTGAAGCCCAGCGTTTGCATGCCGCCCAGGAGGAGGATGTCGGGGGCCATGGTAAACATGAGGCCCAGCGTATGACTGCCCCCGATCCTCTTCATTCCCTCCTGGGTCACTACGCCCGCCTCCTGTGGGACATCCAGAAGCTACGCATCCAGGTCGGCAACCGCATCGGCGCTATGGAGCGTGACGGCCTGCCCGTAGAGGCGACTGCGCCCCATGTAGAGACGCAGAAGACGCTAGAGGCCCAGGAGCGGGCCATCGAGCGCCAACTCGTGCGGCTGGCGAAGCAGCACCTGCTGGCGGATTGGGTCGAGGCTTGCCCCGGCCTCGGTTATGGCGGTTTCGCCCGCATCGTCGGCGTGACCGGCGACTTCATGCTCTTCCCGAACGTGGCGAAGGTCTGGGCCTACATGGGAATGCACGTCGTAGATGGCCATGCGCCCAAGAGGGAGCGGGGTATCAAGGGGAACTGGTCGCCCCAGGGTCGCGTTGTCGCCCACCAGCTCGCCGACTCCATAGTGAAACTCGGTCGCGGCCCATATCGGGAACTCTACGATGCGAAGAAGGCCGACTATCTGGCCCGCCCCCGCCTAGGTGACTCAGGCTGCCCGATGGGGCAGGTTCATAAGGATAAGGGTGGCAAGGTGCTGGCCTGCGTGAAAGCGGGGGAGAACGGCAGTGAGACTTCGGCGCACCTTCACAATGCCGCTATGCGCGTCGCCGTCAAGGAGCTACTGAAGGACATGTGGGTCGAATGGTACCGGCGGGCCACTAGAGCAATGAAGCCCAGCGCGCTTTTGCCTGCTGGCGCCTAATTCGCAGGCCGGGGGCCATCGAGGCGTTGAAAGCCATCTATTGATTGCCTTCCGGCCCTATCGAAGTCTGGCGGGCCAAGCACCACATGAAGCCCACCCTCGCGTTGCCCGCCAGTTCGATGACTCTGCGGCGGCCATCCAGCGAGTGAAGCCCAACTTGGGGCTGCCGCCGTGCGTGGGCGGGCCAAGCGACTTGTGAAGCCCATGGGTGTAGTGCCCGCTCCCTCATGTAGAGCAGCCCCTTCGGGGGCTGTTCTGTGTGTGGTTTGACAAGGAGAAAACAGTAGCCGCATAATCACAGCGACAATAGTTTGACGCTGGGCGCAGCCTAAAGGGGCTAATAGAGATAGAGTGCTTGCCAAAGAGGCCGTTCTCCAGCTTCCCGACGCGCAGCGCGACATGCTCCTCCAGCAGATAGCGGTAGAGGAGCAGCGGCGAGCCTGTCAGCGTTCCTTCCTCAACTTCCTCCCCTATTGGCAATTCGTAAACCGTGAGACTGGTGAGATATGCTCCTTCCAGAAGCTCTGGGCAGGGCAGCAAGAGTTTGCGGAGCTTACCGCGCGACACAGATGGATTCTGGCCCTAAAGGCTGGGAAGCTTGGCTTCACAGAACTCGAATGTGCCTATGATGCCTGGGTAGCCCTTTTCGGCGGTAGGAACTCCAGAGTACATGTCTTCTCCCGAGATGATAGAGCAGCACAGGAACTCATAGGCTACATACGCTTCGGCTTACGCCATCTGCCGGACTTCCTCCGGCCAGCCTTTGTAGAGAAACTAGATACCGGCGAGGGGAGTGGCGCTACTCAGCACTCACTTAAGTTCAAGCTCGGCCTGGATGATGTAAGGCGGGTCGTCTGCTATGCCGCCGGACCTAATGTGTCGGTGGATCAGTCCTGCCAACATGCTCATGTGGATGAGCTGGCCAGAATGCCCTTCCCCAAGCAGACATGGCAGGCTGTATATACGACGATAGCCCCAGAAGGTTCCTGCCATGTGGTTACCCGTGGCGCGGGTGAGATGAACTTTGTGGGGACGTTATGGGAGGCGGCTGCTGGGCATTCTTCGCAGTTGTATCCGTTCTTCCAGCCGTGGACTGCCAGGCCAGGGCGAGACAGAGGATGGTATGAATTGCAGGCGGGTTCTCTGACGCAGCAAGGTCTTGCCCACTATGCTCCCGAGAATCCTGCTGATGCACTGGCCGGCGATGAGGCCAATGAGTTTATTCCCATCGGGCTTTGGGATCGGTGCTGGGACAAGGACCTCTCTCCCCTTCTTCCAGGCGCTAGTGATCCCATCGTCTTAGGAGTCGATGCTGCCGTTTCTGGTGACTGTTTCGGTATTGTTGCTGTCACCAGACATCCTGCCAAGCATAGCGATGTGGCGGTCCGGGCTGTGCGAAAGTGGGATCCGCCGCCGGGCGGCAGCATCGATTTCTTTGAGCCAGAATGCTTCCTCCGCTTTCTCTGCCAGGGGGGTTGTGCTGGAGGCCATCCTCAATATGAGCCCTGGCGTAACTCTGCTTGTGAAGCTTGTGAATCTGGGCCTTACCTACCGCCTCATAACGTTGTCCAGATCGCTTATGATCCCTACCAGTTAGAATCCATGATGCAGTCGCTGAAGCGAGATATGGTAACTTGGTGTGAACCCTTTGGGCAGCAGAAAGATCGTCTCATTGCCGACTCCTCCTTGCGCGACCTCGTAGTTAACATGCGCATTTCTCATGATGGTAATCAAACCCTTCGGGACCATGTGCAGAATGCCGGCGCCAAGGTCTCCCGTGATGAAGATAGCAAGATACGGATTGTGAAGAAGGCTCCTGACCGTAAAGTAGACTTGCTTGTAGCGACAAGCATGGCGGCGCACCGCTGCTTGTACTTGGTGATTTGAAATGCCGGGCGATGGACAAACAGCCGCTGAGAAGGCTACGAGCCTAGATGTTCTCTCTCGCTCAGTAGTTGATGTTCCCCAGAGCTTAGTAGCTCCAACTGACACTTACATCCTCTGGGTCGCGCAAATGGCTGATGGGATAGAGCCCTGGGGCCGTGCGCCCAAGATGCGTGATCGGCAGCTACGTGGCTTCTATCCCACCGAGAGCTTCCTCCTCTCTGCTTTGGGCGTGGTGTGCTCCCGTAATGCAGCTCTCTCCTGGACCCTAGAAGGGCCAGACCGCACAGTTAGGGTCTACCAGGACATTCTCCTCAACGCACAGTTCGGTCATGGCTGGGAAGAGTTTATCACTAAGACTTCCCTCGACCTCTACACGCAAGACTCAGGGGCCTTTGTGGAGCTTGTGCGACAGGGAGACTCTGAGGGCTCGCCGGTCATTGGTATCAATCAGCTTGACGCCGGCCGCTGCTGGCCCACGGGCAGCTCTGACACGCCGGTTATCTATATAGACCGGCTGGGGCAGTATCACGGCCTGAAGCCCTACAACATCTGCAACCTTCATGAGATGCCGGCGCCCGTAGAGCATCCGCAGTTCGGCGCTCTCTACACGATCCAGTACTGCGCCGTTACCCGGCTCCTGCGGGCTGCGCAGATTCTCCGCAATATCTCTATCTACAAGGACGAGAAGACCGGTGGGCGCTTCAACCGAGCAGTCCACCTGCTTAGAGGGATCACGCCGAAGCAGATCAAGGATGCACTGGCTGAGCAGGCTAGTAACGCCGACGGTCAAGGACTCCTTCGCTACGTTCAGCCTCCGATGATAGGGAGCGTTTCGCCTACGGCAGAGATTGGCCACGACACGATAGAACTCGCCATGCTGCCTGATGGCTATGACGAGGAAGTGACCTTCAAACATTACATCTCTGCTATCGCGATGGCCTTCCTCTCTGACTATCAAGAGTTCGCGCCCCTCCCCGGCGGTGGGCTAGGTACCTCCGCGCAGTCCCAGATACTCCACTTGAAGTCCAGAGGCAAGGGGCCAGCCCTCTTCCAGAAGCTCATCTCTCATCTTATGAACTTCCAAGGTGTGCTGCCCAAGAATGTGGAGTTCAAGTTTGCTGAGCAGGATATAGAAGCCGAAAAGGAGAAGGCGGAGCTGGAGAAGCTCAGGGCGGAGGCCAGGGCTGTCCGCGTACAGTCTGGCGAGATTACTCCGGAGGTAGCCAGGCAGATCGCTAAGGATGAAGGCGATCTCGCGCCCGAAGTCTTTGATGCTATGGGCGGGCTAGACCTCACGCCTCACATTACACTTCAGGATGAGGAGAAGCCTGAGGTGCCTGGGGAGCGGCCAGCGCGGCAGCTTCAGCAGCAGGTACCTGCGCAACCTCCTCCTAAGCCTGGGCAGCCGCCAGCGACTGCTGAGGCTACGAAGACCCGCTTTGGTGATCTGGTCTCATTTGAAGATGCGCTCAAAGATGCCGGTATCTACGATATTGAAGTTGGGAAGGCAGACGCCGACGCGATAGTGGAGGAGATCAAGGAGGCAGCGCTCGAGTTGAAGGCTGCTCTAGAAGAGCGGCATCTTGGACCTGAGGAGATAGAAGACGATCGGGAGCAGGTGGAGACGCTCATCAAGACGCAGGCGCTCAAGGCACTGCGGAAGCTGCAGCGACGGATAATGACGAGACTCAGGGAGGAGGCATGAAGGTGAAGTGGCTACACAATCTACTCCATTGGCGGAGCCGTAAAGCCGTGCTAGAACGCCTAGCCCGGTACTGCGGGAAGTCCTGATATGCGGTCAGCTCCAGGTACGTTAGGCCAGCTTAGCAGGCCGGGGTCCGGCGGCCTGGAGCCCCGCACCAAAGCTCTCGAATCCTTCCTCGATGAGCAAGCCTTCTGGGAAGAGTTAGGAGAGCAAGCTAGGGAGGTGATGCAGCCAGTCTTTCGCGCCTTGCTAACTGCTGGGGCTGAAGTAGGGCAGGAAGAGATTGTACAGGTTGGCGAGAAATTCAATCCTTCTCACGATGCGAGAGGGGGGTTTGCCTCTGGCCCGGGCGGGGGTGGACAGGTTGCTATGGCAGCGGACCAACTTCTCTCGCAGGCAAGTGGAGCCGAGAAGGCTGTTACGAGTGAGATTTTTGCTGTCGCAACCACACATGGCGGCGAAATGGTAGGGTTGGGGTTTCGTCTCAAAAGCAAGGAGTCGCTTGAGCGGAAGATAGCCAGCGAGGCGCGGCTGAAAGGCATTTCTCCCAAGGCGGCAGCAGATCAGATTGGCGACTCTCTACGCTATACGATTGTTTTCTCTTCCTCTAAGTATAGCAAAGGTTCAGATGGTGTTGTAAAGGACCTTCAGGGGAAAGGATTTAGACTTCAAAAGGCTAGGAATTTTTGGGACAACAAGGAATACAGGGGCATCAATACGCAGTTTGTCTCGCCTGGCGGACACCGCTTTGAGCTGCAGTTTCATACTAGTCGTAGCTGGGACATAAAGCAGAACAAGTCGCATCCGCTTTATGAGAAACTGCGTGTGACTAAGAGTCCATCTATGAGAACTCGGCTGACGCAGCAGACGACAGCGTTATGGAGCAAAGCAGCTGCACCTGTGGGGGCAGCTGCTATCGGTTGGGCAGTCATGGTAAAGGAATTGATCCGTGCGTTACTTCGCCGTTCTTAACGACGAAGGAGCCAGGGTAGGCGTCTTCCGTGAACGGCAAGAGGAAGATGGCTATTGGCTGGAGGGTCGTGGCCAGGACGGCTCTTGGTATGATGACCCTAGTCTTGCACGATATCTCTGGGGCGGTGAAATAGGGGCGGAAGAGATAACTGATCCGGGCGAGTTAGAGACACTTGGTTTTAAGCAAATCGCTACTGGTCTCGCAGCTCTCATAGACGCTGAGGCTACAGCTTTCACTACGCAGTGGTGGAATGGACTTGAGGGCACAACCAAAGACCGTCTACGCTCTGCCATCCGTACTCATGTTGAGCGCGGTATTGTCATGGAGGACTTGCTCAAAGATGTGGAACCCATCTTCGGCGAGAAGAGAGCGGAGGCTATTGCCACGACTGAGACTACCCGGCTCTTCGCAAGAGGCGCACTCCTCTCCTATGGCGTCGCTGACATCAAGAGAGTGATGTGGCGCACTGCAAATGATCCCTGGGTAGAGGACATGTGCAGAGAGCTCGAGGGGCAGACTTGGGAGATAGGACAGCACCAGGAGCCTCCTCGTCATGTGAGATGCCGGTGTTGGTTGAGTCCAGTGGTGGAAGTACCAGAAGAATACCGGGAGTTTGATACATTTGAAGCAAGTGATGCTTGGATGAATGAACATTTCCAGCACAATGTTCTTAATCGGCTGGAACAAGAAGAACTAATGCGATACAAGGGGATATATTACCGGCCTCTTAATCGCTTCTTACGGACTGGCGAGATAGCTGGTCTCCCTAGAATGGGATTGGAGGACTTGGAACGGTCGGAACGATTGATTACCAGGGCTCTTAAGCGACAGGCCACCCCCGGAAATCTCATTGCTTACCGAGGAGATGGGAAATTACCTTGGGAGGGGGCAGAGGCGATTGGCAAGACCTTTACTGATAAAGGATTCGCTAGCACTACAATGCGTAGGCAGGTTGCTGTTGATTTTGCTGAAGAACGTACGGATGCTATATTTAAATTAAGGATACCACGAGGTACTAACGGTGTCTATCTTGAGCAGTTGAACGAGACCACGGAGGCCGAACTTCTATTGCCTCGTAATCTTACCTGGAGGATTGTGGCGGCAGAGACACATCTTTCAGGGAGAATGATGTACACTGCTGAGTTGGTTCAATGACTTCAAAGCCTCCTGATCGCAAAACTGCTTTCATTGTGCCCAAGGAAGAGCTCGAGTGGCGTGACGAGAAGGGACGGTTACTCGACCTGGGGACTGGAAAGCCGATAGAGGAGAAGAAGTAATGGCCGCTATCATTCTCCGCCCGATTCTTCCTAAGCGTCCACCAGTTACGGTGAATGCTCAGGCTATCCGCGCAGGACTTGAGCGTTTCGCTTCCGACATGGTTAAAGAGATGCAAGCCTACCCAGGCTGGATGCCCTGGAAGAGTAGACCACCTAAGGCCGGCCCCAGGGCCGGAGGCAAACGTACTGGTATCCTAGGCAAGGGCTGGATTTACTCTGACCTCCGCCCAACTCAGGTCCTCATCACTAACCCTGTGCCCTATGCGGGCTATGTGCAGGGCTACAGAGGACGGGGTACGAAGGGTGAGAAGCAGACGAAGGTG
>Ga0209642_10002226_pt1 | contig 12796 bp, 18 predicted proteins | sample RifCSP19_2_FD_184025 | JGI IMG/M metagenome (GOLD analysis project Ga0209642, IMG submission 184025) | Soil microbial communities from Rifle, Colorado - Rifle CSP2_sed 19_2 (SPAdes) (version 2) | ecosystem: Environmental > Terrestrial > Deep subsurface > Rock core/Sediment | place: Rifle... | reverse complement strand
AGAGGATTCTTTTTCTATAACAAGAGATGTTAGAGATGTTTATAATAGAGTTATTGTTAATTATGATTATGATTGGTTAAAGGAAGAATTCCGGAATGTTTATGAAACATCTGGAACAGCTTTTGTTACCCAATTTGATACTGTTAGAACTTTCACAATAGATTCCCCATTTATTTTTACTGAAACAGAAGCGGCTTATGCTGCAAGAAAATGGTTATCTAAGCTACAGGGGGGATTAAATAAAGTAAATTTTAGTGTTCCGTTATCAATGCTCCCGATGGATATTGGCGAACGCATACAATTGACACATCCAGAACCCCCAACTGCAAGTGGTGGTTGGACAAATAGGCTTATAAATATAACCGAATTTTCCATTGATAATCAGGGGAAAACTATTGAAATTTCTGCCATAGATGAGGACGAGATTAACATTTCAAAGAGATACTTTATATTGGGGCCTGGGTATGGAACTACTGATTATGCCTCAGCAACGGAATCCCAAAAATATTATGGGTGCTTAGCAAGTTCTGGAGGAACTTTTTCAAATGGGGATTCAGGATATATTTTGTGGACTTGGTTAATCCCTTTATTGTTTTTATTCACTAATTTTATATAAAAGAGGGGGATATGAATAAAGAAAAAGTATATTCAGATGTCCCATGTAATTGTGGTTGTGGGGGCTTACCAAAAAAAGGAAATAAATACATAACTACACATAATTTAAAAAATTTAATAAAAACAGAGGAACATAGGCAAAAAATAGGTTTATCTAATAAAGGTAAAAAAAGAACAGAAGAACAAAAAAATTTAATGAAAGAAAAAAGTAAAGAATATTGGACAAAAGAAAGAAGAGCTTCTTTCAGTGGGAAAGGAAACCCCATGTTTGGCAAAAAGGCTTGGAATAAAGGTAAAAAATTGACAAAAGAGTAAATAAAAAATTTTTCTAAATCTCATTTAGGGCAAGTCTCTTGGAATAAAAATACAAAAGGGATTATGGTGGCATGGAATAAAGGATTAACAAAAGAAACAGATATAAGAGTTAAAATTTATGCGGAAAAAGTAACAATTGCTTTATCTGGGAGGAAAAATCCAGAACACATATTAAGGATGAAAGAAATATGGCAAGACCCCAAATTTGTTAAAAAACAAATGAAATCAAGAAATGTTATGCCTAACAAAACTGAAATGTATTTACAACAAATACTTAATTCCATATTTTTTGAAAATCAATTCCTTTATGTTGGTGATGGTGAAGAAATAATTGGGGGAAAGTGTCCAGATTTCATTGACCCTATAAACAATAAAATCATAGAATTATACGGTGATTATTGGCATAATGGTCAAGACCCTAATGATAGGATTAACTATTTTAAACAATATGGGTACAATACTTTAGTTATTTGGGAGCATGAATTAAAAGATATAACTAATTTAAAAAAGAAATTGGGGAATTTTATCACATGCCAATAACACTTTTATATAAAAATAAAGTAAAAGAAGCTGTTTCCATAACCGAATCAGAATTTGATTATGGTTGGGGCACGGCATATCTTTATGACGATGATATCAATTCAGCATTTAGGGGGGATCTTCATTACAATAATCCTGGTGTAGGGACTTCAACTTTGACTTTTTCTTTTGGTAGTGCTGTATTTATGGATTCTATAGCAGTAGTTTCAAATCTTACAACAACTGGTACGATGTGGTTGACTGCTGGAATAGCCCCAGACAATGTAGCAGAATCCTTTAGTATTCCTATTGATGGATTAGGAACAAGTCATAAATATTTTGGGGATGGGTTTGTAACAGCAACTCCACAAGCATATCAATATTGGAGATTATGGTTTAAAGGAGCAACGGCGATTTCCCAACATCAAATAAATGAATTATTTTTGGGTCGAAGAACTTTGATTCAAGAAATGCCAAGTTACCCATTTGAGAATAATGTTGAAGAAAATACTGTTGATTTAGTATCAGAGAGAGGACAAAAATGGGTTTATCAAAACTATGAGAGAGAGTATTTTATAATGAATTTTGAGGGTGTGAATGCTACTACAGAAAATAATTTATTCAAAATGTACAAATATTGTGGAAAGAATACTCAACCTTTTTGGATGTGTCTTGACCCTGAAAATAATCCATTAGATATTAAATTCGTTAGATTCAAAGAGGGGGCATTTTTGAGTTCAGAAGAGACCAAAAATATTTTTGACATTACTATGGAAGTAGAAAAAGAGATTTAGTTATTTTTTAACAGTTTTTATGTTATAATAATAGAAGGAGGCTTAAATAATAAATGGCATATTCAGATTATAGTTCACATTGGGTATTGGATCAATTCTTAACTTTTTTGGAAGCTAATCAGTTGGGGGCAAACGATGAACATTTATATGATACTATTGCTACTGAGCATAATATAAATACTTCAACTATTGATGGGACACATAAAGCAAATTCTATATTAGGTTCTTATATAAATACAACCCCTATAAGTACAGGGAGTGCTTCTGGAACTTGGACACCTTCTGTTGGGGTTTACCAAATTGTAAGTACTGGACTGTCTGGATTGAATGATGTATCTTATATTGAATTATATATTTCTGGAGCTTGGAGAACTGTTTTTTCTTCTTATGCTTCAGGGCCGTCCGCCGATGGTATTATTTTTTGTGATGGGTCTAATATGCGAATTGTGATTGATGCTGGGGGCACAATTTATTATCAAAAATTTTAAATAGGAGGGGTAATGTCAAAATATATTATAGACATTTTAACAAATGAATATAAAGATTTTCCAATAACACTTGATGGGGAAGTATTCTTAGAAAAAACTTATGATGATAAAGGGGTTTTTTCAGGATATATAACAACAACTGTTGATAAAGTTTTAGAGATGAAAACTAAAACAGATGGAGAATTAGAAAAGTTGGGTTGGGATAAATATAAATTAATTTTGGATAGTTTTGATTAGAAAGGAGTTTTTATTCTCATGTTAGATTTGGAATCTATTACTTTACTGTTTGATGAAAAACTGATGCCTTTGAAAGATGATATAAAAGAATTAAAAGAGGATCAAAAACAAGTTGTTGAACTCTTATTAACACAAACGAGGCAGGATGAAAAAATAAATAGAATTAATGAACATCTTCAAGAATGTGTTGAATGGAGAAAAACAACAGAAATTAAAATAGATGAAAGATTTAAAAAAATCAATGAAGAAAAATTAGAAGATGTTAAAAAAAAAGAAAATGCTCTTTGGTACATAATTAAAATTTTACTTTACGTTTTAGCTGGTGGCACAATTGGTTCTGCTGTATCAAAATTACTTTTTTAATAAAGGAGTGTATAAAGAATGATCCCAATAATTTCTGATTTAATTTCAAATACAGTGGGGAAGGTTGTCAATGGGGTGGTCAATAAATATCTGCCAACCAGCATGGGTGAAAAAGAAAAAGCTGAGATGCAATTGGAGATTAATAAATTAATGATTGAGGAGGAAAAAGTTTTACAGTCTCAAATGGAAACAATCAATCAGACCATGAGGGAAGAGGCTAAATCTGATAAATTTATAGTTTATTCATGGAGACCTTTGGTTGGTTATTGCTTTATAACTTTGATTTTAAATAATTTTGTATTACTCCCTTATTTTGCTTCTTACGGTTTACAACCAATAGTAATTCCAGATGGTATTTGGACGGCTATGTTAATTGTTCTTGGAATATCGGCTGGTACACGGGGATATGAAAAGATAACTAAGGCTGGGAAATAACAAAAAATGAATTTTTGTAGTGTTGATTTTTGTGAAGAAAAAGTTAGGTCTCTGAATTTATGTAATAAACATTATCAGAGACAACGTGACTACGGGGATGCTAATTATAAAATTAAAATTAGGAACCCCAAAAATTCAGGAAGAGAAGGAATTTGTTTACATTGTAAAAAATTATTTTATATTCCTATTTGGGAAGATAAAAGATGTAAAAATGGTCAAAAATTATATTGTTCTGAAGAATGTACACATTTAGATAAAATTATTTTTATAAATTGTTTTAATTGCAAAAAAATATTAGAAATAAATAAATGGAAAATAAAAAGAAATTTGAACACACATTTTTTCTGTAATAAACAATGTCATATAGAATATCAAAAAACATTAATAGGGGATAAGAACCCTTCATATAAAGGAATTTCTATAGAAGAAACAAGATTAAGGAAAATAGATGAATATTCAGAATGGAGAACTTCTGTATATGAAAGAGATAATTATACATGCCAAAGATGTTTTTCTTCTGGTGGTGGTAGATTAAATGCACATCATATTTTATATTTTATGAAATATCCAATATTTAGATTTGATATTGATAATGGGATAACTTTATGTAAAGATTGTCATAAATATATTCATAAAATACAAAGTAAAAGTTATATAAAAACAAATAAATTGAAGGGATGAAAGTGTTAATACATTGCGTTAAATGTAAAAAGAATGTATTAAGAACTATTCCAAAAGAAGGAGTTACTTTCATTGTTTGCCAGGATTGTTTAGATAAAGAAAAAAAGATTAAAAAAATAGATGAGAATAAATAGATGAAAAAATGTATAGATGGGTGCTGTTTTTGTAGAATACTTAATAATGGGATTTTTATTTGCTGTAAATGTGGGTCTTGGGAAGAAAAAAAACACAAAAGAAGTAAAAGAGGGGTATATAATAAAAAAAGGAAAAAAACTCAATAACCAATGTTTTTTATTCAAAAATTAAACCTTATTGACTGCCAGATATCTATCTGATATAATGAAGAAAAAAGAATTACCTTTATTTGTAGATACTTTAAAAAAACAACCCAAGAAATTTAAGAAAAGGAGAAATCCCTATATTGATATTTTAATCAATGCCCCATCTGGAATTATTGGGGGGGATAAGAAATTATCTCATAAAAGGGATCGTAGAGAAGAAAGATATATTGTTGAAGAAGAACTTTTAGAAATGGATGATGAATAAAGGATAAGTTATTGAATCTAAATATTTTGATTGATGGAAATAATTTGGCAGTAAGAACCCTAACATCCACCCCAGGTTATAATTCTGCTTTTAATAGTCCTCACCAACTTAATTTTTTTGTGCACTCCTTTTTAAGCAATCTTTTAAGCATTTCAAATAAAATTAAACAAAAATATAATACATCCATCAATCTTGTTTTAGTATGGGATTCTAAGATAAGTTTGAGGAAAAAACTGTATCCTGAGTATAAAGCCAACCGAAAACCAAAAAGTTTAGAAGAAGAAGCTGATAAAAAGAATCATTATTCCCTTTTAAATGAATTAAAAGAAAATTTAAAAACTTTAGGTGATTGGGCTTGTATAGAAAAAGATGGTTTTGAAGCAGATGATCTTATAGCCTACTTTATAGGAAATATGCCATTTGATAACAATTTTATAATAGTTTCTTCTGATAATGATTTTTATCAACTTTTATCAAAAAGAGTAATACAATATTTGCCTCACAAAAAGGTCTTTTATAATCATTTAGATTTCCAGAAAGAATTTGGTATCATTCCAGATAAATATCCATTTATAAAGGCATTGGCTGGTGATAGAGGCGACAATATTATTGGTATTGATGGAATTGGGATAAAAAAAGCTATTAAATTGATGAATCAGGGTCAATGTTGGATGAATTGGGTAAATAAATATAAAGAAACCGATCTTGAAACTAATCTTGAATTGATAAAATTACCCTTCCATGAGCAAGATATAAAGATTGAAATGCCTATGAGTAATTTTAATAAAGAAGCTTGGGTTGAGTTGTTTCAAAAATTTGCTCTACAAAAACTTCATTTAAAAGATTTCAAAGATCTTCTATCCTAATATATGAAAAAAACTCATTATACAAATGTTTCAAAAGAGTTCATTGAATATTATAGAACAAGGTATCATGAAATATTTGAAATTCCTGCCAAAGTAGAATGGGGGAAGGATATAAAACTTCTCAATTCCCTTCAAAAAACATATAATGATTTAAGTGTTTTTAATTGCGAAACCCCCCTTGAATTCCTTAAAAAAGCATGTGAAAAATATTTTGTTATTAATGATAATTTAGCATTAAAAAGTGCTTGGAGTATAGGGGTATTTTATTATAATTTTGGCAAATTGGCTTTATTATTAAAGAATTCTGATAAAGAAGTTATTGACCCTATAATAGATGGATATAAACTTGCCTATTTGAATCACACAGGAAATAAATGTGAAGAGATTTTTATAGGAAAAGAAGAGATTTTTGGTCATATCTATTTGATAATAAAGCCTTTTTGGATAAAATATGAAAAATATTTCAGTTTCAAAAGGTTTGCTGAACTTTATTTTTTGGTACTTATGGTATATAATGATAAGAGTCAATTAGATTTTTTTGTTTCAAAATTTGCTCAGGATAAATTTAAGAATTGGTTAGAAACGGAAGGTAAAGAGATTCTGATGTTTTACCCAAAAGAAATTGGTCTTGCTTCCAAAGAAAAATTAGAAGTGGAGCAGAAAAAGATGCTAGAAGCGGAAAAGGTTCTCTTACATTTAAGAAAGTAAAATATGATTGAAAATATCTCTGATGATGTTCAGGATGGGGCATTTTATTTTCTTTTAACCGATAAAAAATTTCTACAAATATGTAGAACTAAGCTTAGCCCCATCCTGTTTAAATCACCTATACAACAAAAAATATGTAGAATTATTTTCGATTTTTGGGACAAGTATCAAAATATTGTTGATAGCAATGTGGATGAAATTATTGTATCTGCATTTAAAGAAGATGAACAAAATTTAGTTATTCAATATTTGACAAAAATATTTTCTGCAAAATATGTTAAAGAATATATTTATGATAAAATAGATCTTTTTATTCAAAAAAGAGAATGGGAACGAGTCTTAATAGATTCGGTAGAATTATTGGACAAAGATGATTTAGGAAGTATAGAAAATAAAGTTCAAAAAATAATAAGAAATAAATTTAATTATTCAGATATAAAAAATGTATTGAAAGAAGATTTAAAAGAATTTTATGATGATTCAAATAAAGGCGAAATTTGTTGTCTGTCAGGAATAAAAGCTTTAGATGCTATTATTGGTGGATTAAGATATAGAGAATTAACAATAATAGTAGCTCCTTTAAACGTGGGGAAATCATGGATGTTTACTTTTTTAGGAAGCAAAGCCCTTTTGCATGGGAAGACAGTGCTTCATATAACAACAGAAATGAGTAGACATAAAGTTAAGGAAAGATATTTCCAAAGATTTGCGGGAGTAACAGATAAACCTAGTGAAGAATTAGAAATTTGGTGTGGGAATCAAAGAATCAAGCATAAACCAGACCATATTGGAAATGCAACAAAGGTAAAAAAATCACTTGAAACAATGCATAGTTTTGGTGGTAAACTTTTTGTAATTGAATTTCCAGACAAGACCCTCACAATTCCTAAAATGGAAAGTTTATTAAATAATATGGAACTTGAACAAGGGAAGTATCCCGATCTAATCTTGGTGGATGGGTTGCAGGGCCTTAAATATTCTACAAATAGCAGAGATGATTGGAAGGACCTCGAAAATTTATCCCACGAATTACGAAGGATAGCAATGGAAAAAAATATATCAATAGTGGCTTCAACACACAGTGGAAGAACTTCCATTGGTAATAAAATTGTACAGGCAAAAGATGTAAGAGGAAGTATTGATATTTTAAACATTGCAGATTTAGGAATAAGCATTAATCAAACAAACGAAGAATATCTATTAGGACAAGCAAGATTATTTATTATGAGGGCAAGAAGTAGTAAAAAGTGGGGGCAGATAAGAGTTTACCAGAACTATGATTTAGGACATTTTTGTGTCTTCTCAGAACTTGTGGAATAATGTATGAATTATTTAGACTTATTTTCTGGCATTGGGGGATTTCATCTTGGTTTATTAAAAGCAGGATTTAAACTTGATCGGTGTGGTTATAGTGAAATAGATAAATATGCAAAGCAAATATATCAAAAACATTTTCCAGAAAGTGAGGATTTAGGGGATGTCAGAACAATTAACTTTGATAGATTGCCAAAAATTGACCTTATCACTTTCGGATTTCCTTGTCAGGATTTGTCAATTGCTGGAAAAAGAGGGGGATTATCCGCTTCAAGAAGTGGCTTATTTTTTGAAGCAATGCGAATTATTAGGATTACGAGACCCAAATATTTTATCTTTGAAAACGTCAAAGGTCTTTTCTCAAGCAATGAAGGAAGAGACTGGTTTACCATTTTACGAGAAATTGCCGACTCTGGGTATGATGGTCAATGGCAATTACTTAATACAAGGTGGTTTTTGCCCCAAAATAGAGAGCGGATATTCTTTGTTGGACATATTAGAGGAGAATGTAGACCAGAAATATTTCCTATCGGAGAAAGCAACACAATATCTTTACAACCAAATGTAATTAAAACAATATCAGAAAATGGAGAAGGTATAGCTTATACACTTGATACAACATATCATAATAGCGTTGCACATCAACCAAGAACAATGATTCAAATTAATGAAAATATTAATCAAGGACAAAGAATATATAATCCTGAAGGGATTGCTTGTTCCATAAAAAGTATTGGTGGTGGTCAAGGAGCTAAAACAGGATTATATGCTATGAAATGGCAAAGAAATGAGAAAGGTAAATTGATCAGAAAAATGAATCAATTAAATGGAATAGATTATACTCCATTTAATGATGGTTGTAGAGAATTAGTAGAAAAAGAAAATAACATTGTTGGAAATATTATGTCTGTAGGAATAAATAAAGATTGTTTAATAAAAGATAATATTAAAATAAGAAGATTAACCCCTATAGAATGTGAAAGATTGCAAGGATTTCCAGATAATTGGACAGAAGGAATTTCAGATACACAAAGATATAAATGTATTGGGAATGCTGTATCTATTCCAATTGTGGAAGAAATAGGGAAAAGACTATTAAAATATGAAAGAAACTGAATTAGCTAAACCTATAATAGCATATCTTGAAGAACGTGGTTGGAATGTTTACCAAGAGGTTTTAATTCGGGGTAAAATAGCAGATATTGTGGCAACTTTTGGTAAATTGACTTGGGTTATTGAGTGCAAAACTTCATTATCTTTAAAACTATTAGAACAAGCCTATAATTGGAGAGGTAGAGCTAATTATATCTCCATTGCTGTTCCTTCAAAGTCGAACAGCAATGATTTTGTAAAAGGTATATTAAGAAATGAAGGAATAGGAATTTTATCTATTAGCAGATTTCCAGAAGTATTTGAAACCATTCCTCCACAATTGAATAGAAAAGTAATAGATATTAAAAAATATTTATTTCCTGAACATAAAATATTTGCTAAAGCTGGTTCTAAAGGTGGTGGGTATTATACTCCTTTTCAAAAAACTAAACAGAATTTAGAATACAAGATTAAACAATACCCAAATGGAATATTATTTTCTGAATTTATTAAATCATTGGAGCATCATTATCATTCATTCTCAACTGCTAAGAGTTGTTTGAGACAATGGATAGAGTCTGGTATTATATGTGCTAAAATTGTAAAACAAGATAACAAATTATATATTTTTCCAAAATAAATGGATATTGAAAATTTTTTAATTCAAGAAAAAATAGAATATCGTAAAGAAGGTAAGAATGTTGGGAGAAACGAGATCAATATCTGCTGTTTATTCTGTGGGGAGGGGAGATTCCATCTTGGTATCAATGGTCAAAAAAATAAATTTAATTGTTGGATATGTTCTGAAAGAGGAGATTTAGTAAAACTTGTATCAAAACTTAAAAATATATCTTTTATTGAAGCTAAACAAATAGTAAATCCTCAGAATGATTTGAAAAAAGTATTAGAGGAACGAAATAATAAAATGGTACAAAAAGTGGAAGAACCTATAAAAAATAAAGAGTTTAAATTACCCCCCCACACATATCCATTTAGATTAAATAAAACAGATATTTGGGAAGAAACCGCTCTTAAATTTTTAATAGATAAATATGGTTTATCAAAGAAAGAAATAGTAGAAGCTGATTTGCATTATTGTGTTCACGGGAAGTATAAAAATTGCATAATAATCCCTTGCTATTTCAGAAATAAATTGGTATCCTTTATAGGAAGGGTATGGAATAAAAATATTAAGAAGAGATATATTAACTGCCCAAATGAAGAAGGTTTAATTCCCATCAAAAAAATATTGTATAATTTTGATAATATGAGAGAAGACCAAAATTTAATAGTTATAACAGAGGGTGTTTTTGATACTATTAAAGTGGGATTACATAGAGCAGTAGCAACCTTGGGTTCTGAAATTTCACAGGAACAAATTAATTTGCTTATTGGATTAAAACCTAAGAAAGTTGTAGTTTTGGTAGATAATGACCCAGGGAATCCAAATACGCTAAAAAAGGCTAAAAAATTGGCAGATTATATAAGTCCTTTTGTATCAACAAAAGTTATTGAAATACCTTATAGTGGGGCTGACCCTGCTGATTTAACAAGAGAAGAAATTAATAGATTAATATGTTAGAATTAAATAAAATATATTTAGGTGATTGTTTAGAAATTATGAAGCAAATAGATAATCAAAGTATAGATATGATACTTTGTGATCCTCCATACGGAATTACTGCTTGTAAATGGGATTCTATAATCTCTTTAGAATCTATGTGGGGGCATTTAAAAAGAATTATTAAGCCTAATGGGGTAATTGTAATGACCGCTTCACAACCTTTTACAACAATACTTATTAGTAGTAACATAGATATGTTTAAATATTGTTGGGTATGGGTAAAAAATTCCACATCTGGTTTTGCTCTAGCAAAAAAACAACCAATGCGAAATCATGAAGATATTCTTGTTTTTTATAAAAAACAACCTACATATAATCCCATAAAAGAAAAAAGGGATTTAAATGAAAAATCTAAACAAAGAATGAATTATGAGTTTTCCTCAGAAAAGGGGCAAAATCAAATACAAAATGGGATTAAAAAAGTTAAATTTATACCAGAAGATAAAGAATTATCTTATCCTAAAACGGTTCAAAAAATAAACAATATTGCAAACAATGATCCAGAAAGGTCACACCCTACCCAAAAACCAGTGGCTTTAGGCCAATACTTGATCTAAACTTATACTAATGAAAATGACATAATTTTAGATTTTGCTACAGGGGTAGGTAGTTTTTGTGTAGCTGCTAAAATAGAAAATAGAAATTTTATAGGTATAGAGAAAGAAGAAAAATATGTGGAAATAGCAAGAAAAAGAATAGAAGATAAAATTAAAGAAAAAGCTTCTTTATTATTTTAAATTATTTATTAATAGGAGGAGTATAATGAAAGCAAATGAATTAAAGAAGTTATTAGAACCCCCCTTTAGCATTGGAAAGTCCTTTTCCCCAATAACAGAATATTTATTTGTAAAAGCTAAAATAAAATCAACTGATTTAGAATCCTTTATAGAAGTAATTCCAAAAGAAGAAATGCCTTTTCAAGGCTGTGTTTTAAAAGAACCATTGAGTAAATTTCTTAACTCTATTGATAAGAATACAGAATTAAATTTTGAAGTAAACAATAATGTATTGATGATTCTTTATGGTAAAAAGAATAGATTTTCAATCCCAATGGAAGATTTAAACAGTTTTCCAGAAAGCCCTGTTATAAAATATACAGAAAGTTCCTTTGTAAATAATCTACATATAACAAACGAAGTTGTAGAAGAATTTGAGAGAGCTATTAAATTTTCTTCCGATACAGATTCTATGTTTAATGGTTTATATCTAAATGGAAATAAAGTATATAGTTCTAATAGAGAAATTGTTTATAGTGGGGTATTAAAAGTTGAGACTAATTATTCAGTATTTATACCAAAAAGTCTTATAAAGTATATACTTAAATTTAAAGATTTTTTTAATACTATAGAAATCTATGAACAAGGCTTCAAAGTTATAGGGGATTCAACAACTTTATTTTTTCCAAATGTAGGCGAACAGAAAATGCCAAATTTTGAGAAAATATTTAGTAATTATAAAGATCTTTTAATTATTAAAACCACAGATGAATTAAAGAATTGTGTAAATAGAGTGAAACAATTTGATGAAGTAGTAGATATTTCTATAAAAGGAAATACTATTAGTTTGTCCACAAACAATATTTCTGAAACAGTTGAATTTGAAAATTCTGTTGATGAAGAATACTCTTTTAAATTTAATATAAATTATTTAAAAATGATACTTGATATGTGTGATTATATTGATATAGTGACAAAGCAAGATTCTATTCCAAACGCTATTGGTGGGAGTACAGATAAATATAAAATAGTGTCTGCTATTGTAATATAAAATTTTATGTTTGATGAATTAAAAAAATCAGAAGATGAAATATTACCCATAGGATTAGATAATGCAGATATCTATGTTTTAGGTGATTACCCATCTGATAGAGATATATTAATGAAGAAGCCTTTCTCAGGTAATTCTGGTGAAATTTTTAAAACTATTCTTGAGCATTTAAAAATAAATCCAGAAAAAGTTAGATATAATAATTCTGTTTATTGTAAAGTTGAAAATACTGATTCTATATTTTGTAAAGGTCCTTCTGATTTATTAATAAATTCTTACCGAGATAGAGTATTTGCAGATATAAAGAAAACAAAACCAAAAGTTATTATTGCAATGGATGATTCAGCTTTAAAATGTTTATTTAATAGATCTGAACCAGGAATATTTGGTTGGAGAGGATGGCAAGTACCCCATAGGGAATTACATTGTTGG
>Ga0209642_10002225_pt1 | contig 12800 bp, 17 predicted proteins | sample RifCSP19_2_FD_184025 | JGI IMG/M metagenome (GOLD analysis project Ga0209642, IMG submission 184025) | Soil microbial communities from Rifle, Colorado - Rifle CSP2_sed 19_2 (SPAdes) (version 2) | ecosystem: Environmental > Terrestrial > Deep subsurface > Rock core/Sediment | place: Rifle... | reverse complement strand
GAGCAGCATCGCCACTACCACGCCGCGCGTGGCGTATCGCCCTACGAAGATCGCCCGGGCGATCTGGCACTCGTCCCATTCAATGGCACAGAAGCCGACGAACTGATCGACGAGTTGGAGAAGCTGTTCAATGAATGACGATCGAAGTTCAGTCTTCAATCCGCTGGATTCTATAAATCCGCTGTTCCTGTTCCCATGACGACCGAACTCCAACTATTCAACCAGCAAATCTCCGAGATCGGCCGCTCGCTCCTGCAGGCCATGTTCAATCTCGGCCTCAAGCGCGAGACCAAGCACGGCCCGTGGCCGGTGCTCTTCAGCAACGTCCTGACGCTGAAGGATCAGATGGCCGTGTTCGTCGTCGACGCCAAGCGCCTGCCAGTCTCCATCGGCGACATCGACCGCGCAGACGTGAAGCGCACGCTGGCCGCCGCCTCCGGCTACTCGGTCGCCAGCACCGAAGGCTTCACCGTCCGCGATCCATCCGGCCGCAATTGGCGATTCGGCTATTCACTCGTCGTGCGGCTGAGGCCATCGCACGATAGCCGGCTGCCGACGCGTGTTCCGTTCTCGCTCAACGACATGCCGGCGGGCGACCTGATGCTGTTCTTCGGCCAGGGCATGGCCGGCCCGCTCTGGATCCCGCTGCACAATCTCGTCCATGTGCTGCTGACCGGCACAAGCGGCAGCGGCAAATCGAGCCTGTACCGCGCGCTGATCGCATCGCTCGTGCTGCGCTCGACGCCCGACGAATTGCGCCTGGTGCTCATCGACGGCAAGCGCACCGAATACGCCTTCTGGTCGAATGCACCGCACCTGATCGACGACGTCGCGTTCAACCTCAACGGCGCCACGAATGCCATCGTCAACCTGCAGCGCGAAGTCGAGCGGCGCTTGGCGCTCTTCGTCAAGAGCGCCGTCCTTGACCTCGACGGCTATAACCGCCTGCATCCCGACAGGCCCTTGCCGCGCATCGCGTGCTTTGTCGATGAGTTGCTCATGTTCGCGCTCAAGAGCGGCCGCCGCTCGTGGTTCTACACGACCCTGATCGACGTGGCCGGCCGGGCGCGCGGCGCCGGCGTGCACCTCTTCGTCGCCACGACCTCGCCGCAGGCCGAATGGATGGACTCGGCGCTGCGCAACAACCTGGAGACGAAGATCTCCGGCTATGCCGATAACGGCTCGTCGATGGCGACATTCAGATCGAACGCGGCCGCCTCGCTCCCGATCATCCGCGGCCGGATGATCGGCAAGCTGCCCGGCACGCATGGCTTGACTATCTTCCAGTCGCCGTTCATCGGCGAGGATGAGTTGCGCGCGATCAGCAGTGGGGTAGGGGAGTCCACGCCCGCCGTAGCCGAGTTCGAGCACATCGAACTCTCGCCCGATGAGCGCGCCGTCCTCGACGTGTTGCTCACGCCGAAGCCGGAAGGCACCGCCGGCCATTACACCGACCGCGAAATGTTCTCCCTGGTGCGCGGCCGCGTGAGTTGGCATCGCCTGATCGCCATCGGCCAGGCCTGGGCCAACGGCCATCTTTGGCTGGCGCCCGACCCCATGGGTGGCCGGCGCGTGACCCGGAAGCTATTCGATGATCTCCAAATCGCAGATCGTCATCTCGTTTCGACCGATGTTTCACCGAATGTTTCATGACACGCACACTCATCCGTGTATCCGTGCCCGAATCCGTGTCGAGCACCCGTGTTTCATAGTGTTTCAAATGTTTCCATGTTGCATGTTTCGGTAGTGGAGGAACCCATGAACACCGAAGAGATGCTTGTTCGAATCAACGATGGCCTTCGCCGGCGCTCTCGATTCGAGACGGACCGGACCTATCTCGGCATGAGCACGATCGGGCGCTGCCCTCGCGTGCTGTATTTCAATTTCGTCAATGGCATCAGTCCGACGATGGACGCTCACAGGATGGCGCACGTTGGCTATCTATTCGAGGGGGACGCCAAAGAACGGCTCACGCTGGACGGCATCTATCAGCCGGCGCGCGTCGCAGAGATCGTCGCGCCGTTCGACGATCGCTTCCGTGGTCATCCCGATGGCGAGACGGCGGACGGCGACCTGGCGGAGATCAAGAGCCTCAGCGATGAGGCGTATGTGCGACTCATTCAAACAGGTCGGCTGAAGTCCGATAGCTACTATCAGATTCAGACCTATTTGCTGTACGGACCTTGGACGAATGCAGTCGTATTCGCCATCAACCGCGACACGTTTCAGCATTATGTGCTGAGCGTGTCGAAAGACACTCGCGCGGGCCAAAAGATGGAACACAAGGCGAAAGCGGTGCTGGCGGCGATCGACGCGCGCCGGCCGCCGGCGTGTGAGTGCGGGAGGTGCACGTGACTCCTCGCTACTTCGTGACCTCGCATGAATTCGATGATCGCAGCGTCATCTGGTACGTCAAAGATCGGCGCGTGCCAGATGGATGCAACCCATACATCGTCGCGCGCTGCTCCAGCCAGGCAGACGCCCAGGCCATCCGCGATGCATTCAATCACGTCGCTGATGCCGAAGCGTTCCTGGCCGATTGGCTGAGCGAGCGGATGCACGCCAATCCGATCCTCGTCAGGATGGCGCTGCGAGATTTTCGAGCCTACTGCGCCGCCCAGGCCAAAACCGAACCTGGCGCACATCCTCGATCCGGTGCATAAGCCGTCAAATCGGGCTTCTAGGCACTTCCAACAGGTTTCCAACGCGATGAGTACTCAAGTCCGTAGCCAGCGTCACAGGCTGCTCAGAAAAGCGATTTTCTCGATCTGCGGCTCCACAGAGCCAAACGCATCGTGCCTGGCCGACGTCGGTCGCCGCGCAGCGGAGATTGCCGGCCGCGCCAAGCCGTGGGGACATCGGCATCTCTATGTCCTCCTCCACCTCGACCGATACGACGGGGGCGAAGTGAAGTACCCGATCACGGATCGGCTGCTCAACGCGTTTCTGATTCTCGCCGGTCGAGAGGCGACCAATGGCAAGCGCTCGGTGCGTGTCTATGCGCGCGGCGTGCGCGAAGGCGCCGTCATCCTCGGCCACTCGCGCAAGTGCGCTTGGCGGAAGTGCCGGGTGCACTTCGTCGGCGACGCGCACCGCAAATATTGCTGCGACGGATGCGCAGATCTGGCGCACGCCGATCAGCGAAAGCGATCAGCGAAGCAGCGCCGCGAGATTGCGCGTCGGCTGGTGTCGCACAGGCGAAGTGAGAAGCGGAGGAGATAACGATGCCTCGATATGCATCGCAAACGACAGTTGCGCCTGACCGTTCACGCGCCGAAATAGAGCGCACGCTTATGCACTACGGCGCGACCGGCTTCATGTACGGCTGGCGCGAGAACAACGCGATCATCGGGTTCGAGGCGAACAATCGGCGCATCCGCTTCGTGTTGCCGCTGCCGGCGCTGGCTCAATTCATGACCACCGGGAAAGGTCGCCGGCGCACGACGAGTTCCGCGCGGGTTGCGCTCGAGCAGGCCACGCGCCAGCGCTGGCGCGCTTTGGCACTCGCGGTCAAAGCCAAGCTCGAAACGGTCGAGAGTGGCATCGCTACGTTCGAGGATGAGTTCATGGCCTACATCGTTTTACCCGATGGCCGAACGGTCGGGGAATGGATGATGCCGCAGATCGCGGAAGTCTACGAGAGTGGCGCCATGCCGCCGCTGCTGCCGATGCCAGGGGCGGAGAAATAGACAGGCCGCGCCGATCGATGCAGCGCGGCCCGGGCGTGTAGGTGTTGGCGCTTACACGGAGGAGATCGCTCTTTAGGTCTCTGAGGTCTCGGGCACCACATGGCGCATAACCTCCAGACGTTGGAAGTGCGGCGGGTCTATGAGCATTGTACACCTGATGTCAATTGGAATCGGGTTGGAGATCCGCCACTTAACGCAAATTGGCATTAGTGTGAGTCCATTCCTAACTAGCGACAAGCCACCTTATCGCTAGTTGTGGCCGCCAGCAACTATCCATGACTCATCTGATTCCCGCTCCCAAATCCACCGCCATCCGCACGACCACCGCGCGCAAATACGCGCGCAAATCGAAAGCCGATCGCACCCTCGACATCTACGCGGCCGCCTGGTCAGAGTTCCGGCACTTCGCGGAAGACCTGCGCCGCGAGACCGCGCTTCCGGCTCAGCCGGCCACCGTCATCGACTACCTGACCGATCTGGCCGAGCACGGCGCGAAGACCTCGACGATTCAAGTGAAGCTCGCCGCCATTGCCTGGCGGCATCGCATCGAGAACCATCCCGATCCGACGACATTCGAGGACGTGAAGGCAGTCATGGCCGGCATCCGGCGCACGCTGGGCACGGCGCCGCAGAAGAAAGCGCCGGCGACGCTCAAGCCGGTCCGCGCAATGATCGGAGCGCTGCCGGGTTCACTCATCGGCCATCGCAATCGCGCGCTGCTGCTGATCGGATACGCTGGCGCATTCCGCCGCTCGGAGCTCGTCGCGCTGGACGTGGCCGATCTGCGCTTCAGCGATGGCGTGCTGCGCATCGTCGTCCGGCGCAGCAAGGCGGACCAGGAAGCGCGCGGGCAGATCAAGATCGTGCCGGAGCTGAAAGACAAGGCGCTCTGCCCGGTCAGGACGCTGCGAGCCTGGCTCGACGAGGCCGGGATCCGGAGCGGCGCGATCTTCCGGCGCGTCGACCGGCACGGGCATGTGCACGGCCGGCTGACAGCGCAGAGCGTGGCGCTGATCGTGAAGGAAGCAGCCCGGCGCGCCGGGCTGGATGCGCGCCAATTCGCCGGCCACTCGCTGCGCTCGGGATTCATCACAGAAGCATCCGGCGCAGACGAAGAGAGCCGCCACATCATGGCGCAAACCGGCCACGCGAGCGAGGCGACCATGCGCGGCTACATCCAGGATGCCGGTCGCGGCGCCGCCTCGGCCGTCCGCGCCGCCTTCGGCGAGAGGTAGAACGCGCGTGCGACAGCCTGGCCCGGCCTGCTGAGCGCCGAGCTTTCTATTTGTTAGAATGCGGAAAATCTCTAACAAACTCGCGCCCCAACCTATTGACAATCTATATATTATCTGTATAATGATGGCAAGATTGAGAGAGGGAGAGAAAAGATGAAATACGCAACACATTTCGATAGTGGGTTGTGGTGGGCTGAGGGAGAATTTCAGGGTACTCCATTTTCGGCAAGCGGGAGCACCGAAAAGGAAGCGGCGATCAACGCCGACGCCAAGTACCAGGAGATGCTCCACGAGTCGGCGCACTATGACGATGAAGCGGGAGAATGGTACGAAAGCAGTCTCCCAAAACCTGAGCGTTGATGCTACGCCACCAACCCGAATCCCGATCAGGGGTGCAACACAAGGCCATCATGAATCCCGATCAGGGGATCGATCCGCAGCAGTCGCATGCGGCGCGCGCAGCGCCGCCGGGAGACGAACATGAAACAGGGAGACAGCGGGTTGAAGTGCGCGAAGATCACCGCGCACGACAGAAAGCAATTGAGATGGTCGATCACCAGTGCCATCTGGTGCGGCAAGCCCGCGACGCGGGCGACGGTGCTGCGGCCCGGCGAGCCGCTATCCTGGGTGAATGTAGGCCACTTCTACTGTGACGCTCACGCGTCACAGGACGCCGTCGCCATTCCCGCATAGCATCGCAGGCGGCGCGCGCAGTCGCCGCTGGGTGCGCCCGAATAGCGCGGAGAGACAAATGCTCATCTACAAATTGTCTCAAGAGGAACGGAGGCGACAAAATAAGTGTGATGCCTGTGTCACCGAAAAGGGACACTATGCGGCATTGCTGGCAGAGCATAAGCGTATATCGGCCAGTGGGATTGTGTGGGTTTATCTTTGTGACCGACATGCTGAGGAAGATAGGCAGAAAGTTGCGCAAAAAGCACGGGAGACGAAATGAGAACGAGCATCTTGCTAGTGCGCGATATTCACGCAGACGCATTTGATCGCGCGTCGCTGCCGGAGGATTCAAATCCTGACGAGGATGCTAGGCGACTCGCGAAGTACACACCGCGCATAGAGCCGCTCGAAAGGAATCACACAGATCACGACCGAATCTATTTCCCGGCATCGGGCTACTCGGTCAAGGTCGTGCGCGGCAAAACTGACAAGGCGCGCGTGATTCCTGATGAGTACGTCAAGCTCCTCGCGCAGATCGACGCGCGGCTTGAGGCACTCCACAAACTCAGCAAGCAGGTGAAGGCCGAGGCGTGGCGACGCGGTCGCCCGCTCAAAGTGAGCGACCTGAACGGAGAGATGAAATGAAACCAGATGAATGGCAAAAGCGAACGGTCGCAGTCTTTCGCGACTTGGACAGTCTGGAGCTTCCCGACGCCGCGTATCAGTGCGCGCTGTACGCGGCGGACGCGGTTCACCCGCTGCACGCGGCGCGCGCAGCCGCCGCAGCACAACGGGCAATACGAATCCCGATTAGGGGAAGGGGATAGGACAGAAATCATGCCAAACGTCTATCTTCCAGATTCAACTTTCGAGCAGTGGCGCGCCGCCGGCGAGCGCGCTGGCTTCAACATGACCCGGCGCGGGCCTGGCGGCGAGAGCGTCAAATTTGCCCGGCAGTTGCTTGAGGATGCCGAGCATTATCGCCGAGTAGTCGGCGAGTGGAATGCGCTCGTCGATAGCCTCCAGTCCCTCGGCTTCCGCGTGTGGAGCGGAAGCGACGACGAGGGCTGGTCATATCAGTGGGACGGCGTCAAGCGCGTGAAGGGCTTCGCCTCGGACCATGAAGCCATCGTCGCCGCTGTCAAGGCGCAGCTAAAGCCGCGCGGGAAGTAGCGGCATTGCGGCCCCAGACCGCCGGCCAGGACACCCCCACGCCCTGCTGGCCGGTATCTGTTGATCCGTCCATCCGAGCAATCCGTGTAAAGCGAGGTGTCCAGCGCGCCGTCGACGTAGATCTCCAGCTTTTGATCCGTCCATCCGAGCAATCCGTGTACAGCCCCTACCTCCCTGCCATCCACGACACCTCCCCATGCCGAGCCTGCAGCTCCCGATCCAAATACCGCGCGTAAAACTTCGCAGTGACCACGATACTTCTGTGGCCGAGGATCTCGCTCACCTCCTGCAAATTCGCACTCCGCTTGAGCGCCTGCCTGGCCCATGCATGCCGAAACGCATGCGGATTCCACCGCCCCTTCACCCCCGCGCGCCGCGCCAGCCGCCGCAGCGCCTGATACACCCCCGCCGTCGTCAGCGGCCCGCGCAATCCGCGAAACACGAACTCCGAATCCATATCCGCTTCATCCGAGCAATCCGCGTCCAGATACGCCGCCACCGCCTGCGCCGTCCTCGCCGTGAAATACACCAATCGCGCCTGGTCCCCCTTCTCCCTCACCAGCGCGAACCCCTCGTCGAGATCGATGTCCCTGCGCCGCAGACTGACCACCCCCCCTACCCTGCACGCCGTATCCGCCAGGAAGCACACGATCGCATAATCGCGCGGATTGTCCCGCGCCGCCTCCAGCATCCGGCGCAGATCATCCGGCGTCACATCCTTCGGCGGCTCGTCTGGCAGCCGCGGCCGCTTGAGCTTAATCGACGGGTCCCGGGCAATCATGCTTTCCTCCACCATCCACCTGAAAAAGCGCTTCCACGCTCGCACGTATTTGTGTAGAGTATATACGGAAAGTCCGCCGGCCAACTCCGGCCGGCTCGGATGCCCGGCGTAGCGTGTGCGCCGCTTGAGCAGGTCCGCATACAGCGCACGCAGATCGTCGACGTCGACCTCGCTGATTGGCTTCTCCAGGTCGCGCAGCGGCCGAAGGCACTGCGCGTAATACGAAACCGTCGCCAGCCTGACCTCCAGACCAACGACGGACAAAAACCGATCGACTGCCTGCGAAACCGAGTCTGCGCGAGACATCCCCAGATGCCGGACAAGTCCAAAAAGCGCCCAACCGGGCGCCCGACGAACAGCTATTCAATTGTGCCGGCATCATAACACGATCCGCCCAATCCACAACCCGAATCCGTTCATTCTCCCAATCCGCTGTTCTTAGTGTGCCCTTGACACCAACTCCGCCCTATAGTACACTTGTCCCTGTCGGAGGCATGCCAATGGCAGACCCCAGCACCCGGCCAGGCGGATCCCCGGTGATCCCCCTGGCCGGCCCGCTTTTATCCGCAAATTCATCCGAGCCGTTGCTCCGCTGTTCCTCGCCCGTCCGCATGCGCATGCTCGGCAGCCAGGCGCACCCGCTCGTTGGTGAGCAGGCGATGTAGCTCGGCCGCCACGCTGACCAATAATTCCAGATCCCGATCCTGCCTCTCCGGCATCAATGCAGGCTGCGAGATACTCATCTGTCCCGTTTCACGGTGCACAGACACCGCGATGACGAGCGGCGGCATCTGCAGCGCCTGCCGAAGCCGGTCGATCTCGTCGTTGACTTGCTGCTGCTGCGGCGGAGCGATCGGCGTTCTGCCGGTCATCCTAGACTATCGCTATCATCCTCTAGATCAGCCTCCGGCAGTGTGAACCCGAGTTCTGCTGCCCAGTCGCACATCGCCAGAAAAAAGGTTCCGACAGGCGGAGCAGTTGGCCTGCCGGTCGCCGCGTTCTTGGCGAACGATTCCACGGGGAGCTTGACGATCTCCTTGCCGAGCACTTTTGCCTCCGTACTAGACAGCTCGATAGATACATCGCCGACGAGCCCATTCGCTACCCCATCCTGCGCCGCTTCCAACGCGACCTGCACTCGACCCGCCATCGCCAGCCACATCGCGGCCTTGGCAAACGACTTGCCCGTCACGAGTGTCTCAAGTGCGTTGACCAGAATCACCGCGTCGTGCCAATTGCCGCTCATACGCGACTTGAGCGTGAGTGTCTTAGACATCAGTTCAGTCTCCTCTCTAGTTCTGATATGCGCTTTGCCTGCTGCTGCACAGCTCCAACGAGCAGCATCGACAATCGTGTAAAGTTTACCATCGCGTGTCCTGGCATATCTCGGTCAAAGTGGACGATACCAAGCTGCTCCAGACCTTCCATGTGATCTTGAATGAATCCGCCGAACTCGTCCAGGACAGGATTGTGTTGCCATCTCCGCATAGACTGCTCAAGGATCGAGAGCATCGCTACGTCATCATGCTCATCGAACGCGATCCACTCAACGTCTGCGTGTGCTGATCCTTCCGCGTCGAATATGAATCGTGCTGTGCCAGCATTGGTGAATACAACCATGTTGGCATTTGCACCCATCGCCGCACGCGTGGTTCCGCTTTTAGTCGAAGCAACTAGCATCAGGCAGCCTATAGCTGATGTCGTTTTGGCAGTATCCTCAGTGGTTGCCGTACCTCGCATAAAGATTGCGCGTTGCGTCTCCGTGTAACCCTCGATGGACAATCCACCATCTGTGGCGATAACTTTTCCGAGTGCTCCAAAGGTGTCTGTTTCAGTGAGTGTAGTAACTCCATGCGCCACATCACTTGACTTGAGCGCCAGTATCTCGTTATCACTTGCCCCCTGATTGATCGTCAGGCCGAGCGTCATAAAGGTATTCACTGTTTCGTTGACGAAGATATTGCTGCTGGTACGAACTTCACCCGTCCCCGCTCCAGTGGCTGCACCGATGTTCAATCCGCCACCTACGATGACCTGACCCAGACCCGCATCGGCATGTAGCAAGTTTGTGATCGTGTCACCCTCGACGCGAAGGTCCATGTCCGCGCCGGTTTCGTTGAACACGATCTCAGCAGCAGCCAGCGTGATTCCAGTGCTGAGTACACCTCCTCGCGTGATCTGGAGATCGCGCACCACACCTGTACCACCCGAACCTGTACGCAACCAGCCAATATTATTCGTCGCGTCAGCCGCGATCTCCACATTCTCATAATTGACGCTATCGCCAACATAGTCTGTGAAGAATGCCTGAAACGTCGCATTGATCAGGGCTGGCGTAGGCGTACCCTGGGGCATAGCACGCACGTAAGCGACCTGGTTGTTCGCATTGGCTCGGACAACGATGGCGTTGCCGCCCGTAGCAAAATAGAACATGTCGATTGCATCGCCACTCGCGCCGCCTAATCGCATGCGATAATCCGTTAGCTGCGCAGTAACACCAATACCGAACCTACGGAGTGTGAGAGCACCGTTGGCATTTGTCGCCAGGATCGCCTCTGAACCGCCTGGCAAGCTGCTCGTGGTGATGGCGTGTGTATGGCTGCCAGCCGCCTGGTTGGCACTGCTGACATCCAGCGTTCCTGGCGTGTTGAGCGCCACATCGTCGGTATTCACCGTAATTCCGTTGCCTGCACCAACCGTAAATGCACCACCCGAAAAGACAAGGCCATTACCCGCAAACGCGCTCAAGGCCGTATACACCGGTGTGAACGGCGTAACACCCGTGACCGGCACCTGGTACTGTGCCGATCCATTCGCCAGTGCCACATCATTCGCATTCACGGTGATCAGCGTACCCGCCCCAACTGCGAGTACCTTGCTCGAAATTACCAGTCCTGCGCCTGCTGTCGAATCATCGATCTGGAGAGCACCTGTAGAGAACGATAGACCGCTTGGCGACGCTAGGTTGACTGCGATGCCGTTTGGCGCAACAGAAATACCATCCCCTGATCCAACGTCCAACGTAACATCAGAACTTAAGGCACCTCCACCAGTAAGTCCACTTCCTGCGTTCACCAAGCGTGCGGTTGGCACAAACTCGGACGCATGCGATCCATCTACTGTATCCGCATTCAAGTTCGCGACAACCGTCGTACTCGCCACAATGAACGGTGCCGTGCCAGTCGCGACGGTCGACTCGATCTGACCATCAAATCGTGAACGACCAGCGTCTATCCACAACGCATACGGATTCGTGATCGCAGCTGGCCCCGCGCCTGCTCCAACTGGCGCGTTCGCGATATACACCGTCGCCGCATTCGTAATCATGAGCGCCGATGCTGCCGAGTAGATCGGCTGGCCGAACTCATTCATGTTGAATCCGGCTGCCGTCGTGATGTTCACCGCGCCGGTGATTGTCACTGTGGCTGGCGCGAACCAGCCTGTACGAAGTGTTGCCGATGCACCTGACACGACCGTGACCGTGCCGGTGTTCAAGAAGTTCGTCGTGTTCGTCAGCCCACCTGTCGTTGTCAAACTCACCAAAGTCAGCGCGCCCGCCGCTGTGGAGGCGAGTATCGCTGCTGCCGCACCGGGATTCGACGAACTCGTGATCGCGTGCGTGTGTGCATCAATCGCCTGATTCGTGCTCGATACCGTGAGCGTACCGGGTGTGTCCAGATTGAACACGTTACTCGTGAAGTTGATCGCCGTGCCCGCAAACGTGCTCAGCGCCGTGTACGCTGGCGCGAACGGTGTAGCCCCCGTCACCGGCACCTGGTATTGAGCCGTCCCGTTGGACAGAGCCACATCGTCAGCGTTCACGGTGATGAGCGTGCCCGCTCCCACCGCCAGCGTCGCGTTGCCGTTCGCTCCGCCATCACTCAACGTCAGCCCACCGCCAGCCACAAGCACCCGCTCGGCACTCAACCCAGCGTCCAGCGCCAGCACCACGTACTGTGCGCCGGACGGTGCGCCTGTGGCTGCCGCGATCGTGACCGAGCCAACTCCGTGCGTGATCGTGATGTTCGATCCTTGCACGAGCTGCTTATATTCCCATGCGGTAGCGCCTGAGTTCACGCCCACCACATAGTTCGCAGTGCCCAGCGTGCTCAGGCCTGCCAGCGAGAACGTTCGATTCGCTGTCAGATCGCCCCCGCCTGCCAACGGTGAGGTTGTCGAAATCGTGCGCGTTGTGCGCACCACGCTCGAATCGACCGCGACCGCATCTGTCACGATCTGGATTCCGTCGCCCGTGTTGACGACGAACGCGCCGCCCGTGAATCCTAGGCCGCTTCCGGCGAACGTCGAGAGCGCAGTATACGCGGGCGCAAACGGCGTTGCCCCCGTCACGGGGACCTGGTATTGTGCCGAACCGTTCGCCAGCGCCACGTCGTCGGCGTTGACCGTGATGAGTGTACCCGCACCCACAGCAAACACACCACTCGAAAAGACCAGCCCACCACCCGCAAATGATGACAGAGCTGTGTAGGCTGGCGCGAAAGGTGTTGCACCCGTGACTGGGATCTGATATTGAGCCGTTCCATTGGCAAGCGCTACATCATCGGCATTGATCGTGATGAGTGTGCCAGCGCCTACCGCCAACGTCGCGTTCCCGTTTGCACCTCCATCGGTCAGGGTCAGTCCGCCGCCTGCAATCAGAACCCGCTCCGCTGTCAGGCTTGCATCGAGTGCCAGCACTACGTACTGAGCGCCCACCGGTGCACCAGTTCCCGTCGCGGCGATGGTCACCGTGCCTACGCCGTGCGTGATCGTGATGTTGCTTCCCTGCACAAGCTGCTTGTACTCCCACGCCGTCGCGCCGGAGTTCACACCGACGACGTAGTTGCCCGTGCCGAGCGAGGACAACCCAGCCAATGTCAATGTGCGATTCGCGGTTAAGTCACCCCCACCCGCGATCGGCGATGTGGTCGAGATCGTGATCGCACTGCGGGCGATCGTCGCGTCGACGGCATGCGTATGACTCGCCACCGTAACATCGTTCGTGCTGGTGGCCGTGGAGCTACCTGCACCAAGCGCCACCGTCCCGGTCAGATTCGGCAGCGTGATCGTCTTGCCCGTCGTCGCAGGCGTCCACGTCAGCGTACCCGTCACACCCGCCGACTGGAGCACGATCTGATTCGAGGTCGCGGCCAAGTTCAGCACGCCCGTCGTCAGCGTGTCCGCCGCCGCGTTGTATGTAATCCCGGCATCGCTGGCGAGCGTGTTCGCGTCCGACCAATATGCGAC
>Ga0209642_10002223_pt1 | contig 12816 bp, 12 predicted proteins | sample RifCSP19_2_FD_184025 | JGI IMG/M metagenome (GOLD analysis project Ga0209642, IMG submission 184025) | Soil microbial communities from Rifle, Colorado - Rifle CSP2_sed 19_2 (SPAdes) (version 2) | ecosystem: Environmental > Terrestrial > Deep subsurface > Rock core/Sediment | place: Rifle... | reverse complement strand
GGTCGACCCGAAGACGCAGACCCTGAAGCGGGTCGGCGTCCCGAGCGAGATCAACCCGCCGGACCGGAACGCGCTCGAGTTCGCGCTCCAGGCCAAGGACGCTCACGGCGCGGAGGTCGTCGTCCTCTCCATGGGACCCACCGCCTTCGACGAGAGCCTGGAGCGGGCCGTCGCGATGGGCGCGGACCGTGCGGTCCTCCTCACGGATCGGATCCTCGGCGGGTCGGACACGGTGCCGACCGCGTACGCGCTGAGCGAGACGATCAAGAAGATCGGCGGGTACGACCTGATCCTGTGCGGGGAGGAGACGACGGACGCGTCCACGGGCCACGTGGGCCCGGGGATCGCGGGTCACCTGGACATCCCGCAGATCACGTACGTCTCCGAGGTCCAGGTCGTGGACGGCAGGGTGCGGGCCCGCCGCACCGCGGAGGACGGGAGCGAGTGGTGGGAGACGACGATGCCGTGCCTCGTCACCGTGAACTTCGGGTGCAACAAGCCGCGGGAGCCGAGCCTCTCCGGGAAGATCCGCGTGAAGCGCGGCGGGGCGGTCGTGCACTGGTCCTGCGCGGACGTCGGGATCGACCCGGACAAGGTCGGCCTGAAGAACTCGCCCACGATCGTCGCGAAGGTGGACACGATCCAGCTCCCGCCGCGGGCGGGGAAGGTGTTCCACGGGGAGCCGAGGGAGGCCGTCGCGAAGCTGCTGCGGGCGATGATCGAGGACGGGGTGATCGCACCGTGACGGTCGCCGCGCACGCCCCCGAGGACAAGTCCCACTTCCGCGGGGTGTGGGTGTTCCTGGAGCAGCGGAAGGGCGGGCTGCGGGACGTGTCGATCCAGCTCATCGGGGAGGGCCGCCGGATCGCGGACCGCCTCGGCGCCACGCTGACAGGCGTGCTCCCGGGCCACGACGTGGGGGACCTCGCCCGCCTCGCGATCGGATATGGTCTGGACCGCGCGATCGCCGTGGACCACCCGCTCCTCGAGATCTACCGCTCCCGCCCCTTCGCAAAAGTGATGGCGGAGCTCGTCCGGAGGCACAAACCCGAGGTCGTCCTGTTCGGCGCGTCGAAGAACGGCCGGGACCTGGGCGGGCGGCTCCACGCGATCCTCGAGACGGGCCTCGCCGCGGACTGCGTGAAGTTCGACGTGGACGCGGAGCGGAACCTGGACATGATCCGGCCGACGTTCGGCGGGAAGTCCCTCGCGCACATCCTGTGCAAGCAGCACCGCCCCCAGATGGCGAGCGCGCGGCGGAACGTGTTCCTCCCGCCCGGGCACGACCCGGGCCGGACGGGCGAGATCGTGTACGAGAGGGTGGACCTCACCGAGAAGGACATCGATGTGCAGCTCCTCGAGTTCAAGGAGTTCGTGCAGGCGACCGAGCAGCGGCCGGAGGAATCGAAGGTCGTCGTGAGCGGCGGGTTCGGCCTCGGGAACGCGAAGAACTTCGCGATGCTCCAGGAGCTCGCGGACCTCTTAGGCGGCGTTGTGACGGCGTCCCGGAAGGCGGTGGACAGCGGGTGGATGCCGAAGGAGGTCCAGGTCGGACAGACCGGGATGACCGTGCGCCCGAAGGTGTATTTCGCGATCGGAATCAGCGGCGCGGTGCAGCACCTCGCGGGGATGCAGGAGTCCGAGAAGATCGTCGCGATCAACAGCGACCCGAAGGCCGCGATGTTCGAGATCGCGGACTACGGGATCGTCGGGGACCTGTTCCAGGTCGTGCCGGAGATGATCCGGCAGCTCAAGGAGCTGAAGGCGGGGAGGGCGGCGCCCGCGCAGCCGATGGCGGCGGTCGCTTAGAGGGCCCCGCCCGCCTAGCCGGCCTTCGTGCCCGTCACGAGCAGGGCCCTCGAGATACCACCGTCTTTCCCTCTGGACAACGTTCCGCTTCCGTGCTTCGTGCGGAGTTCGTTCTTCCTCGGACCGCCATGAGGGCGCGGACGTCGTAGAACAGTATTGCGGTGCCCTAGCACGTCCACCTCACGGAAGCGCTCGCACGAAAAGACCACAACATCAGCGTGCAGATGCCCGGGTTCCCGGGGTTTTCAAAGCGGAACGCATCGCCCGCGTCGAGGCGGTCGGGCATGCCGACATCCGTGAAGGTCAATGAGTTGAAAACTCGACCCGGGGCAAGCGGCGTGCTCACGGGGGATCCTGTTCCCTCCACGTTGAGGGTTACTGTGTAGCTCCACAGTGGCTCGGAAGCCGACACGCTCGTTATGACGATATTCCAGCACGAGGTTCCGCAGGGCGTCGGTGCTCCGAATGTCACCGTAATCCGCAGCAGTGGCACTCCGACCGAGGCGAACGCGAGCGCGATGGACACGATGACTCCGGCGAGGACGACGACTTTTAACCCATCGGGTTTGTTCTTGGGCCACGGCCTGGGTGGGACGGGCGGCCCCTCGGGAACGGCCATCGCCGGTCAATCGTCGCCAAGACGAAGAAGCTGTCGTGCATATGCGAATTCCACGACGAGCGGGCTGCGTGTTGGCCCGCCGTACCGGTGGAACGCGCGCTCGAACGCTACGTCCTCCGGGGCGACGACCGGGCGGGCGAGCCGCCCAAGGTCCTTCACGGTCGCGACAGTGCGAACGCGGTGGAAACAAGCACCGCCGCGGGGACTGTCTCTAGTGGCTGGCGGAAGATGGCCTCGAAGTCCCGCGCGACGCGGGCCTTGAACGCCGTCACTTCCACGGGCCGCCCCAACTCCTTCTCCATGGAGGTCATCACGCGGCCCTCGTTCCCGCACGGCCGGATCCGTTCGAAGTACGAGAGGTCCGTGCTCACGTTGTGCGCGAACCCGTGATACGTGACCAGATTGTGAACCGCCATGCCGATCGAGCCGAGCTTGCGCCCATGGGCCCAGACCCCGCGCTGGGACTCGTTCCTCCCCGCCTCGACCCCGAAGGCCCGCGAGCTCCGGATCAGGACCTCCTCGACGTCCGTCACGAGCTTGCGCACATCGAGCCGGTCCTCCATCTTCAGGATTAGATAGCCAACGAGCTGCCCCGGGCCGTGGTACGTCGCCTCCCCGCCCCGCTCAATCTCGAACACGGGGAGGCTCGGGTCGAACACGTCCTCCCGCCGTCCGCGGCGACCGAGCGTCACGACGTGCGGGTGCTCCAGGAGCAGGACCGTGTCCGGGATCGCGTCCGCAGCCCGCCGCTCGACGAGGACCCTCTGGAGGTCCCAGGCCTCCCTGTACTCGACGGTGCCGAGGTCTGCGAGCCACGCGGTCATGGCTTCCGGTTCAGCACGTGGATCGCCCGGCCCAGGGCCGCCTCCGCGGTCTCCATGATCGCCTCCGGGAGGGTCGGGTGCGGGTGCACAGTGAGCGCGATGTCCTCGACCGTCGCGCCCATCTCGATTGCGAGGACGAGCTCGCTGATCAGGTCCGAGGCGTCCGGGCCCACGATCACCGCGCCGAGGAGGATCTTGGACTTCGAATCCGCGACGAGCTTCACGAAACCCTCGTGCTCGCCCATCGTCAGGGCCCGCCCAATCGCGGCGAACGGGACCTTGCCGACGAGCGGTTCGACGCCTTTCGCGCGGGCCTGCTCCTCCGAGATTCCCACGGTCGCGACCTCCGGGTCCGTGAAGATCGCGCCTGGCATCGCCCGCACGTCCATCGCGGCGGGCTGCCCGCATGCGACCTCGGCCGCGACGATGCCCTCCTGCGTGGCCTTGTGCGCGAGGTACGGCGGGCCCGCCACGTCGCCCGCCGCGAAGACCTTCGGGTTCGCGGTCCGCATCTGCTTGTCCACGAGCACGTGCCCCTTCGCGTCGACCTGGATTCCCGCTTTCTCCGGGCCGAGACCGTCCGTGTTCGCCCGGCGGCCCACCGTCACGAGCACAAGGTCGCACGGCACCTTGAGCGGGCCCTCCTTCGTCTCGATGTCGACGAGGAGGCCGTCGCTCACTTCCTTCCACCCGAGGGCCTTGGACTCCGTGTGGAACACGACGCCGATCCGCTTCAGCGTGCGGCCCACGACCCGAACCGCCTCGGGATCCGTGCCTGGGAGGAGCTGGGGCATGATCTCGACGACGGTGACCTGGCTCCCGACCTTCGCGTAGAACGTCCCGAGCTCGAGGCCCGAGACCCCGCCGCCGATCACCAGGAGCCGGTTCGGGACCCCCGGGAGCTCGAGGGCCTCCTTCGTGCTCAGAATCCGCTTCCCGTCGAACCGGAACGCGGGGAGGTCCGTGGGCCGCCCGCCCGTTGCGACGATCGCCGCGCCGAACCGGACGTCCTCCTCGCCCTCCGAGGTCTTCACGTGGACGGAGTCCGGGCCCGTGAACGCGGCCTCGCCGAGCAAGACCTCGACCCCGTTCCCGCGGCACAGTGTGGCGACCCCGGAGGTGAGCCGCTCGACGATCGCCTCCTTCCACTCCTGGAGCTTCGCCATGTCCACGGAGATGTCCGGGATCGAGACGCCGAACTCCTCCGCTTTGCGGGCCTTGTGGACGAAGTTCCCCGCCCCGATGAGGGCCTTCGAGGGGATGCAGCCGTAGTTCAGGCATTCCCCGCCTAGGCGGTCCCGCTCCACGAGGAGGACCTTCCTGCCGAGCTGGGCCGCGCGGATCGCCGCGGGGTAGCCCGCAGGCCCGCCGCCGATGACGAGCACGTCCACGGAGCGGGCCACGGGCCGTTGGAACGCGGTCCCACTCAAAAGGGTTGGCGTCCGCGCAACCCTGGCGGCGGCGGGTCCGTCGCCATCCTTACTATCGCAATAGTTATATCCCCGAGGTGCGTTCTATCCCGGGATTCCTATGGTGATGAGGGGGAGTCGGATACTCATCGGCGTGGCGGCGGTACTGCTGCTCGTGGGCCTCCCGGGCGTCGCCCGGACGGGCTCGGCGGCGGAGGCGAACGCGTACACGGTCACGGCGCTCGTCTCGAACAACGGGGTGCCGGGGACGACGGTCGACCCGCACCTGGTGAACGCGTGGGGACTCGTGGCGGGGCCGACAACGCCGTGGTGGGTGAACGCTGCGGACGCGGACAAGTCGCTCCTGTACAACGCCGCGGGCGGGAAGCTCGCGCTCGAGGTCACCGTCGCGGGCGGGCCCACGGGGCTCGTCTTCAACGGGGACTCGGCGGTCTTCCCGGTCGGAGCCACGAACACCGCCGCTCGGTTCATCTTCGCGACGGAGAGCGGGACGATCGCAGGATGGGCCGGGGCGCTCGGCACGACGGCCCAGGTGAAGGTCGACAACTCGGAGACCGGCGCGAGCTACAAGGGGCTCGCGTTCGCGACGACGTCCGCGGGCACCTTCCTCTACGCGGCGAACTTCGCGAACGCGCGGGTGGACGTGTTCGGCCGCACGTGGGACCCCGTGAACGCGGTGGGCGGGTTCGTCGACCCGATGCTCCCCGCGGGCTACGCGCCCTTCGGGATTCAGACGATCGGGAGCCGCGTCTTCGTCGCCTTCGCGAAGCAGGGCGAGCCCGAGGACGGGGCGGTCGAGGAGGAGGCCGGCCAGGGCCTGGGAATCGTCGACGCCTTCGACACGGACGGGAACTTCCTCGTGCGGGTCGCGCAGCACGGGCAGCTGAACGCGCCGTGGGGCCTCGCGATGGCCCCCGCGAACTTCGGGCGCTTCAGCGGGGACCTGCTCGTGGGCAACTTCGGGGACGGCCAGATCAACGCGTACGAGGAGATGCCGAACGGGCGCTTCGAGTACCGCGGCGTCCTCCGCACGGGCGACGGGAAGCCGCTCGTCATCGACGGCCTCTGGGCGCTGGAGTTCGGGCTCGGAGCGGCGAACAACGGGCCGACGAACACGCTGTTCTTCACCGCGGGTCCGAACGAGGAGGAGGACGGACTCTTCGGCACGATCACGGTCGGGTAGTCGCAGGACCGAACATCGGGAGGCGCCGCGACCCGAACCCCGAGAGTACGGCGCCTCCCTCAAAACACGGCCGCTCGCCCCGGCTTCCCGGCTCTCACTCGAGCCCCACGAACAGCAGCGCGGGGTGCTCGAGGTACTTCACGAGCGTTTGGACGAATGCGGCCCCGACGTGCCCGTCGATGACCCGGTGGTCGAAGCTACACGACACGTACATCATCTCCCGGATCACGACCTGGTCGTTCCGCACCACGGGCCGCTTCTCGATCTTGTGGATCCCGATGATCCCGACCTCGGGCCAGTTGATGATCGGGGTCGCAAGGATCCCGCCCTCCTTCCCGAGGGACGTGATCGTGAACGTGCTCCCCTGGATCTCCTGGATTGTGAGGCGCTTGTCCCGCGCCGCGGTCGCGAGCCGCTCGACCTCCCGCGCGAGGGCCCAGATGTCCTTCTTGTCCGCGTCGTGCACGACCGTGACCGTGAGGCCCTCGTCCGTCGCCGTCGCGATCCCGATGTTGTAATACCGCTTCACGACGAGCTCCTGCTTCTCGCCGTCCACGCTCGCGTTCAGCGTCGGGTGCTCCTTCAGGGCCGCCACGAGGGCCTTCACGACGAACGGGAGGTACGTGAGCTTCATCCCCCGCTCCTCCGCAATCTCCTTCATCCGGTCCCGGAGGTGGACGAGCTGGGTCATGTCCGCCTCCTCGACGTACGTGAAGTGCGCGGCGGTGGCCTTCGACTTCGCCATCTTCTCCAGGATTCGCTTCCGGAGCCCGCGGATTGGGATCCGCTCCTCCATGCCCGCGGGCGCGGCGGCCTTCGCGGGCGGTAGCTCCTCGACCGCGATGGCGGGTTTCACCGCGGGTCTCGGCGCGGGCGATGGCACCTCCAAGGGCCCTGTCGCCCCGCGGACGTCCTCCTCCGTGATTCTCCCTCCCGCTCCCGTCCCGCGCACCCGCTCGATGTCCACACCGAGCTCGCGCGCGAGTTTCCGGACCGCGGGGGTCGCGAGGACCGGCCCTCCGGGGGCGGGAGCCTGTGTCGTGGTGGCCGGTGCGGGAGTGGCGGGCGCAGGTGCGGGTGTGGCGGGAGTGGCCTTCGTCGGGGCGGCGGGTGCGCTCTCGCCCTCTTCCCCGAGGACGATGATCACGGTCCCGACCTTCACGGTCTCCCCCTCCTTCGCGAGGAGCTTCAAGACCTTCCCCGTCACGGGCGACGGGATCTGCACGGTGACCTTGTCCGTCATCACCTCGACCATCAGGTCGTTCTCCTTGATCGGGGCGCCCTCCTTCACGAGCCACTTCGTGATCTCGCCCTCGGCGACGCCCTCCCCGATGTCTGGCAGCTTGAACTCCCGCGCCATGGAACGTGCTCCCCGGAAAATCACGCGTCGAATCCGGTGGTTCGTATTTAGGGTTTGCCGCCTCCCAGCGGGGCCCCATGGGAACCGTTTTATCGGAGGGAGCCATGCCTCGTTCCGGTTGTGGACATGGCCCGCCCCCTCGGAGTCACCATCCTCGGCGTGCTCGTGATCATCGTCGCAATCCTGGTGGGCCTGGTGGCCCTCCTCCTGATCGCGGGTGCGCTCGCGGCCGCGGCGATCGGGGGCGGCCTCCTCGGGAGCTTCCTGTTCATCTCCGGCGTCATCTTCCTGATCTTCGCGATCATCCTCGGGCTCTCGGGCTCCGGGCTCCTGAAGCTCCGGCCGTGGGCGTGGTGGCTCGCGACGTTCGTGATCTTCGCGGACCTCGCGTGGACCGGCTACGGGATCTACCGCAGCGGCGTCGTCGACGTGGGCTCGGTGTTCACCGCCCTGATCCTGCTCATCCTGTTCTTCTACATGCTCAGCGTCCGGAAGTACTTCCGGCCGGGCGCCGTGCCGATGTAAGCCCGCCTCAGAACGCCATGACCTTGTCGATCCCGGCGAGCACGCGGTCCGGGTTCGGCATGTAGACGTCCTCGAGGGTGTACGGGAACGGCGTGTCGAAGCCCGTGACCCGCACAATCGGCCCGCGCAGGTACTCGATCGCCTTCTCCGCGAGGATCGCGCTGACCTCCGCGCCAAATCCGCCCGTGCGGGGCGCCTCGTACACGATCACGGCCCGCCCCGTCTTTTTCACGCTCTCCAGGATCGCGGGCGTGTCCAGGGGGACGAGGGTCCGGAGGTCCACGACCTCCACCTCCAGGTTCTTCTCCTTCGCCGCGCGCTCCGCGGCCTCGAGGGACACGTTCACCATGTACCCCCACGCGAAGATCGAGAGGTCCTTCCCCTCCCGCCGCACGCGGGCCTTCCCCAGGGGCACCGTGTAGTCGCCCTCCGGGACCTCCTCCTTGATCGCGCGGTACAGCTTCTTCGGCTCCAGGAACAGCACGGGGTCCGGGTCCCGGATCGAGCTGAGCAGCAGGCCCTTCGTGTCGTACGGCGTCGACGGCGTGACGACCTTGAGCCCCGGCGTGTGGCAGAAGTACGCCTCGCTCGACTGGCTGTGGTAGTGCCCGCCCTTGATCCCGCCGCCGTAGGGCGTGCGGATCGTCATCGGCACCGTGTACTGCCCGCCGGAGCGGTACCGCATCTTCGCGGCCTCCGAGACGATCTGGTCGAACGCGGGGTAGATGAAGTCCATGAACTGGATCTCCGGCACGGGCCGCAGCCCGTACAGGGCCATGCCGATCGCGGCGCCGATGATCCCGTTCTCGGCGAGGGGCGTGTCGAACACGCGGCCCGGGAACGCGTCGAGGAGGCCCTCCGTGCAGCGGAACACGCCGCCGTTCCGCCCCACGTCCTCCCCGAGGACGACGACGCGGTCGTCGCGCGCCATCTCCTCCCGGAGCGCCGTGTTCACGGCCTTCACGATCGTCATCTCGGGCATCAGGTGCCGCTCCTCATCCATTCCGCGTACGGGTCGTCGCTCTCCTTCCCGCCGCTCACGATTGCGACGAACCTCGGGTCCTCGAGCAGGGGGGCGAACTCGGGCTGGGATTTAGCCTCTTCGCGATACTCCGGGCGCGCCGCCGCGGCCTTCTCCAGGTCCGCGAGGGCCTCGTCCGCGTCCCCGCGGCGGGCCGCGAGGCACGCGAGGTGCCACCACGCCGCGGCGCGGGTCGGGTCAATCTCCGCCGCCCTGCGGTACGCCTCCTCCGCGCCCTCCGCGTCCCCCAGGTTCGAGAGGTCGAGGGCGAGGGTCATCCAGGCCTGCGGGCTCTTCGGGTCCGCCTCGACCGCGCGGCGGTCGAAGTCGACCGCCCGGTCGTAGTGGCCCTGGAGGGACTGGCACCCGGAGGCGAGGGCGAGCGCGTCCAGGTTCCCCGGGTCGCGGTTCAGGATCTGGTTCACGATCGCGAGCGCCCCCCCGTAGTCCCCGTCCCGGAAGTGCTCCCGCGCCTTGTCGAAGACCCGGTCCGTGCGCGGGGGCCGCGACTCGTCCCGGGCGGGCGGGGCCTTCGCGCGCGCGGATGCGGCCTTCTTCGAGGAGGGCACGTCACGGCCTCCGGAGCCGCGCGACGTCCTCGAACTCCTCCGCGAGGTGCGGCGGCATCTCCGCGTACACGTCCGTGAAGAGGTCCTCGACGCGCGGCCGCGGGTTCCGCTCCGCCTCCCGCACCGCCTCCGTGATCGCGTCCCCGATCTCCTTCTCCAGGTCCGCCTCGGACGACTCGGTCCAGGCGCCCACGTGGGCGAGGTACCGCTGGAACACGACGAGCGGGTCCCGCTTCCGCCAGGCCTCCGCCTCCCGCTCGTCCCGGTACCGCGACGGGTCGTCGGAGGAGGAGTGGGGGCCGAGGCGGTACGTGACGCACTCGACCAGGGTGGGCCCGCCGCCCGCGCGCGCCTTCCGCACCGCGTCCCGGGCCGCGCGGTACACCGCGAGCGCGTCGTTCCCGTCCACCCGCACGCCCTCGAACCCGTACGCGACCGCCTTCTCCGCGATCGACTCCGACGCGGTCTGCCTCGCGACCGGGAGGGAGATCGCCCACTGGTTGTTGTTGCAGAGGAACACGACCGGCGCGTGGAACGCGCCCGCGAAGTTCATCCCGGCGTGGAAGTCCGCGGTCGACGTCCCGCCGTCCCCGAAGTACACGAGCGTCACGATCCGGTCCCCGCGGATCTTCGCGGCCCACGCGGTCCCGACCGCCACCGGGATCTGCGAGCCGACCACGGAGGAGATGGACATGAAGTTCCCCTTGCGGTACGCGTAGTGGCAGGGCATCTGGCGGCCCTTCAACGCATCCTCCGCGTTCCCCATGAACTGGTTCACGAGCTCGATGAGCGGCATCCCGCGCGCGATCGCCGCGCCGGGCTCCCGGTACTGCGGGAAGATCCAGTCGTCCTTCTCCAGGGCCATCGCGGGGGCGACGATCGTCGCCTCCTGGCCCACGGAGGGGCCGTAGAACCCGATGCGGCCCTGCCGCTGGAGCGCGAGCATTCGCGTGTCGAGGATCCGCTCCGTGAGCATGAGGCGGTACAGCCGCACGGCGTCCGAGGGGGAGAGCTTCGGGTCGGTCTCGGGATCCGTCGAGCCGTCGTCGTTGATCACGCGGAGCCGGTCGCCCAAAGGTGGCCTCGTCCCCCTGACAACTGGAGCCGCCCGCGCCGCGGACGCCTCCGGCGGAAAGAATCGGATGCGGGGGTTTAAGGGTTATGCCGCGCGTCCCATTTTCGGGCGACTCCCCCGAAAGCATAAGTAGTGGTATCGGCACTCGGACGGACATCCCGTTCCTCCTGCCTGAACCGCGGGAGAGGCCCGCGCCATGCGTGTGTCGCGCCCACGGGAGCATGCCGACGAGAACGCGGGCCGGAACGCGAGGTCCTCGCGTTTCGTGAGAAACCCGCCTTCGGGAGAAGGCAAGGGGTGTACGGTTCCACCCCGGTGCCCTCCGGCCTGACGCTGTGAGGCCCCTCCGTGACCCGACCCTGCGGGGAAGGGCGCGCGGGCCGAGCCGAACGGAGCGGAGTCGCAGGTCACTCGATCTGTGACAGAACCTGCCTGGGTGCTCTCCCGCTCCCGCTCCCGCGTGGCCGGAATCAATCCGTACCCGGAGGGAATGCATTGTCAGGGGTTTCGAACGCGTCGCTCGGGTTCTACACGGTGTGGGTCGCGCACCTTGGGCGACGATACGGAATCCTCCAAGCCCTGTCCCGGAGGAAGCGACCCGCGGGGGTTCGTGCCATCGCGCGCGCGGCCCGGCTCCACGATCCCGCGGTGCGGGTGTGGTGTGAGGCGGCCCGATCTCTACGGCTCATCGGGCATCGGAAGAATGGATACTACCTGTCATCGGAGATGCGGGCCCGCCTCGTGGACGAGGACGACCTGCGGTTCCTCGGAGGTCAGTTCTCGTACCTCGCGCTGAGGAGCCTGGACTTCGGGGCGTTCGATGCCCTCTTCCGGACCGGTGCCGTGACGGGATCCGGCTCCCTCCATCTCCGGGAGGCGTCCATGGAGGCGACGCGCTGGGACCACACGAGCTTCTTGAGATTCCTTCTCCCTCGGGTGCCCGGACTGGCCTCGCGACTCCGGGACGGGGCGCGCGCGTTGGACGTGGGGTGCGGCACGGGCGGGTGGGTTCTCCGGATGGCCCGTGCGTTCCCAAGGTCCTCGTTCACGGGCGTCGACCCGGACCGCACCGCGATCGGCATCGCGCGGGGGACGGCGAAGGCGGTCGGCGCGGGCCCCCGCGTCCGCTTCCGGGTCGGGAGCGGCGGCGGACCCATGCGGGAACCCGGTTCGTTCGATCTCGTGTACCTGGGCGAGGTGCTCTATGGGGTGGAGGACAAGCTGCGGCTGCTGAGGAACTGCAGGAGGGCCCTCACGCAGGATGGGCGTCTCGTCATCGCGGAAGGTCTGGTGGCCCCCGCCCGGAAGTCGGGAGACCCGGCCGCCCAACTCGTGGACGCGATGGGGCTCGAGTTCGCGCTCCAGGGCGCTCGTTTCCTCAAGAGGTCCGAACTCGAGGGGCTCCTCCGGGAGGCGGGTTTTCGTCGCGTCCGGTTCCACGATGCGGGCGGCGGCCTATGGTTCATCGTCGCGAACGCGGGTTCAAAAGAGGGCGGGTCAGAAAGGGGTGGCGCCGCGCGGCGCCCGCGCGGCGACAGATAGGAAGGGGTTTACGCCTTCCGCAGGAACGGCAGGCCCGTGCGCTTGTTCACGCCGACCTTCCGGCCCTTCGGGAGCGTGTCCTCGGGCCACGGCTTTCCGCTCTTCGGCTTCCTCTTGCTGAAGAAGTAGATCGTCACTTTCGGTCCCCGCTTCAGCTTCACGTCGCGCGAATACAGCGTCCATCCCTGATACTGGTAGGGCATTTTACTCCCGTTCCCCCGTATCGCATCCAGCATTTAACCCTTATTCTCTCCCTTAGCGACGTTGATTTTGAGGATTCATGGCCCGGGAAGGTCTAAGTGGAGCGTCCGGAATCCCGCGACGTGCCCGCAAAACTCTCCGGGAAACTCTCCGGATACCTCGCGATCCTCGTAGGCGCGTTCCTCTTCGGGATGTGGGCGACCGTCGGGAAGATCGCCCTCCAGGGCGTCGCGCCCCTCACCGCGGCGTGGTTCGTGCAGGCCGTCTCCGCGGTCGCCTTCTCCCCGTTCCTCAGGAGGCTGCGCCTCACCCGGAGGGACTGGCGGCTCACGATCGCCGCCGCCGTGTTCAGCGCGGTGATCGCGCCCGCCCTGTACTTCACGGGGCTGAACCTGACGACGCCCGTGAACGCCGCCCTCCTGTCGAACACGGAGGCCCTGTTCACGGTCGTGTTCGCGTTCGTGTTGCTGAGGGAGCGGCTGCCCCCGACCGGGTACATCGCCGCGGCGGCAATCCTCGGAGGGGCCGTCCTCGTGACCCTGGACCTGGAGCCGGGGGCGGGCCCGGTCGCGTCCGCCCTCCTCGGGAACGTGCTCCTGGTCCTTGCCGCCGCGAGCTGGGGCACCGCGAACACGGCGAGCCGGATCGTGATAAGTCA
>Ga0209642_10002210_pt1 | contig 12845 bp, 10 predicted proteins | sample RifCSP19_2_FD_184025 | JGI IMG/M metagenome (GOLD analysis project Ga0209642, IMG submission 184025) | Soil microbial communities from Rifle, Colorado - Rifle CSP2_sed 19_2 (SPAdes) (version 2) | ecosystem: Environmental > Terrestrial > Deep subsurface > Rock core/Sediment | place: Rifle... | reverse complement strand
CGAGCGGGGGTGGCACTGCTGTTCCAAGTGAGAGGTTAGAGAAAAGTAGGAGAAGTTTGCAGCCTCCTTATGTCCCCGGAGGCCAGGGGATAAATCCTCCGGCTTTAACTGCGCCCAATACCAATCCGGGCCAAGTCCCCGGAGCGGTTCAGGAAAATAAGGGTCAGCAGCAATCGCAGCCTCAGCCAACTGAAGGGAAAAAGGTGGAGAAGACGGATGAGAAACTACCCAAGAACCGAAGATAAGAACTGATCTAAGGAGAATCTTATGTTGAAGAAGACATGCATATATCTATTACTCTCAATTTTACTCTTTATAAGTAAAGGTTCAAGTCAGGAGATAATACCGCCTGATTCCTCTTACTGGTCCGTAGAAGAAGCTTCTGCTGGAAACTTTTTTGGGGTTGGAGCCAGGGCAATGGGGATGGGAGGTGCACAGATCGCAACTTCCAATGATGCCTCAGGTCTGGTCTATAATCCTGCACGCCTGGCAAAGGTGAAAAGGATAGAATTTTCAGGTGGCATGACCCATCAGAGGCTCAATAATGAGACCGGGTTCATAGGAAACGTGCAACCCCTGAGTTCCTATAACCAGAACCAGAGCATAACCCAGAGCAACACCCGCTTCAGTTCAGCTAATATCGTGCTCCCCGTGCCGACTTACCGTGGAAGTCTGGTCTTTGCTTTAGGATTTAACCGGATGAAAAGCTTCGACAGAGCTTTCGATAAGACATTCGTAGATCTCGCAACTGGAGTGACTCTTTTTGACAATTCTGTTCTTGAATCAGGTGGAATAAATATGTGGTCCTTTGCCGGGGCAATCGACCTTTCTCCCAATTTCTCCATAGGCGGAGCAGTTAATTACTGGCAGGGAGAGGATGATTATCTTCAAGGTTACTATATACTGGACCCGAACAAATTTGGTTATGAAGTTAGGCTGCAAAACCGTTATTTGAACAGCTACTCCGGATGGAACGGTAAATTGGGATTTTCTGTTGAGCCCCAAAAGTTTTTGAGCTTAGGTGCGATTATAGATTTCCCCACAAAATTCTCTATCGATCAAACCAATACGTATTCTTATGATAGCTTGGATTTAGTCTCTGGTGAACATTTTACCCCTCCCCCTTATGACAAACTTGGGCACTACGAGTTAACTCATCCTTATTCTTTCGGGGCGGGCATGGCTTTGGACTTCAGATATGTGACCCTAGCTGGGGACATTTATTTTACAGACTGGTCTCAGCTCAAACCAAGTGCGGAGCTAGGAGTGGACGAGAAGCTCTATAAAAAGATCTACAAGTCAGTTACCCGTTGGCATTTAGGTGCTGAGTTTACAATGCCTGAGCTTGCTACGACCGTAAGAATCGGCTATTATGTGGACCCTTTACCCTATAAAACTGTCGATCTCACAACGAATAGATGGTATCTTAAATCTGATCGGAGATACTTTACCTTAGGTGCAGGTTTCTTAATCGATCAGGTTCTGACTTTAGACGTTGCATGGAATCACGGTTTTAATGAGTTTAGAGATGATTGGTCTCAGATGATTAAGGAGTCTTATTCCACAGATAAGTTTTTCGTGAGTCTGGCGTATAGGCTATAAAAAGGGTTCAAGGATTCAAGGGTTTAAGGGTTCAAGGGAAAAAGATATAATCTGGTAGGTCAGACATTCCTGTCTGACATTAATTGAAGGTCAGCTGGGGATACCGATTAAAAAAAGTCGTGATTTTTTGACGGCTTTTTTGTATTTTATATAATAGTAGTCAATGTAGGGACAGCCCTTGTGGCTGTCCGCATTAAGTTATCATTTTTCAGATAGTTTTTTTATATTTTGCGTAAGAGTGTAATATGGTAGGGGCATCAGGCCGGAGGCGGATGCCCTTTACATTTAGTCTGTCATTGCGAGGAATCTCAACTTAAGCGAGAAGACGAAGCAATCCATAGTTTGCAGGGTAAAAGGATTGCTTCGTCCCCGTAGGGGACTCGCAATGACTCTTGTGGATTTAAGATAGCATGATACCTATTCTAAAAATATTCATCGTTTTCGTTTTTTTAGTCATTTTAATCAAGAAGAAAGTTCAGGTGGGGTATACTCTCCTTTTGGGAGCAATCTTCTTGGGGATTTTGTTTTCTCTGCCCCTGCTGGAACTTATAAAAAACGTCTTCAAAGCCACGATCGAATGGGATACCCTGCATCTGCTATTCATCGTAATTCTGGTTACCATTTTCGGAGGGGTTTTGAAGTTCACCCAGAGCTTGAGGGATATAACCGATTCCCTAGAAAATCTGGTCAAAGATACCAGGACCATCTTAGCTCTTCTGCCAGCTTTAATCGGAATACTCCCTATGCCCGGTGGTGCGATGATATCCGCACCTATGATAGAGGAAGTTGGTTCAAGGAAAAATCTCCCACCGGAGATAAAAGCATCTTTTAACCACTGGTTCAGGCACATAATGGAGTTTGTCTTTCCTTTATATCAGGGGGTGATTATCGCTTCAGTTATATTGCAGGTGCCTTTGAGCAAGATAATTCTTGCCCAGGTGCCGATGAGTCTGACTATGTTAGGTGCGGGGATATTTTTCCTCTGGAGAAAAGTCAAACTCGAAAAAGAGGAAAGCAAAAACCAGAAAAATACCGTCGAAAATCTGCTTTTATTTCTGAAAAGCATCTGGGGGATTCTTTTGGCTGTGGTTTTGAATCTTTTCTCCGGAATAGACCTTTTATGGGCGCTGCTTTTGAGTGTTATCTTGTTTGCTATCGTAAATCTGGTCAAGCCTGCTTCACTTCTCAAAATAATCAGGGAGAACGTAACCCTGGAAATCATCATGCTGATTCTGGGGATAATGATTTTCAAAAAGATAATCGAAGTGTCTGGAGCAGTGACGGTAATTCCTCAGACCTTGTCTGCCTGGGGGATCTCACCGGTTCTGGTAATTTGTCTGGTTCCCTTCACAGTCGGGGCTTTGACTGGTGTGACCACTGCCTTCATAGGTATTTCTTATCCGATCCTTTTAAGTTTCTTAAAACCGAATGGGGTGAACTACGGATATGCTATGTTAGCTTATGCCGCAGGTTTTACAGGCGTGATGCTTTCACCAGTGCATCTATGTTTAGTCCTGACCAAAGATTATTTCAAAGCATCGTTTTCTAAAATTTACAGATTGATAATTCCGCCTTCGATTGTTTTGATGATAGTGGCGCTGATTTTGGTACTGTTAGGGTATCCCTGGGGGAAAATCGGATAGGAAGGATTCAAGGATTCAAGGAGTCGGGGGTTCAAGGGAAAATAAAAAAACCGAGACCGTTTACCGTTTTTCGTGACCGAAAAAAAGAGTGTAGAGACGCATTGCATGCGTCTCTAAGTTTTTTTGGCGACCCTGAAAGGGTCGCACTACGAAAGAAGAAAGGGCAGAGCATGCCGTGCCCCTCCTTTTCGTCGGGCATAAAGCCCGACGCTACAATCTATGTGACTCGTTGGAAAAAAGAAATCGGTAGGGGCAATTCATGAATTGCCCCTACGTAATGTTTTATGGTGTTTTCAAATAGGCGTCAATGGCCCTGGCGGCTCTTTTGCCGGCCCCTGCGGCTAAGATTACGGTTGCTCCGCCGGTGACGATATCACCACCTGCGAAAACTCCCCTACGGGAGGTCTGGCCGGTCTCAGGGTCAGCGGTTATATTCCCCCATTTATTGATGTCTAATCCGGGAGTGGTTTTCGGGACCAATGGATTGGAACTATTCCCAATGGCAACTATCACGGTATCCACATCCATTATGTAATTAGAGCCTTCAACTGGAACTGGTCTTCTTCGCCCGGATTCGTCCGGCTCCCCTAATTTCATCCGGATACATTCCATACCTTTTAACCAGCCATCTTCAGTCCCGTGGAATTTAATTGGAGCAGTCAAGAAGTCGAACTTAACACCTTCTTGCTCTGCATGGTGAATCTCGTCTTTTCTGGCTGGCATCTCGGTTCTGGATCGTCGATAGACTATATAGGCATTATCTGCGCCTAATCTTAAAGCAGTTCTTACAGAATCCATAGCCGTATTTCCGCCACCTAAGACGGCAACATTTTTTCCGGAGAAGATGGGAGTATCATTTTCCGGAAAACTGTAAGCTTTCATCAAATTCGAACGGGTCAAGTATTCATTGGCAGAATAAATGCCATTAAGATTTTCTCCCGGGATTCTCATAAAATTGGGAAGCCCTGCTCCGGTCCCTATAAAGATCGCATGATACCCGGAAGCGAATAGGTCATCAATGGTCTCCAGCATCCCAATTACATTGCTGGTCTTAAACTCAACGCCTAATTTTGCCAGATAATCGACCTCAGACTGAACAATGGCTTTGGGTAGTCTGAACTCCGGGATTCCATAGACTAAAACTCCTCCAGCTTTATGTAAAGCTTCAAATACTGTTACCTGATGTCCCATTTTTATCAGATCACCAGCCACAGTCAGCCCTGCAGGACCTGAGCCAACTATCGCAACTTTTTTGCCAGTCGATTTCTCGATTTTAGGTATTTCTATTTCACCTGTTTCCCTTTCATAATCCGCGGCAAACCTCTCTAAGTTACCAATGGCTACAGGTTCATATTTTTTACTTAAAATGCAGACTTTTTCGCACTGGTCCTCCTGCGGACAGACTCTTCCGCAAACCGCAGGCAGACTATTGGTCTCTTTCAGCTTTTTTGCCGCCCCGATATAATCCCCTTCAGCAATCAATTTAATGAATCCAGGTATATCGATTTCTACCGGACAGCCAGCAATACATTGAGGCTTCTTGCAGAATAAACATCGCTGGGCTTCTATTTTTGCTAATTCCTCTGTGTATCCGAAAGGGACTTCTTTGAAGTTTTTGACTCTTTGTTCCGGCGCCTGCTCCGGCATTTTCTGCCTGGGGATACTGGTCTTTTTTGGAGTGCTCAATTTTGATTCCTTTTTAGGATGGTTTGTGGCTTTGGTGGTGATGTGCGGACTGATCCATTCTGGAGATAAAATTATCCATAGCAACCTTTTCTTCTTTTAGATACATTCGCTGTCTTTTAAGCAGTTCCTCAAAATCTACTAAATGCGCATCGAAGTCCGGTCCATCCACACAGGCGAACTTTGTCTGGTTCCCAACAGTTACCCTGCAGGCACCGCACATTCCGGTTCCATCAACCATTATAGGATTCAAACTGATGATTGTCCTGACTTTGTAAGGTAATGTGACTCTGGCAAGTGCCCTCATCATCAAAACCGGTCCAACTGAAAAGATGAAATCCACTTTCTCGCCTTTCTCTAAAATTCCGGCTAAGACCTGGGTTACAAATCCATGAAAACCGTAACTTCCATCATCTGTCGATATAATCAGATTGTCGCAGGCGGCTCTTGATTCATCCTCCATTATCAGAAGCTCTTTATTCCTGGCGCCGATTATAGAGGTTACCTGATTCCCCACCTCTTTTAAAGCTTTTGCCACAGGATGAATCGGGGCAATCCCTATGCCTCCTCCCACACACACGCAGTTGCCGTACTTCTCAATGTGGGTGGGTGTTCCCAGAGGACCCACCACATCAGCAAGAGAATCACCCTCTACAAGCGTGCCCAACTTAGCAGTCGATTTTCCCACCTCCTGAAAAACGATAGCCAATATCCCGTTTTTTTTATCTAAATCTGCAATCGACATCGGGATTCTTTCTCCCGGCTCATCTATCCTTAAAATCACGAACTGGCCGGGTTTGGCTTTTTCTACTAAAAGGGGGAGATGAAATCTAATCCTGTGGATATTCGGAGCTAATTTGCTTTTTTCGATGATTTTTTCCAGAGATAACTCCTTTCTTAGTCAGTTTCTTTGGTTTGAGTTGGTATCTCCAGCACAGCTAAGACGATCTCGATGACAGAACCGATGATAAACATAAGGTTTTTCCCCGTCGGGCGTAAAGCCCGACGCTACGTGTTCTCTCTATTTCTCACCTTGCTTATCTTTTTCAATCTCTTCTACGAAATAGGTTTTGAAAAAATCAACCACCTCCTGGGAGGTAAAAACATTGATAGCTTCGTTATCTTTCATCTGTTCATATCTTTGCTTGAAATTTTCATCCACCGCAAGAAGAGAGTCGAGCCCTTTGACAACTACAGCATAATTCTTAGAGTCGAACTCAGCTCTGAGGTTCTGTGGCAGAATGCTGCGAAAATTGTCTAACCTTTGCTGTAAATCCTGCACCCTGGATTTCTGGCATCCGGGTAAAGTCAATAATAGCGTAATTATCATAAACAGACTAAGGGCATATTTATACACCTTTGGACATCTCCTTCAAAAACTTATCCACATCAATCACCTTCTGGGTTTCCTGAGCTATGACCATTTCCTCGTTGGTCGGGATCGCCAGGACCTTGACCCTGGTTTTGTCCTTGCTGATCAAAGCCTCCATCCCCACAGCCTCTTCGTTTCTATCCTCGTCGATCTCGATTCCCAAGAACTCCAACCTTTCGCAGCATTTTGCTCTAATCAGAGGAGAATTCTCACCCACTCCGGCAGTGAAAACTAAAACATCCAGACCCCCCATAGCTGCAGCATAGGCACCGATATATTTTTTTATGCGGTAGCAATAAATGTCCAGAGCTAATTTTGAATTGGCGTGCCCTTCTTTAGCTTCCTGGATAATGTCCTGCATATCGCTTGAATGACCGGAGATTCCCTGCATTCCGCTGTGCTTGTTCAAAAGGGTATTGGCTTCCTGAAGGGAAAGCTCTTCTCGAGCCATTATGTGTAAAATTACAGCCGGATCTAAATCCCCGCACCTGGTTCCCATAAGGAGCCCTTCCAAGGGTGTGAATCCCATACTGGTGTCTACAGATATCCCTCCATCTACTGCTGCCATACTGGCTCCATTACCTAAGTGACAGGTTATTATCTTAAGCTCCTTGAGCGGTTTTTTCATAAGCTCTGATGCACGCTTGGATACGTAAAAATGAGAAGTTCCGTGAAAACCGTATCTTCGAATGCCGTATTTCTTATAAAGAATGTAGGGAAGTCCGTAGATGTAAGCATATTTTGGCATCTGCTGGTGAAAAGCGGTGTCGAAAACCGCCACCTGGGGGATATTTGGCAAAATCTTCTGGCACGCATTTATACCTCTGATATTATGAGGATTATGCAAAGGGGCAAGCTCGATGCAGTTTCTCAGCTCTGCCATTACCTCCGGGTTTATCAGGACCGACTCTGGAAATTTCTCGCCGCCATGCACCACCCGGTGACCAACTGCCGTAATCTCCGATTTATCTTTGATCACCCCATGGTTAGGGGAGAGAAGAATACTAATCACATACTCGATGGCAACGATATGGTCGATTATCTCCCCTGAGATTTTCACCTCCGGACGGTCGTGCGGCTTGTGAGTCAGAACCGCATCGCTCATTCCTATTCTGGAGACCAAACCTTTAGCTAAGGCATAGTTTTTATCTATGTCGATAAGCTGATATTTAACTGAAGAACTGCCGCAATTCAAAACCAAGATCTTCATCTTTTCTCCTAATTACAACTGCGTCATTCTGAGCCCGTAGGGCGAAGAATCTCTCTGCTAACGGGAAACAGATTCTTCGGTCGTCCATTTGGACTCCCCCAGAATGACAAATAAGACATTCACTGTTATTCTTTGATTCTATTTCCCTCTGCATCATATTTAAAAAATCCCTGTCCGGTTTTTTGTCCAAGATGTCCCGCGCGAACCAGTTTTCTCAGAAGGGGACAGGGATTATACTTATGTTCAGAAAGCTCATTTAACAGGTTTTCCATCCAGCTCATTACCACATCCAAACCCATCATATCTGCCAGAGCTAAAGGACCTATGTTAAACCCGAACCCTAATCTCATAGCAGTATCAATATCCTCAGCCGAGGCGATTCCTTCCATCAGAACGTGCATCGCCTCATTCAGAAAAGGAACGATTATGCGGGTAGTGACATATCCGGGATATTCATATACCGTGACCGGGGTTTTATTCAGCTGGTCCGCGAAATCTTTGATCGCATCATAGGTCTCTTCAGAGGTTTTCAGACCCCTGACGATCTCCACTAAGGGAACTTTGGTAACCGGAAAAAGGAAGTGCATTCCAATGACCTTGTCCGGTCTTTTGGTGAACGAGGCTAACTCGGTTATGGACAGGGTAGAGGTATTGGTGATTATGATGGTCTCGGGAGAGCAGCTCAAATCCAGACTCTGGAAAACTTCCTTTTTTGCCTCCAGGCTTTCGGGGACTGATTCAATCACGATCTTGACATCGCAGGTCTCATTCAGAGAAATGGTCGGGGTAATTCTGGAGAGAATGGCTTTTTTTTCACTCCGGGTCAGACCCCATTTCTCGATCTCATTATCCATTATCTCTGAGAGGATATGCATGCTATTCTTCAAAATCTCTTCAGTCTTATCCACCAGCACCACCTCACAGCCGGTGGAGGAGACTAGTTCGGAAATCCCCCTTCCCATAACCCCGGCTCCCATGACTACGACTTTATTGACTGACATAGATACCTCACATGCTAAATGACGAATGACGAATAACTAATAACGAATAGCCATTAGCAGGTAGCAAAAAGCTAATAGCTAATACCTAAAACCTAATCGCGAATCCAAAGAGCGAAAAAATATAATAATAAAATTTATTTTTTTAGCAAGCCAATTTTTAGATAGTTTGTAAAAAATTTCACAAGGTCTTTGTTAAAGCTCAGCCATATAATCTGCAGAATATAAGAGTTAAACAGGAGAGATGTGGGGGCGTTCAATCTTGGAGATGGATTCGCAGGGTTGAACGCCCCTGCGGACTTTAGCGACCCTGTCCTGCGGTGGCTACGAGCCAGCCCGTCCTTCGGACGCCCGACGTAGTCTCCGTCATCAGGAAAAGGGTCGTGCTGCGAAAATAAAAAAGGGGCATCCGCCTGCGGCGGACCGTGCCCCTACACTCTACAAAAAAGCAGACAGGAATGTCTGTTTTACTATCTTTGACAGTAGGGGCAGGTTTGAAACCTGCCCCTATGCGTGAAACATTATTTAAACAGCAGGAGGCTCTTCTTCACCAGTTCCAGTTTCGGATTTTTTCTCCTCAGCCTGAGTAGACCCTATTTTTTTCTCCAGCTCCTCCATCTTCGGCTCTTCGACTAATTCCTTCACCTTGACCGTCTTGGTCGGATGTTTGGATAAATAGGCTTCTAACTCGGCTTTTTCCCTATCCTTGTAGTATTCGCCTACTGACAGGACTATCTTCCTGGCTGGCTGGTCGAATTCGATCACCTTAAGAGGAACGGTATCTCCGGCTGAAAAAGCATCTGAGGGTTTGTTCAGATCCGGTTTTCCAAGCTGGTCTGTGGGCACGAAACCTTCCATCTCGCCTTCCAGGTCCACCATTACTCCCCGATCCAGAAGACGGATGATCTTTCCCTGGGTCTCAGCCCCGATTCTGAATTTTTTGGAAAGTGTTGGCCAGGGGTCTTCCTTTAGCTGTTTATAACCCAGTGATATCCTGCGGTTTTCTTTATCGATGTTCAGAACCATTACCTCAACCCGCTCGCCTTTCCTCATAACCTCACCCGGATGCTGAATTCTTTTGGTCCAGGAAAGATCAGAGATATGTACCAGCCCATCTACCCCTTCCTCCAGCTCAATAAAGGCGCCGAAGGCAGTCAGATTTCTCACCTTGCCTGATACTCTGGAACCTACTGGGTATTTTCTTTCAATTGCATCCCAGGGATCTGGCTCCATCTGCTTTATACCTAGGGAGATCCTCTCATTAGCCTTATCCACTGAAAGAACCACTGCTTCAACCATATCTCCAACTCCCAAAAGCTTGGAAGGATGCTTGATGTGCTTGGTCCAGGACATCTCGGATATATGGATCAAGCCTTCAATCCCTTTATCCAGTTCCACAAAAGCACCATAGTCGGTTATTGAGACCACTTTTCCTCGGACTCTTTTGCCTACTGGATATCTCTGCTCGATATTATCCCAGGGATAAGGGGTAAGCTGCTTTAAACCTAAGGAAATCCTGCCTGTGGATTTATCAAAGTCCAGTATCTTAACATTGATTTTATCACCTAAGGCAACTACCTCGCTCGGATGAGAAACCCTACCCCAGGACAGGTCAGTTATATGCAGAAGACCGTCTACTCCACCTAAATCGATAAATACGCCGAAATCGGTAATGTTTTTCACCACCCCTTCTCTTTCTTGTCCGGTTTCAATTTCGGTCAAAAGCTTGGCCTTCTGTTGTTCTCTTTCCTCTTCCAGGACCGATCTGCGGGAGACCACTATGTTTCTCCTGCTCTTGTTCAGTTTTATGATGCGCAACTGCATATTTTTTCCCAGAAGAGCATCAAAATCCGGAACCTGTTTCAAGGCAATCTGGGAGCCGGGCAAAAAGGCATCCACCCCCATCAGGTCCACCACAATACCGCCTTTGATCCTTTTGAGAAGTTTTCCCTCTACCAGAGTTCCCTTCTCATACGACTCCCTTATCCGGTCCCAGACCCGGATGAAATCTGCTTTCTGTTTGGAGAGGACCAGTTGTCCGTTCTGATCTTCTATTGTCTCTAAGAAGACATCGATTTCATCTCCAATCTTCAATTGCTCCATATCTGAAAATTCAGAGAGCGGGATGATTCCTTCTGACTTGAAGCCGACGTCCACGATCACGTCATCTTTGGTTATGCGCAGGACCTTACCCTTAACTATCTCTCCTTCCCTTACCTCCTTAAAAGTCTGCTCGTACAGGGAGAGCATCTTCTGAAACTCCTCAGGCGTGTATTCCTTTTCCTCTTCTAACCTGGGCTGAATTACCGGTTCTTTTTTTTCTTTTATTATCCTTCTTTCTTTCCTCTCCGGCTTAAGTTCTGGTTTTTCAATCAGCTCTGTTGCCTGAGCTTCGACCTGTGCCTTTGGTTTCTTCCTGGCAACCGCGGCGGGTTTTGGCTTTTTCACACCTCCTTTCTTTTTACCTTTGTCAGTCTTGGCGACTGCAGGTTTTTTTGGCTTTTTCTTCTCGGCCATTAAACAGTTCCTCCTTTATATGGAATTTGTCCCGGCGGGACATTTTTTCTTTTTTGAATCTAAGTCAAATCTCTAATTTTTTCCACCACCTGATTGATAATCCAGTTAGGAGTTGAGGTTCCTCCTGTAACCCCTACACTTCTTATTCCCTTAAACCATTTGCTTTTCAGTTCCGAAGCAGTCTCTATATGATAAGTCGTTTTCCCCTTTTCCCGGCAGAGCTTGGCTAAACGGGAGGTGTTGGCTGAGTTCTTCCCGCCCACCACAATCATCAAGTCCACGTCTTTTGTCATTTCCAGAGTAGCTTTCTGGGCAATAGCGGTGGCGTTACAGGTAGTATTGAAAATTTTTATCTCCCTCGCCTTCTCCAGAAGCTTACCTGTAACCTGTTTAAACGTATCCAGATTCAAAGTGGTTTGAGCTATTACCCCGATCCTTTTTCCTCTGAGAAAATCAAGCTCCCTGGTATTACTATTTATAACCTTTGCCTGATCATCAGCATATCCTATTATCCCCTGAACCTCCGGATGATGAGCTTCTCCAACCACCACCACCTGATAACCTTCCTTATGCAAAACCCGGGCATTCCTCTGAGCCCGCCTCACAAAAGGACAGGTGGCATCGATTATTTTCAACCCCTTCTTTTTCGCCTCCAGTAAAATCCGGGGGTGCACCCCGTGGGAGCGGATGATCAGTGTCCCAGATTTAATTTTCTTCAAATTTTGAACCGGGTGCACACCTTCTCTTCTCAGCTCCTCCACCACCTGGGGGTTATGAATCAAGGGACCAAAGGTGTAGACTCTTTTGCCGGTTTTCTTGGCTTTTTCAAATGCCAGATTTATCGCTCTTTTGACTCCAAAACAAAAACCTGCATTTTTTACCACAAAAATTTTCATCTTCAAGCTGTCACCTTACCATCTTCTTTCAAATCCTTTATCCTCTCAAAAATCTGCCGGGTAATACTTAGATACCCCTCCTTATTTTTGGGTATACCATCAAACTCTTCTGGTTTTATGGGGGAACCGAATTTGATTTTAATTTTTTTTCTCTGAAAAAAAGCTTTAAGCCAGCTTCCGGAATAGTCTATACAGGCTGGCACGATCGGCACCCCGGCTTCCAGGGCTAATTTAGCCGCACCTAATTTAGGCTCTTTCAAGTTTCCATCTTTACTCCGGGTGCCTTCAGGGAAGACCAAGAGGGCGTTTCCCTCTCTCAACACCTCAGTTGCTTTTTTTATTCCCTCCCGGTCAAAACTTCCCCGAGAGATCGGGAAAGCGTTGAATTTGCTTATTAACCAGCCGAATAAAGAGTTCTCAAAAAGCTCTTTTTTTGCCATGTAGTAAAGCTCCCTGGGGCTGGCGCTTCCTATTAAAGGAGGATCAAAATAAGCTATATGATTGGCAGCTATCAAGACTGCTCCTTGTGCCGGAATATGCTCACTTCCTTGTTTCTCCATTCCGCGCAGGATCCCGACTAATAACTTAATCATGGCCACGGCTGCTCGATAATGAAATCTCATTTCTTTTCCTTTTCTCATAAAGCTGGACGACTTTATCTACCTGTTCTTCGATGGTAAGATCTGTGGTGTCGACTATCACTGCCTCGGGATCTTTTTTCAAAGGGCTTTCCTCTCTTTTGGAATCTATCCGGTCTCTTCTGGAAAGCTCTTTCTCCTGCTCCTCCAGTGAAGTTTTCATTCCCTTTCCTTTGAATTCCAGCATTCTCCTTTTAGCTCTCTCTTTTATGTCGCAGTCCAGATAAACTTTCAGAGTGGCATCCGGAAATACTACGGTGGTGGTGTCCCTTCCTTCAGCTACTAA
>Ga0209642_10002209_pt1 | contig 12846 bp, 8 predicted proteins | sample RifCSP19_2_FD_184025 | JGI IMG/M metagenome (GOLD analysis project Ga0209642, IMG submission 184025) | Soil microbial communities from Rifle, Colorado - Rifle CSP2_sed 19_2 (SPAdes) (version 2) | ecosystem: Environmental > Terrestrial > Deep subsurface > Rock core/Sediment | place: Rifle... | reverse complement strand
CGGTGGTCTCCAACCGCCGCGCGCGGCACGACTACGAGATCCTCGAGCGCTTCGAGGCCGGCATCGTGCTGACCGGCGCCGAGGTGAAGTCGCTGCGGGGAGGGCGCGGGTCGCTGGCCGAGGCCTTCGCCCGGGTGCGGGGCGGCGAGGTGTGGCTGGAGGGGATGCATATCCCCCCGTACCAGCAGGCGATGGACAAGGGCCGGTACGACCCGACCCGGACCCGCAAGCTCCTGCTCCGCCGCAAGGAGATCGAGCGCCTGATCGGGAAGACCGCGGAGCGGGGGCTCGCGCTCGTTCCGCTCCGTGTGTACTTCGCGCACGGGCTGGCGAAGGTGGAGCTCGGCCTGGGCCGGGGCAAGCGGCAGTTCGAGAAGCGCCAGGCGATCGCCGAGCGCGAGCACAAGCGAGAGATGGAGCGCGAGGCCGGCCGTCGGCGGTAGCGGTTCGCGCTGGACCCTACAGCGAACGACGTAGGGGCGATTTGCGCGGTGCTCGCCGCGTGGAATAGGTTCGAGTCGTTGGTGTTCCCTCACGCGGGCCCCTCCGGACTTCCTCGCCGCGTGCACGGCGCGGAGGTCCGCGCGCATCCAGGCCGGGCTTGGCGCAACCCTCCTTCCCCCCGACGATCAGGTGCAACCGCACGGGTATCTATCGTGGTTCCCGCGCAGCCTCGCGGGTTCCTCGGAACAGAGAGGAGACGAGAGATGAGACGGATCGTTGCGAGCGCCGTCGCGGTCATGGCCGTGCTCGGCGCGCTGCTCGTACCGCCGGCCACCGCGGCCGTCGGCGTCAACTCGTCGGCGTTGCGCACCGCGGTGACGCTGGAAGGGGTCCGCGAGCACCAGGCCGCGCTCCAAGCCATCGCGGACGCGAACGGCGGGATCCGAGCATCCGGGACCGCTGGATACGACGAATCGGCGGAGTACGTGGCGGAGAAGCTGTCGGACGCCGGGTACGAGGTCACCGTGCAGGGCTTCACGTACCAGCAGTGGAGCGAGACGGCATCGCCGGTCTTCGAGCAGACGTCGCCGACGCCGACGACCTACGGCGAGGGAACCGACTTCGCCACGATGGAGTACTCGGGGAGCGGCGACGTCACGGCGCTCTTGCAGGCCGTCGACCTGGTCTTGCCACCCGGGGCGAGCGCGAACACCTCGACCAGCGGATGCGAGGCCACTGACTTCACCGGCTTCACCTCGGGCAGAATCGCGCTGATCCAGCGGGGCTCGTGCACCTTCGCACTGAAGGCGCAGAACGCCCAGGCCGCCGGCGCCGTCGGCGCCGTCATCTTCAACGAGGGGCAGCCGGGGCGGCAGGACGTGCTGTTCGGCACGCTGGGCGGACCCGGCGTGACGATCCCGGTGCTCGGGACGAGCTTCGGTCTCGGCAACACCCTCGCAGCGACGACGGGCGTGACCGTCCACATCAAGACGTCGACCCAGGTCGTGTCCACGGACACCGTGAACGTGCTCGGCGAGACGCCGGGAGGTCGCGGGGATCGCGTCGTCGTGGTCGGCGCGCACCTGGACTCGGTGACCGAGGGGCCGGGGATCCAGGACAACGGCTCCGGGTCGGCCGTGATCCTCGAGATCGCGGAGGAGATGGCCGAGCTCAAGATCGCGCCCCGCAACAAGGTGCGCTTCGCCTTCTGGGGCGCCGAGGAGTCCGGGCTGATCGGGTCGGAGTACTACGTGAGCCAGCTCACGCGGCGTCAGATCAAGAACATCGCGCTGAACCTCAACTTCGACATGGTCGGTTCTCCGAACTTCGTCCGGTTCGTCTACGACGGCGACGGTTCGGATACGCCCATCGCCGGACCGGTCGGTTCTGGCGTTATCGAAAGCGTGTTCCTCAAGTACTTCGCGTCGGAGGGTCTGGCGACCGAGCCCACGGCCTTCGACGGGCGCTCGGACTACGGGCCGTTCATCGACGTCGGGATCCCGGCCGGCGGTCTGTTCACCGGCGCCGAAGGGATCAAGACGACCGAGCAGGCCTTCATCTACGGGGGGACGGCCGGGGAGGCGTACGACCCCTGCTACCACCTGGCCTGCGACACGTACGCCAACATCAGTCTCGAGGCGCTCGACCAGATGTCGGACGCCGCCGCGCACGCGGTGCTGACGTTCGCGATGACGACGTCGGCCGTGAGCGGTACCGGTAAGGGCAAGGGGGTCGGGGTCTCCAGCCTCGAGTTCCTGGGGGCGCTCCAGCAGCGGTAGGGCAAGAACGACGTCGTGGGGGGGTCGCGCCGGCGGCCCCCTCCGGCGTTCACCGTGCTCCGGGACGCGCGCGCGGCCGTATACTTGCCGGACAACCGCATATGGGGGTGCACTGGCTTCGACCTGAGCGAGAACCGTTCAGGGGAAGCGGGCCGAGGTCCCCGGATGCCTCGTGAAAAGCCGGGACAAACACAAGCGCCGATACTGAATACGCGCTCGCTGCCTAGGTAGCTAGGTAGCCGTCCGCCCGGGCTCGCCTGCGACCCGGGGTCGGGCGTCGTGAGCAGGCTCACCGCAGCGGTTCCGTCCGGGGGCCGCCGCGGGACACCTCACCCGGACTGGCCGAGAGGTCCTCCGCCGGTGGGAGCCTCGAGGCGAGATCTCACCGCCGGCTGCGCCCGGAGAAGCCCTGATCGGTCGCCCGGGGACGGGGGTTCGATTCCCCCCACCTCCACGAACGCTCGGCCCGTGCGCCTGAGCCTGTTTGAGGTGGCAGGTGCTCAGGCCCGGCCGATCCTGGCCGATCCTCCCGTGGCGCTGACGCGCACGCGACCGCGCGGGACGTCCGACGCGACCACCACCGGAACCGACGTTCCGTAGAGCTCGCGGGCGACGATCGCACCGAGGGCGACGATCGGATCGGGCTCGAGGAGCACGATCGCCGCGGGCGCGGTGCCGGCCCGGATCGCCTCGGCTAGCACGCTCGAGCTGGAGCTCGAGCCTCGACCCGAGGGCATCACGAGCACCCGCCCGGTCACGACCTCTCCGAACTGCGGGTGGTGCACGTCAATCAGGCGGCCGGTCTCAGGGTCCAGGCCACCCCAGAAGCTGAGCGGCTCGTCGAGCACAAGCGCCTCCCCGGAGGCCTCGCCCGCCACGAGCGTCCTCGCCTCAGCCATCGGCCCAGAGCCCCTCGTCGCGTTCGACACGCCCGGCGATCGCCGACCGGACGCACTCCTCCAGGCTCCCGAAGACGACGTCGACGCCGAGGTTGGCCGGCGCGTACCAGGCCCACTTGCCCGAGTCGGTCATCACGGCGCCACGCACCTCGCCGATGATCGGAGTGAGGTACGTGCACGTGTCCGTGACGACCTGCACGCCGGCGTCCTCCAGCGCGTGGGCGACGCCTCGCCGCTCGGCCGCGGCGAGCACGTCGCGCCCGGTGTTCACGAACGTGGGGACGCGGACGCGGTCCCCGGCGAGGAGCGATGCCAGCCGCCCGAGCTCCGCCAGCGAGGCGTGCGGGGTCCCGACGCTCACCGCCTCGAGGGCTCCGCCCGTCGATGTCGAGAGCTCGTCGCGCGCGGCGCGGAGCCGGTCCATCGTCACGGGGACCTCCGGGACCTCCGGCCCTCCGGTGGCAGCCTCGAGCGTCGGTGCCTCCGGCGTCACGCCGACCGCGTGGAACATCGCGACGGCGCCGGAGGAGGCGGCCGCCGCGCCGACCGCCTTCAGGTGGTCCTCCCCGGTGTCCGGCGGCAGGCCGACGAGGGCCGCAACCGCGCTGCCGGCCTCGCGCCCGAGCACATGCCCGAGGACCGGGTAGAGCGCGTCCGAGCCGAGCAGGCGACCGGGCACGCCCTCGAGTCTGAGGACGAGCCGCGCCGTGCGCTCCTCGTCGCGGTGGAGACCGGCGAACGGGACACGCCCGACGATCGCGGCGCAGATGTCGATGAAGTCGCCGTACCGGTTCGTCCGAGCACCGAGCACCGAGTTGCAGAACACGATCGCGTTGGACTCGGCCCAGGCGACGTGCTCCCCGCGACCGGGCCGACCCGGCAGCTGGTACGGCGCGCAGGTCCACGTCGGCCGGCAACCCATCCCCACGTAGAGGTCCATCTGGCGCCGGGCGTTCGCCGCGGTCTCGGGGTCCCCCTGGTAGCGCTCGGGATGCAGGAGGTCGAGGTACCCGACGTTGAGCGTGGTCGGGATCCGGACGCGGGCACCTCCGGCCGCGAGGCGTTCGGCGAACTCGAGCCCCGCGATGCCGTGGTACAGGCACCCGTCGACGTGCGCGGACGTCACGTCGATCATCCGGTCGGTGCCCATCACCTCGGCCATCTCGACGAGGATCCGCATCGCGAGCTCCGCCGCCCGGCCTTCGGCGCCGCCGAGGAGGGCCCGGTCACGCTCGGACGGCGCGAACACGGCCGCTACTCGTTCGCGGCGGTCTCGAACACGGGGATCGCGCGCTCGACCATGTCGTCGTTCGCGGTGACCGAGATCCGGAAGCGTCCCGGCGTCTCGACGAGCGAGCCGGGGAGCACGAACACCTTGTCGCGCGCGAGCCGCTCGACGAAGGCCCCGTCGTCGGGGATCGGACTCGTCGGGAGGAGGTAGAACGTGCCCTCCGCGGTCGGAAGCTCGTAGCCGGACGCCCTGAGCGCGTCGGTGAGCCGGTCACGGCGTCGCTGGAGAGCCTTCACGTCCACCGACAGCCCGTCCAGATCGGCGAGCGCCCGCTGCATCACGGCGTTCGGCACCCCGTTCCCGCCGAGCGAGATCTGCGCGAGCATGAGCGCGTTCCGGATCGGCTCGCGCTCGGGCATCGTCGGCGGGAGCGCCACGTACCCGAGCCGCTGTCCGGGTGTGAGCAGCTGCTTGCCGTACGTGTAGACGAGGAACGAGTGCGGGTAGAACTCGGTCGGGCTCCGGTGCTCGCGGTCGTCGAACACGATCCTCGAGTACGCCTCGTCCGAGATCAGGTAGATCGGGCGTCCGATCCTCGCGGAGGCCGAGGCGAGCGTCGAGGCCAGGCGCTCGAGGAGCTCTGCGGTGTACATCCGGCCCGTCGGGTTGTTCGGCGTGTTCACGATGACGGCCCGCGTGCGTTCGGTGATTGCGGCCTCGAGCGCGTCGAGATCCGGATCCCACGTCTCCCGGTCCACGAGCGCGCGGACCGGCGTCACGCCCTGCGCGACGATCAGCGCCGAGTAGAAGAACCAGGGTGGCGAGAGGAACACGACCTCGTCGCCGGGGTCCGCGACGACACGGACGCACAGGTTCAGGCCGGTGAACGCGCCGTCCGTGAGGAACACGTCCTGCGGCTCGAACGGGACCCCGCGCCGTTCGCGAAGGCCCGCAGCCGCGGCCTCCTGGGCGTAGGGCTCGTTGAACTTGTACGCGTACCAGTCCTTGTCCCTTGGGATCGCCCACCGCTGGATCGCCTCGACGAAGGCCGGGAGCGCGATCTCGTGAGGGTTGCCCACGACCAGGTCGGCGTTCTCGGGGTCGGCCGGGTCACGGCGAGCCCACGCCGAATCGGTGAAGAACCGGATCAGCGGGGCCTCCTGGGTCAGGAGCCGCTCGATGATCATGGAGAGCCGGTGAGCGCCCATCGACGTCGTCGTCCTTCCCACGCGGGTGATCCCGGGACCGTACCACCTCGCGTGTGAGCGAACGGACGACGGTTACCAGGTGATCGGCGGGATCCCGTACGGGTCGGCCTGCGCGTAGACGGTCTCGCCGTAGCGCGAGAGGTCCCGGGCGGCCAGGTCCGCGATGAAGCTCGTCGGCAGCACGGCCGCGAACGAACGGGCGGAGAGGCGATCGCGCTTGATCGCCTCGGGCCGGACGTACGAGCCGATGTTCTCCCCGTACCGGTAATCGGCCAGGAACGCCGCCACGTCCTCGGCCGTGAACCCGGCGTCCGAGAGGGCCCTGGGGTTCAGGTACACCTCGGAGGGCGCCACGCTCTGGATCAAGCCGAACACGCTCTTGCCGAACCCGCGCCGCAGGTCGTCCTCCAGCTGGATCGGGTCGATCCGCACGCCGCCGTTCGGGTCGATCTGCGGGCACTGGCCGTGGTCGGCCGTCACGATCAGGACCGACCCCCCGGGGCCGAAGCGCTCGAGCAACAGGTCGGCCAGGCGACCCAGCTCGTCGTCCACCGAGGCCAGCACCTCGGCCTGGCGCGGGTCGTCCATGTTGTAGACGTGGCCCGAGTAGTCCGGCGCCTTGTAGTTGATGTACAGGAGGTCGGTCACCTCGTCGTCGCCGATCGGCTCGGAGTCGAACGCGGACCCGATCAGCTCGCCCTGGTAGCGGACGATCGGCGGGAAGCAGCACATCGCCTTCTTCCCGGTGGGGTCGTACGGGGAGGGCGACGGAGGCGTATAGCCGGCCGTGAGCGCCTCGAGCCGGTCGGGTCCGGGCGTCGAACGCGGGAGCCGGTAGCGGCTCGGGTGGTGCGGCGTCCAGCCCCCTCCACCGTTCTCGTCCCAGAAGACGCCGACGGGCACGTCGCCTCGCGGCCGCCCGCCCCGGCCGAGCATCCCTACGTGCCAGACCTGATACCCGATCTCTCCGACCCAGGCCCGGTCCTCGGTGTGCTCGGTCCAGCGGTCGGCGAGCGTCGGTACCAGCAGGAACGACGGGTCGACCCGGCCGGGCTCGCCCCACGCCTTCACGGGGCCGCCGCCGCGGCGAACGTTGTGGCCGGTGATCCCGTGGGTCCGTGGGAACGCCCCCGTGCCGATCGTGGTGTGGGTCGAGGCCGTCACGGCGGGGAAGGAGCCGCAGATCGCGTTCCGGTAGGTGGCGCCCTCGCGCATCAGGCGGCTCAGGTTCGGCCAGGCGTCCGGCCACTTCTGGAGGACGTTCCAACCGCCGCCGTCGATCACGAACGTGACGATCACCCGGGGCTGCACGGTCGCGGACGGGATCCCGGGCAACGGCACGCCGTCCGCGGCCTCGAATCCGTCGAACCCCATGAGCTTCGCGGTCGTGGGCGCGAGGTCCGCGAGCGTCACGCGCTCGACCGAGTCGTGCGGCTCGACCAGGCCCGGCGACCAGACCACGATCGGCACCCGCTCCGCGTACATCCACACGACCGCGTGGCTCGAGCGCGGGTCGTTCGGCACGAGCGCGAGCGACTCCTGCGGGTAGTTCGAGCTCGAGAAGGGCGTCACCAGGAGCTGGAGGTCGCCCGAGCGTTCCGGGTGGTAGGCGCGCGTCACGAGCTCGAGGTACTCCGCCCCGAGCGCGGTCGCGTCGGACTCCAATCGCGGTCGGGGGTCGGGACGGGTCAGCCGTCTGAGGGCCGCCCCTGCCGCGCTCCCTCCCGCGACCGCCGCGAAGCCGAACGCGCCGAGGGTCAGGCGGAGGAACCGTCTACGCGAGGGATCCATCGGGTTCGCCTCGGCCGTCCGGCGTCCGATCGCGACCAGGGCGGTCGCGAGCACGAGGAGCCCGCTGCTGACCGACGCGATCAGGCTCCCGGTGAACGCCACGACGAAGGCGACGGCGCCGCCGGTGAGGGCCAGCGCGACGAGCAGGGATCTGGACGGGCGAGGCACGGTCCCGATTGTCCCAAACGCGGGCGTCGTGCCGGGAGGCGAGCTACGCGCGCTTGCGTTCGAGGTCGAGGAAGGGTGTCTCGACGACCGTGGCGCCCACCTTGCCGCGCTCGCCCTCGACGCTCCACTCGACCGAGACGCGGGTCCCCGGCGAGGAGAGCTCCGGAGGAACCGACCCGAACCCGACCATCTTCTTGATCGTCGGTCCCCAGGTCACGCTGGTCGCGCGGCCGACCCGCCTGTCTTCCTTGTAGACGGGGACCGGGTCGCGGTTCACGAGCGCTGAGACCATCGGCGGGAGGCCGTGCTTGGCGAACATCGCCTCGATGCCGCCCCAGTCCAGCTCCAAGCCCACAAGTCGCCGGGGCGGCCCCCCCCGGCGCTGTTCGAGCTCGAGCGCGTGCCGACCGACGAAGCTCGGCTTGCCGAAGTCGACGAGGCGCCCGAGCCCGATCTCGAACGGCGAGTACATCTGCTCCGGGCTGATCGCGTGCCGCGCGCTCGTGTAGTCGGCCTCGATCAGGATCAGGCCGGCCTCGACGCGGCTCACGTCGAGCGCCCGGATCCCGGCGGGACGGATCCCGTGCGGCTCGCCCGCCTCCCAGACCGCGTCCCAGACCTCGACGGCGGTCTCCTCGGGCACCCAGATCTCGTAGCCGAGGTCGCCCGTGTATCCGGTGCGCGTCACCGAGACCTCGATGCCGCCGATCTCCGTCCGCCGGTGACCGTAGTACTTCACTTCTGCCCAGTCCTGGCGCGTGACGTCCTCCAGGATCGCCCGGGAGCGCGGGCCCTGGAGCGCGAGCCCGGCGATCTGCTCGGAGACGTCCTCGACCTGCACGTCCAGGCCGTGGGCGTTCATCGCGAACCAGCGGTAGGTGGGGTCGGCGGCCGTCCAGAAGAGCTCTCTCTCGCCGCGGCGGATGATCGTACCGTCGTCGACCACCTTGCCGTCCTCGTTGCACCAGGCCGAGTAGAAGACGCGGTCGACGCGGAGCTTGGAGATGTCGCGCGTGGACACGCGGTCGGCGAGCGCGCCGGCGTCGGGCCCGGAGACCACGTACTTGTAGAGCGGCGAAACGTCGATCAGGGCGGCTTGCTCCCGGATCGCGTTGTACTCGATGTCGTGGAAGTCCGCGTAGACGGCGGCGGCGAAGTACCCCGACCACTCGCCCCAGGCCATCTTCGTGTTGAGCTGCGACGTTCGCGGGTGGAAGCCGGTGCCGACGCTCACGGTTGCCTCCTGGATCCCTCGTCCAGCCGTAGCGTACCGAGGTGGTCTCCGCCGGTGCAGGGCACGGCTGACCTGAGGTCACGGGCCCGGTCGCCGGGGATCGGGCGCCCGTCTAGCATGCAGTCGGCGCCCCAGGCGAGTGGTCCTCGACCGCGGGTCACGGCGAAGGAGGCACGGTGGCCAGGCGTTACGATGCGATCGTCATCGGCGGCGGACACAACGGCCTGACGGCGGCCGCGTACCTGGCTCGCGCCGGCAAGGACGTCCTCGTACTCGAGAAGCGTCACGTGCTCGGCGGCGCCGCCGTCACCGAGGAGGTCTTCCCCGGGTTCCGGTTCAGCGAGATGTCCTACGTCGTGTCGCTGCTGCGCCCCGAGATCATCCGCGAGCTGAACCTCCCGAAGCACGGGCTGGAGATCCTGCCGCTGGACGGGACGATCACGCCGCTCGCGAACGACTACGTCTGGCGGGTGAACGACCACGGCAAGACGATCCGCGAGATCCGCCGCTGGTCGCTTTCCGACGCCGAGGCCTACGAGGAGTACGGGCAGCTGATGGCCGACATGGCCAGGTTCGTGAAGCCGATCCTCTCGCTCGTGCCGCCGGACCCGGGTCGGTTCAACCCGTTCGACTGGATGGGGGTCGTGGGGCTGGCCAAGACGTTCCGGGACCTGCCCGAGCGGCTCCAGCACACGTTCGTGCAGCTCATGACGATGAGCGCCACCGGGTTCCTCCGCCAGTGGTTCGAGACGGATCCGCTGATCGCGACGATGTCCGCCTCGGGGATCATCGGCACGTTCCAGGGCGTGCAGTCGCCGGGGACCGCGTACGTCCTGCTCCATCACTACATGGGCGAGATCGACGGAGCGTTCCGTGCGTGGGGGATCCCGCGCGGCGGCACGGGGGGCATCTCCGAGTCGATCGGCCGCGCCGCCCAGGTCCTCGGAGCAGAGATCCGGATGGAGGCCCCCGTCGCTCGGATCGACGTGCGGAACGGCCGGGCCACCGGGGTCACCCTGGAGTCTGGGGAGGAGATCCGAGCCGGCGTGGTGATGTCGAGCGTGGACTCGAACCTCACGTTCCTGAAGCTCATGGACCCGTCGCACCTTGATCCCGTCTTCGTCGACGAGGTCAGGCGCTACAAGTACCGGGGCTCGAGCGGGAAGGTGAACCTCGCGCTGGATGCCCTGCCCGAGCTCGCGTGCAAGCCCGGGAGGGGGGAGTGGCTCCGAGGCGCGATCAGCTTCAGCCCCTCCGTGGACTACATGGAGCGGGCCTACGACGACGCGAAGTACGGACGGTTCAGCCGCCGTCCGTACGTCGACTGCATCATCCCCACGCTCGTCGACCCCTCGATGGCACCTCCGGGCAAGCACGTGATGAGCTGCTTCGTCCAGTACGCGCCGTACCACCTGTCCGACGGGCGGGTATGGGACGACGCCGAGCGCGACGCGTTCGGCGAGACCGTGATCGACACGCTCGAGGAGCGGTTCCCCGACCTGCGGAACCTGATCCTCCACAAGCAGGTGCTCTCGCCGAAGGACGTCGAGGACATGACCGGGCTCACCGAGGGGAACATCTTCCAGGGCGAGCTCTCGCTCGAGCAGCTGTTCTTCAACCGCCCGGTCCCGGGCTGGGCGCGGTACCGGACGCCAGTGAGGTCGCTTTGGATGTGCGGCTCGGCGACGCATCCCGGCGGCGGCATCATGGGCGCCCCCGGGCGGATCGCCGCGCTCGAGTACCTCAAGGCACAGAAGGCCGGCGGCAGGGGGAAGGCGGCGTAGATGGCGACCTACGACGCGATCGTCATCGGTGCGGGGCACAACGGGCTCGTCACGGCCGCCTACCTGGCGAAGGCCGGCCGTCGGGTCCTCGTGCTGGAGCGGCGCGAGCGCGTGGGCGGGATCTTGGACACGGTCGAGATCGCCGACGGCGTGAAGGCGCCGGGCATCGTCCACACGGTGGGCCGGATGCGCAGGTCCGCGATCTCCGACCTCGGGCTCGTGCGGCACGGGCTCGTCCTGGTCGACCCCTCGGCGCGCGTGTTCGCGCCCCAGCCGGACGGGTCGGGGCTCACCTTGTGGGCCGACCCCGCGCGGACGGCCGCGGATCTCCGCGATCGCTCGTCGAAGGACGCCGAGGCGTACCCGGGGTTCGACCGGCGGATCCGCTCGCTCGGCAGCTTCCTCTCGTACCTGCACGCGATCACGCCGCCGGACGTGAAGGATCCCTCGCTCGCCGACGCGCTGAACGGCCTGAAGCTGGGGAACGCGTTCCGCCGCCTCGGCGCGAAGGCCGGACGCGAGGCGACGCGCGCGATCCCGATGGCGATCGCCGACTACGTCGCCGAGACGTTCGAGACCGACGCGGTGCGCGGTGCGTTGGCCTCGCGAGCCGTGCTCTACACGGCGATGGGACCGTGGTCCGCGGGGACCACCACGGTGCTGCTCGCCGACTCGGCGGGCAACGACGGAGGCGCGGCGGGGCAGTCGATCGTGGCGAAGGGAGGGCCGGGCGCGCTCGCGGAGGCGCTCGCCTCGGCCGCCCGGGCGTTCGGCGCCGAGATCCGCACGGGCGCCGAGGTCGTGAAGATCCTGACGAAGGACCACCGCGCCCGCGGCGTCGCGCTCGCCGACGGCGAGGAGATCGCCGCCCGCGCCGTCGTCACGGCCGCCGACCCGAAGCGAACGCTCACGACGCTCGTCGATCCCGTCGAGATCGGACCGCACCTGCTCTGGCGGGCGCGGAACATCCGCACGCCGGGGAGGGCCTCGAAGGTCAACCTCGCGCTGTCGGGCCTGCCTGCGTTCGCCGGGGCGGACTCGCCCGCGCGTCTCACCGGGCGGATCGTGATCGGCGCGTCGATCGACCACCTCGAGCGGGCGTTCGACCACTCGAAGTACGGGCGCGTCAGCGAGGAGCCGTACCTCGAGGCGACCATCCCGACGATCCACGACCCGACGCTCGCCCCGGAGGGGCAGCACGTGATGAGCGTCGTCGTCCAGTGGACGCCGTACGAGCTCCGCGAGGGCGATTGGGATTCCGAGCGGGACCACTTGGCGGACGTCGTCGTGAAGACGATGGAACGGTACGCACCGGGCCTCGGCGAGCTCGTCACCGCGCGCCAGGTCATCACGCCGGTCGACCTCGAGCGCGACTACGGGCTCTCGGGCGGGCACGTCTACCACGCGGAGCCCGGGCTCGACCACTTCTTCGCCTGGCGCCCGCTGCTGGGGCACGCGCGGTACCGGTTCGGCCTGCCCGGACTGTACCTGTGCGGTTCCGGTGCCCACCCCGGGGGCGGGATCACGGGTGCCCCGGGCGCGAACGCTGCGCGCGAGATCCTGGCCGACCTCAAGCGGGGCGGCAGGGAGCGCCCGTAGGCTCAGCGGATGGTCGTGGTCTCCTCCCGCTGGAGCTCGTTTCCGGCGGCGTCGAACGCGACGACCGTGCCGCTCATCGGACCGTCGACGGGTACCAGGAAGAGGAACACCTGACTCGCGTCGATGGAGCCGGGCGGCACCGAGAACAGCGTGCCCTCGAACGTCCGACCGTCTTGCGTGCGCAGCTCGACGCTCGCGACCCGGCCGGACGCCAGCCCATAGACGGACGTCGGGAGTCCGGCGACCGGGGGCGCATCCGCGGGGGTGTCCGTGGGTGCGACGGCCGCGATCGAGCCGAGGTCGGCCCCACCGAGGGGCTCCAGCGGCATGTACGAGCCGATCGTGGCGATGAGGAGCGCGAGCTCCACTTGGTCCCCCGTGGGAACGAGCGTCAGGCTCCATAGGTTCCCGTTCGCGTCGGACCCGGACGCGATCGGGACGCTGTGGGACTCGAGGGTGGGAGCGGATAGATCGAGCCATCCGTTCGTGCACGCGTACGGATCGCCGGTGTCGTTCCGGCCGTAGACGATGCCGGGCCAGATGCTGGCGCAGGCCGAGTAGATCTGGCCGTCGCCCGTCACCGACGCGAGGACGATAGCGTTGGGCCCACTCACGCGAAGGCTCACCTCGCCCGGGGTCGCGACGTCCGAGGTGTTGAAGACGAGCTCGGACGAGATCGCCGACGCCGCATCCGGATCCAGCCCCGAGAA
>Ga0209642_10002180_pt1 | contig 12944 bp, 9 predicted proteins | sample RifCSP19_2_FD_184025 | JGI IMG/M metagenome (GOLD analysis project Ga0209642, IMG submission 184025) | Soil microbial communities from Rifle, Colorado - Rifle CSP2_sed 19_2 (SPAdes) (version 2) | ecosystem: Environmental > Terrestrial > Deep subsurface > Rock core/Sediment | place: Rifle... | reverse complement strand
GATTACTGATTACTGCAAACACCCAACAATAGAACGAATGTTCTATTTTCTACATTGTAGCAAATGCCAAGTAACGTGTCAACCGAGATCCCTGGAGTTTCGATACAATCCAGGGGGGATTTTTAAAGGGATATTCTTCTCCTCTGGTACTTCTGGTACTTCTGGTGCCTCTGGTCCCTCCCTCTTCATCCTTCCGCCTTCATCTTCCCAAAAAGACAGCTATGGTAAAATCCAAAAACGTCCGCGCTGAGTGGAACCTCCATGCATCCCTATAAACCTTCAAAAGAAGAAATCCGTGCCGCAGCCGGGAAGAGTGTACCGGATGTGATCGCCCCCGGGCTGAAGGTGCTGTTTGTCGGCATCAACCCTGGCCTCTACACAGCGGCAGTCGGCCACCACTTTGCCCGCCCGGGCAACCGCTTCTGGCCCGCGCTGTACGCGGCTGGCTTCACTACACGCCTGCTTTCGCCGTTCGATGAGCGTGAACTATTAAAGCATGGCTACGGCATCACCAACATCGTCAATCGGGCAACGGCTGGTGCAGCGGAGGTGTCGATTGAGGAATTAATCGAGGGGGGAAAGCGCCTGGAAGAGAAAGCGCGCCGCTACCAGCCGAGGTTCATGGCCGTGCTGGGTATCGCGGCCTACCGGGATGCGTTCAACCGGCCTAAGGCGGCCCTTGGCCAGCAGCCCGAGCGGATCGGCGAGGCTACTGCCATCTGGGTGCTCCCCAACCCAAGCGGCCTGAACGCCCATTACCAGCTGGACGACTTTGCCCGCTTGTTTCGTGCTCTGCGCGAGGCAGCACATAATGACAGCACATGGTGGGAGTAAATTGACTTGCAGTAAGATTCCGGATAAACTCAACAACAAGGAACTTAAGCCAGGTTCTCGACCCGCCTATCTGGACTGGTAAATCCCATGCCTCACATGCAAACCTCGGAGGGATAAAACATGGCGACCAACTTAAGCGGCTGGATGAGAACACTTAGCAGCGCAACCGGTTTTGCCCTGGCCGGGCCGGGAGGAGCACTGGTTGGTCAGTTGGCCGGTGGGCTGCTGGCGACCATCCTGCCAGGGACTTCGGGCTTAATTGGAGACTTGATCGGCCGACTCTCTACCAAAGCTATCGAGCTGTCCGGCACAGCCCTGGCCGAGCGTCTAACTTCAAAAGAAAAGCAGCGCATCAATCATGACTTGCAGGCGGCCTTCCGCGACGCCTTTACGCAAGCGCTCTACGACCTGGGCGGGGCACCGTGTTTTCCAGCCCACTGGGCGCCCAAGAAACGCGACGTGCCTTCCGGTGTTGTTTATTCGACTACTCCGCATGGCGACCTGCTTTGGCGGGAGGGAAACCCATTGGCTGAACAGGTTTGCGACTGCCTGCATAAGATGGAGCACGCCGTGGTCGAGGGCAAGTTGCTCCCCCTGGACCCACCGCGCGACCAGCCAGCTGCTGGCGTTCAGCGCTACCTGGAGACCGGGACCTTCGAAACGCTCAATGCGGCTTTCTTCGACGACGTCATCTCCCCCTTCCTGGCCGCCTTCAGCTCCCTGACCAGGGAATTACCGGAATTCGAAGCTCACCTGCGCCGTAACTTACTCGATCGCACCCTGGTGCACCTGGGGGAGCTGCTCAAGGCGCGCACCCCGGCCTGGCGAGCATACAACCGTATGATCCTGGAGACGCTGCGCAGCGAAGTCAGACGGGTCGAGAGTGGCCAGAGTGACATCGCAGACCGCCTGGACACATTGCTCGATCGCTCCGATCCGGCTCGCATGGAGCAACTGGCAATTGGGATGGCCGATCTGCTGTCAGCCACCGGCCAGCTGGAAAAGCAGGTTGACGAGGGATTCGACACAATGCTGGCGCGCCTGGTCCAGCAACATCAAGAGGTCCTGGCACGCTTTGACGTGCTGATCGCCACCAGCGGGCGTATCGAAGGCAAAGTTGACCGCGTGCTGCGGATGCTGGAAGACGGGCGCTATGTCATTGAAGGCACGCCTTCCGTATCGATCGACGCACCCCCTGCGCCCGGCGAGCCGCCGTTCAAGGGACTGCAGTTTTTCGATGAGCCCGACGCCGATCTGTTCTTCGGTCGTGAGCTGCTCACCGCCAAACTGGTCGCCCGGATAGGGGAAATGCTTTCCCAGCCCCTTGCAGGGGAAGACCAGGTTGAATCGCAATTCCTGGCCGTGGTCGGCGCCTCGGGCAGCGGGAAATCATCGTTGGTGCGCGCTGGCCTGATCCCGGCCATCAAAAAAGGTGAACCTCTTATTGATGGCACCCTGCCGCCGCCTGGTAGCCCGCGCTGGCCAGTCTACTTGATCACCCCTACCGCTCACCCGCTGAAGGCCCTGGCCGCCAGCCTGGCCTCGATCACGAATCCCCCCAGCGCGGCAAACCTGGCTGAAAACTTTGCTGCCGATCCTCAATTCCTGGATATGCACGCTCGCCAAATCCTGAGCCAGCGGAGAGCCACGGGGGGTGATCGCCTGCTCCTGGTAGTCGATCAATTCGAAGAGCTTTTCACCCTGTGCCGCAGCGTGGCGGAGCGCAAGGCCTTTGTCAAAAACTTGCTGACTGCCGCTGGGGCGGATGGACCGCTGGTGCTGGTCATCACCCTGCGAGCCGACTTCTATGCCCACTGCGCCCAATTCGACGACCTGCGCGCTGCCCTGGAGACACACCAGGCATATATCGGGCCGATGTCCGAAGCCGAACTGCGCTCCGCCATCCAGGAACCAGCCCAGCGTGGCGGACCAGACGGTATCCGCTGGGAGTTCGAGCGTGGTCTGGTCGATTTATTTGTGCGCGACGTCGGTGACGAGCCGGGGGCCTTACCGCTCTTGTCCCATGCCCTACTCGAGACTTGGAAGCACCGCCGCGGTCATACCATGACCCTGGAAAGTTATGCCGAATCCGGCGGAGTGCGCGGCGCTATTTCCAAGACCGCTGAAACGGTCTACTTTCAAAGGTTGACCTCAGACCAACGGCCGCTGGCCCGTAAGATCTTCTTGAGCCTGACCGAACTAGGGGAGGAGACTGACCAGGGCCTCCCCTCCCCGGACACCCGCCGCCGGGTGTTGCTTGCCGATCTGTTCCCCGATCCCAGGGAGCAGCCGGCCGCCAACGCCGCCACCCAGGCTGTCATCCAAGTGCTGGCCGACGCTCGCCTGGTCACCATCGGCGAGGGGAGCGCTGAGGTCGCTCATGAGGCGCTAATTCGAGAATGGCCAACCTTGCGCCGCTGGCTGGACGAAGACCGCGCCGGCCTGCGCCTGCACCGCCAGTTGAGCGATGCCGCCCGGGAATGGGCTTCCCTCCGCCAGGAGACGGCCGTGCTCTACCGTGGATCACGCCTGACACAGGCTCTCGAGTATGCCGAAGCCCACCCCGACCAGATCAGTTCTCTGGAGCGCAACTTTCTCAATACTTCCAAAATGATCGTCGATCGGCTCGCCGCTGAAAAAGAGGCCGCCCGGCAGCGAGAACTCCAGGCAGCCCGTCAGCTGGCCCAGGAGGCGGAGGCCCGCCGCCAGGCCGAGGCGGACCGGGCCAAACTGGCCGAACAGGCCTCGAACCAGTTGCGCAATCGCAATCGCATCATCACCGGCGTCGGAGCCCTGGCGGCTTTGGCGGCTGTTATCGCCTGCATCATGGCGATCACCTCCGGTTATTTTGGCCTCCAATCAAGCCGCAACGCCTCCCAAGCTGAAGCGAACCTGGGGACTGCTCAGGCCGCCAACACACAGGTCGTCGCTGAGGCTAACACCCGCGCCACTGCCGAAGCTGATGCCATTCAACAGGAGGCCACCGCCGAGGCTGCCAGCGCGGAGGCTCAGCTGCAAAGCCAGATCTCCCTCGCTCGCGAACTTGCGGCGCGTTCGACGGGCGTGTTAGAGCGCGATACCGATTTGGGATTACTGCTGGCGATCGAATCGGTCGAAGTTGCCAACAGCCTGGAGGGGATAGTCGTTCAAGAAGCGCAGACCGCCTTGTACCATGCCCTGGATACGGCCAAATACCAGCGGGTCCTGCGCGGCCACGGCAATGACGCCTGGTTAGCTCTCTTCAGCCCGGACGGGGAACAAATCCTTACCTCAAGCGAAGATGGCACCGCCCGGCTGTGGGATACTGAGGGTAGATTAATCAACACCTTCGAGGTCGACCCGGCGAAGATCGTCTTTGCTAATTTTAGCCCGGATGGCTCCCAGATCGTGACTTGCAGCGATGATGGCATTGTCCGGCTGTGGCGACTTGATGGTACTTTGATCAGGACGCTCGAAGGTCATACGAAAACAGTCTACACAGCCATCTACAGCCCAGATGGGAAGTTGATCGTCACCGCCAGCGCCGACAATACCGCTCGATTGTGGCGCGCAGATGGCACCTTCGTCAAATCTTTAGAAGGCCACACTAACGAAGTCACTGCAGCCGGTTTTAGCCCGGATGGGAAGAAGATCCTGACCACCAGCTATGATAATACGCTGCGGCTCTATCACAGCGACGGCACCTTCATCGCAGCTCTAGAAGGCCATACAGGTTGGCCGATCTCGTTCAGCTTCAACCCGGACAGCACACGCATTGTCAGCGCCAGCTGGGATGGCACCGCTCGCCTGTGGAGCGCAGAAGGTGAACCTCTGGCTGTCTTGGAAGGCCACACCCGTTCGGTCAACTCGGCTGTCTTCAACCCGGACAGCACCCGCATTGTCAGCGCCAGCTGGGATGGCACCGCTCGCCTGTGGAGCGCAGAAGGTGAACCTCTGGCTGTCTTGGAAGGCCACACCCGTTCGGTCAACTCGGCTGTCTTCAGCCCGGACGGGGGACGCATCCTTACCGCCAGCACAGATACCACAGCGCGTTTATGGAGCGCAGATGGCGAACCCATCGCAACGCTGGAGGGCCATACTGGTCCAGTCAACCTGGCCGTCTTCAGCCCGGACGGATCAAGAATCTTGACTGCCAGCCATGACATCACCCTCCGTTTGTGGACCGCCGATGGTACCTTCATCACCTCACTCCTCGGCCACTTAGATTTCGTCAATTGGGGGATTTTCAGTCCAGATGGGTCACGCATCGTCTCCGCCAGCGACGATGACACCGTCCGTTTATGGCAATTCGACCGGCTCTATCATCAGGTGCTTCTCGGCCATGCAACCACAGTCTCCTCCGCTGAGTTTAGCCCGGATGGAAAGACCATCGTGACCGGAAGTGCCGATAGCACGGCTCGCCTCTGGCATGCTGATGGTACATTTATCGATGCTCTGGAAGGCAAGGCTGGACCGGTTTACTCGGTGGATTTCAGTCCAGATGGCCGGCGGGTGATCATGGGTTGTTATGACAATGTCGCCCAGATCTTCCGCACCGATGGAACCCTGCTCAAAACTCTCGAGGGCCACCAGAATTGGGTATCCTGGGCCAGCTTCAGCCCAGATGGGTCACGAATCGTGACTGCCAGTTGGGATGGCACAGCCCGCCTCTGGCGCGCCGATGGCACTTTCTTGACCGCCCTCGAAGGCCACAGCGACTACGTCCACATGGCAAAATTTAGCCCTGACGGAACGCTGATCGTGACCGCCAGCGCCGACGCCACCGCCAAGATATGGCGGGAAGACGGTACGCTCGTAACCACCCTGGAAGGTCATGAGGCACCCGTTCTCTCGGCTGTTTTCAGCCCGGATGGCTCCCTCATCCTCACCGCTTCTTATGACGGCACTGCCCGCTTATGGCGCACCGACGGGACGCCTCTTTCGATCTTTAAAGGCCAATCTGCCCAGCTTAGCTCGGCGGACTTCAGCCCGGATGGTTCCATGATCGTTACCACCAGCCTGGACGGCACTGCCTGGCTGTGGAAGAGCGACGGCACCTTTATCAGCTCCCTGGAAGGCCATCGCACCTGGGTGAACTCGGGCAGCTTCAGCCCGGACGGGATGCGGTTGATCACTACCAGCTGGGACGGCACCGCCCGCCTGTGGGGAGTTTACGGCGATGTCGAGGCGATGCTTACAGAAGCCAGGTTGCGCGTCGGACGTGAGCTGACCGATCTCGAGTGCCAGCAGTACCTGCACCAGGAGGCCTGTTCGCCTTAATATCTGATGGCTTCGCTGAAGAGCATCACGCCCGGTGGTAATATTATTCATTCGCCTGATATAATACAAATCTGACGCGAGATAGACAATTTACTCCGACCAGCAGTACGCTCCTTATGTTTCTCTCAACATGCCTTTTCCAATAATTATTTCGAGATTATTCGTCTTCCTGCTCGGTGCGCTCCTCGTCGCTTTCACCCTGCTCTCCGCCATCAAGACCTTCGTCCTGCCGCGCGCCGCGCCGGATTGGCTCACCCGCCTGGTGTTTCTAGCCGTCAGGCGTCTCTTCGATCTCCGGTTGCGCCGGTCCAGGTCCTATCCGCAAAGGGATCGCGTGATGGCCTTTTATGCTCCGCTTAGCCTGCTTGCCTTGCTGCCAGTCTGGTTGTCACTTGTCCAGCTGGGTTACACAGGTATGTTCTGGGGATCCGGCGTCACGCCCTGGAATGAGGCTTTTCATCTCAGCGGTTCCTCCTTGCTCACCCTTGGATCTGCAACCACCACCAGTATCCCCCTTTTATTCCTGGTGTACACCGAGGCGACCATCGGCCTGATCCTGGTGGCCTTATTGATCGCCTACCTGCCTACCATGTACGCTGCCTTCCAAAGGCGGGAAACAGCCGTCGCTTTGCTGGAGGTGCGTGCTGGCAGCCCACCTTCGGCAGTCGAGATGCTCCTGCGCTTCAACCGTCTGCACGGCCTCGAGCGCCTTAGCGAGCTGTGGAAGACCTGGGAGGCCTGGTTCGTCGACATCGAGGAGAGCCATACCTCGCTCGCTGCGCTGGTCTTTTTCCGCTCGCCCCAACCAGACCATTCCTGGGTCACTGCAGCTGGAGCTGTGCTGGACGCCGCCGCGCTCACGCGCTCGACGGTCGACATCCCCACGGACGTGCAGGCAGATCTATGCATTCGGGCAGGCTACCTGGCCTTGCGTCACATCGCCGATTTCTTCCGCGTGAGCTACGACCCAAATCCAAAGTACGGCGATGCGATCAGCGTGACACGCGCCGAGTTCGAATCTGCTTGCGAGCAGCTTGCTGAAAGGGGGGTGCCGCTAAAGCCCGACCGAGAGCAGGCCTGGCAGGACTTCGCCGGTTGGCGCGTTAACTATGACCAGGTGCTCCTGGCGTTAGCTGGCCTGACCATGGCTCCAAATGCGCCCTGGTCAAGCGATCGTGCGCTGGATCAGTACCTTCAACCCTCTTTGCGGCGGCACAGGCCGGCTTAACCAAAAAATATGACCATCCTTGGCCTGCACCACATTACTCTCATCTGTTCTAACGCCCAACGCACGCTGGATTTCTACACCCGCGTCCTTGGCCTGCGCCTGGTAAAGAAGACCGTCAACTTTGATGACCCTGGCAGCTATCACCTCTACTTTGGCGACGAGATCGGACGCCCCGGCACGGCCATCACCTTCTTCGAGTGGCCCGGCGCGGCGCCGGGCTACCCGGGCATCGGCGGCACGCACCACTTCGCCTTACAGGTTGCCGACTACACCGGCCTGCTGCAGTGGAAACGCCGCCTGGCGGACCTCGGCCTACCGGTCGAAGGCCCGCTCGACCGTAATTACTTCAAATCGATCTATTTCCGCGACCCAGATGGCACCATCCTGGAGATCGCCACCCGCGATCCAGGCTGGGCGGTAGACGAACCCCCCGAACAACTTGGTTCTCAATATTGCCCTCCCCCACCCCAGATGGTCATCGACAACCGCGATGAAGCCCGCATCGCTGCTGAAGCCTGGCCTGATCCGGCGCTGTCTATCAGCTCCAATATGGCTCTCTCCTTCGGCATGCACCACATTACTGCTATCGGCAGTGATATCCAGCGTACTCACGCCTACTTCGGCGAGCTGCTCGGCTTACGGCTTGTGAAGCGCACCTCGAACTTTGACGACCCGGCCTCGGCGCACTGGTACTGGAGCGTGGATGAACATCGCCCTGGTCTGGGTGGAACCTTTCGCGCCACGATCACCTATTTCGAGCGCCATCCCGACCGGGAACGCCGCGCCAACTTAGGCGCCGGGCAGACCCACCACTTCGCCCTGGCCGTCGCCGACGAAGACAGCCAGCTGGAATGGCGCCAGAAACTGGTCTGGGCTGGCCTACCCGTCTCTCCCGTGATGGACCGGGTTTACTTCAAGAGCATCTACACCCGCGACCCCGACGGTCACATCGTCGAACTGGCCACGCTCGGCCCAGGCTTCACCGTAGATGAAGATCCAAAGGACTTGGGCCGCAGCCTGCGGCTGCCCCCCTGGTTGGAAGCTCAGCGCTCAGCCATTGAGGGCCATCTGGAACCAGTCACCACGCCGGAGTGGGTTACGCCATAATTTCTTTGAAATTCGGGGTCTCGCAAAACGAACGGAATAATTCCGTCGTGGATCAAGCGTCTTTCGTCGCCCGTCTTCAATCTATCTGAATCTCGGCCACTGAATCGTACACATGCGTGGGGATGTAAGGATAGCGCGAGATATCCTCTGGCTTGGTGACGCCGGTCAGCACCAGGATCGACTCCATCCCATTTTGCACCCCACCGATGATGTCGGTGTCCATCCGGTCGCCGACGATCACCGTTTCCTCAGAGTGCACCCCCAGATAATTGAGCGCCGTGCGCACCATCAAGGGATTGGGCTTGCCGACAAAGAACGGGGCGATCCCGGTTACCTTTTCGATCAGCGCCGCTACCGCGCCGCAAGCCGGCACGATTCCGTTAGCCGTCGGCCCGGAGGGGTCGGGGTTGGTAGCGACGAAGCGCGCCCCGTTCATGATCAGGCGGATGCCCTTGGTCAGGCTCTCGAGGCTATACGCATGGGTCTCCCCCAGCACCACGTAATCCGGGTCGTGTTCGGTGATGATGTAGCCAGATTCATGCAGCGCCGAGGTCAGCCCGCTCTCCCCGATCACGAAAGCCGTCCCGTTTGGGCGTTGCTTCTCCAAAAAACTGGCGGTCGCCATCGCCGAGGTGAAGATCAGTTCGGCGGGTACATCCAGCCCCAGGCGTTGAAGGTTGTGGGCCAGGTCCTTGGGTGTATAGAGCGGGTTGTTGGTCAGCACCAGGAACTTAGCGTCCTTAGCTTTCAGCCGCTCGATGAATTGCTCCGCGCCGGGGATCAGCGTCTGTCCGCTGACCAGCACGCCATCCATATCGATCAGGTAGTTTTTAGGGGATTTCATGTCTCAGGTATGTCTTGGTAATCAGGTGATCAGAGTGGATCAATTTTCGCCTTGAGATGTGTATCCGGATTATACCCCGGACGACAAAAGGGAGGGCCTTGCGGCTCTCCCTGATTTGATCGAAAGATCATTTTCGGATGCGACGCACTTCGGAAGTGCGTCGCACTTTTAAGTTTATTCGGGATTGATCAAAAATTCAACTTAATCGCCTTATTCCACGACAAAGGTCACCTTGGCGTTGATCCGGTATTTGACCACCCGGTTGTCTTCCACCAGGGCCTGAATGCCCTCCACGTAAACCTGCTTGATCTCCCGCACCGTCCGCCCTGTGTCGCGTACGGCAGCCTCAACGGCTCCCTCGAGGCTATCTCCCTCGGCGATCACTTCGATGACTTTAGCGATGGACATGGTTTTCCTCCTGTTATTGGTTTATTCTCACAAGGATTATAACATGAGCCCTCAACGCGGCTAATTCTTACACCCGCCGCGCGCAATTTAACCGGCTGGCATGCAATTGCCAGCCGTCCATTATTCTATCCAGGTACTTCAGCAGACTCAGGAAAAGAACTGTCCCAGGATACTTAACGCCTGGGCAATCTCCGCCGGCCTCACCCCTTTAAGGCAGCCCCTGGAGGACGCGCTCGATATCTTCTTCGCCAAAGGCACGCAGCGTCGTGGTCCGAATATTGCCCTGTAAGGCCGTGGCCATGAGCAGCCGGTTGGCCGTCTCATCGTCCGGCGCTTCGTGAACGACGACCCCATCATACTGGCCAAACGTCCACCAGATGCCGATGAAGCGCCCGCCGGCCGCCTCCCACGCCGCTCGAGCAGCCAATGCCCGTTCGGCGGTGTCCTTGACATTTTTGACGCCCTGCTCGGTCCAGTTGAACAAAGTGATATAGGCTGGCATAGTTTCCTCCTGCACGGAAAGTTTTTGCCTGGCAACGAATCGCAACAAGCAAATTAGAGTGGATAAACCTTGTCCTATTATCGCGCGGCTTCTGCAATTTGTCGATGGTGACTTTAATGAATTCGATTTTTTCGATTTTCATGCTTCGCCGCCAGCAGGTAATCGCTATACCCACCGGGATACTCGACCAGGCTGCCCTCCTCCAGCAGCCAGATGCGGCTGGCGAGGCGGTCGAGAAAATAGCGGTCGTGGGAGCTGACCAATACCGTGCCGATAAAGTCCACCAGGGCGTTCTCCAGCACCTCGGCGGAAGCGATGTCCAGGTTATTGGTTGGCTCATCCAGCAGCAGGAAATTGGCTCCCGAAAGCACCAGCAAGGCCACCTGCAGGCGGCTGCGCTCGCCACCAGACAGCTCCTGCACCTTCTGGTTCACCCGGGAATAGGGGAACAGGTAGCGATTAAGAAACGCCACAGCGCCGGACTCCGACATCGGGCTGGCTCGGCGAACCGTGTCCATCAACGTCTGGTCGAGGTCCAGCGTTTCGTGTTCCTGGGCGTAATAACCGACTTTCACGCTAGGCCCCAGGTAGATTTCCCCCAACTCGGGCTGCTCCTGGCCCAGGATCAGGCGCAGCAGGACGGACTTGCCCGCTCCGTTGGCGCCGATCAGCCCCACGCGCTCTCCGTGCCAGATCAAAGCGTTCACCCCTTTTAATACCGCCTGTTTCCCAAACGATTTTTTCAGGGAGACCAGTTCCAGCACCTTATTGGAGCCGCGCCAGCCATTTAACTCCAGCTGCATGCGCCGCCGCTCCAGCACCGGGCGCTCGAGCTGTTCCACCCGCGCCAGGCGGGCTTCCATTGCGTGCACCCGGCTGGCGAACTTGTCGCTTACCGCGACCCACAGGGCGTAGCGCTTGAGCGCCATCTGCAAGCGGCGCATTTCCCGCTGCTGGATCTGGTAAAGCTCCTCCCGGCGCGCCAGGCGTTCTGCTTTGTCTATCATATACATCGAGTAGTCGCCGTTGAATGTGGTCAGGCGCCCGTCCTCGATCTCGACGATCTGGGTCACCACCGCATCCAGCAGGTAACGGTCATGCGAGACGATCACCACCGCGCCCGGGTACTCGCGGATCAGGCGTTCCATGAAGGTTTTCCCAGCCAGGTCGAGGTGGTTGTCCGGCTCGTCTAGCAGCAACACCTCGGGTTTTGCCAGAAGCAGACGGGCCAGTCCCACCAGCTTCTTCTGCCCGCCGCTCAACTGGCCGATCGGCTTCTCAAAATCCTGCTCTGCCAATCCCAACCCGGTGAGCATCTCGCTCACCCGCGCCGGGTACGCGTCGCCGCCCAGGCCGAGGTACTCATCCAGGCGCTGCTTTTGGTCTTCCAGGACACGGCCGAGCACCTTGAGGTTGTTGTACACCTCGGGGGAGGCCAGGCGGGCTTCGATCTGCTCCAGCTCGGCCTGGACAGCCTGCCAGCGAGGATTGCCAGCCAGGGCGGCGGAGAAGACGGTCTGCTGCGGCGGCAGCTCGGGCTCTTGGGGCAGGTAGCCTAGCCTTAAACCTTTGGTTTTGACGACGCTGCCCCCCGCTTCGGGGATGTATTCACCTACCATTAGCTTGAATAAGGAAGATTTTCCAGCGCCGTTCGGGCCGATCAGGCCGATCTTCTGGTCGTGTTGAATGCTCCAGGTCAGGTTTGTGAAGATGGGGCGCGCGCCCAGCACCAGGGTTGTATTGGAGAGTTGGATGGCGATCATTAGAGAGTGCTCCCTTAACAAAAAGCCGCTGCAGCGAGGCCTGCGGCGGCGGAAAGCTCAAACAAATGGGTTGGTATCAACAAGGCAAGGGCTAGTTGCTCCAGCGGCAGGCGCAATCCGACAAGGAAAACGGGGAGATTAAGCCGCGCATCCCGCTGGAGATCGTCGCCTGGGCAAAACCGGTCATCGAAAGCATGCCGTCATTATACCACAGCCATCAGACTACGCTCGCCCGCCCTAGTGCTGCAATCCACTTACTATAAAGCCCGGTGGGCTAGCGTGCCCTGCAAGCCGTCAGGCGACAAAACCGACGGCTAATACACGATTACGGCATCAGAAGAGCGAGGAATAGCCCAAATTCGGATTAAAACCTAGACAAAATGTCGCGGATTAATAAATATTAATGTACAAAAGATGTATTATACCTTGACAAATGATGTGCATTTATGTATACTCTCACTTAACAATGCTCAATGAGGTGAATACACTTCAGAGCAACGAAAAACCAAAATCCAATCTAAATCGGAGGAACGAATCATGAAAGCAACATTTGTACGTAAGAACTGGTGGATCGCTGTTTTTGCCCTGCTGTTGGTCGCGGTGATGGCCCTGCCCATGCAGTCTGCCTTGGCTGGCGACGGCAAATTCAATGTGGCGGTTTATCACGGCATCAATGGCAAAGCTCTAGATCTGCCCAAGGACCTGCCTGTCGATATTTATGTATGGAAGGATGGCGCTTACCTGGCAACCATTCCGGATTTCACCTTCAAAGACCACTTCTTTGCCCGGTTGCCTGCTGGTACCTATGACATCTACGTTTACCTCGATCAGTCTCTTGGTGGTGGAATGATCCCCAGCATGACCATCCGCGGCGCGCAGATTCCTGAAGGTGTTACGGTGCGCTTGAATGCCACGCTCGGAGCAGGCCAGACTCCAGAAATTAAAGTCAGAGTTAAGTAAATTGCTTCGGTAATCTAAAAATTTCGGAACGACAAACAC
>Ga0209642_10002179_pt1 | contig 12949 bp, 9 predicted proteins | sample RifCSP19_2_FD_184025 | JGI IMG/M metagenome (GOLD analysis project Ga0209642, IMG submission 184025) | Soil microbial communities from Rifle, Colorado - Rifle CSP2_sed 19_2 (SPAdes) (version 2) | ecosystem: Environmental > Terrestrial > Deep subsurface > Rock core/Sediment | place: Rifle... | reverse complement strand
GGATGTGGGATGCAGCCGCGGACACTATCGTCTTCGGTATGACCAAGAAGCCAGCAATAGTGGGTGACAAGGCCATTACCGGTTGGGGCGTTAGCAATCCGCGTTGGGTTTACTATAATGAGTACCAGGATTCGCTGAAATATTTGATGCATCTCGGTTGGGGAGCTGATGAAGCTATACCAAACGATAAATCGCTCCTGATAGCTGATACCTGCTTTGACTTAGCTCCGGGTGCAATGCACGTTGAGAAGTGGATCAAGTGGGGTTATCACGGTCCAATTGCCGCTGGTGGAGATGTGGCCTGGAGAAAATTCCTGTACAACGTACTGCATCAGGAAGGGTACTACCGCGGTGATGTGAACAAGGACGGGAAGTTCCTTGCGGCTGACATCATCTACGCGGTCAACTACACTTTCAAGGGCGGACCCAAGGCAATCGAGTTTGCGGATCAGGGTGATGTTAATGGTGATGGCAGTATCTTAGGCGCTGCCGACATTATCTACATGGTCAACTACCAGTTCAAGGGTGGACCAGCTCCGATTGATAAGAACCGCTTCCTTGCTGATCCGAACAACTTCGTTGATCCTGCACACAGAGCTTTAGGTGTCAGGAATCCTGGATTGTACGGTGATAATGCCTGGAAGAATCTTGGTCAATAACTGAACCTGAAATAGAAATAGAAACGGATAAAATCCTCCCCCGTACGGGGGAGGATTTTTTTTGTTCCCTTTTTTTCCAGAGTAGGGGCGTATTGCAGTTCGACAGGCTCACTGCTCTGAGCGAAGTCGAAGAGCAATACGCCTTTACAAGGACAATTGTGTCATTGCGAGGAGTCCATTTGGACGACGAAGCAATCTACCCAGAATGAACGGATTGCTTCGCTCCCCACGGGGGGCTCGCAATGACAACCTCGACGATGGGTGGCACCCTTTCTGTGGTGTCAGGAGTTACCTCCTGACACCCAAGAATTTATCGAAGTAGTTAAGCTGTCAGGTGGTAACACCTGACAGCACTAAAAACAGAGAACAACATCCCCAAAAGGCGTAGCCGGGATGGCATACCGCGGACTTAGATTCTTCCCCCCGTAGGGGGTCAGAATGACACACACAAGTTTATTTTTTGATTGACAATTATCTCTTCGAGTGTTAACTTTTGAAAAATTTTATCCGGGTCTAGATTGACGTGTCAGGAGTAGCTCCTGACAGAACAGAAGAAAGGAGTATACTATGTGGGCTTTGAAAATTCTTTTAATTTTGGTGGTAATTATGCTTTTGATCGGTTTTTCCATATATAACTCCGGGGAGTATGTCTCGGTAAACCTTTTCGGGTACCAGTATTCGGCTGTGCCCATGATAATCATCGCCTACTGGTCTTTGGTAATCGGGATGTTCATCTCTTTCCTTCTGGGGATAGCATATTATCTCCGAATTCAGGATGAGCTAAGAGAACAGAGAAAAGAGAATAAAAGGCTGATGGAGGAGATCACGGCACTCAGGAATATTCCGCTGGAAGAGGAAAAGACGTAAAAAAAGGATTCAAGGAGTCGAGGGGTCAAGGATTCAAGGGTAAAAAGGAGAAAGGATTCGAGGAATCAAGGGATCAAGCGAAAAACAGATGCTGAAGAATTACAGGGAACTCAAAGTTTGGCAGAAATCTTATAAGCTGTGTTTGGATATTTATAAAGCAACCAAAAACTTTCCGAAGGAAGAAAAATATGGATTGTCTTCTCAGATGACAAGAGCCAGCGTCTCTGTTCCATCTAACATAGCCGAGGGATACGGAAGGAAAACGACTCCTGAATATATCCATTCTCTCTATACGGCATATGGCTCGAATTGCGAATTAGACACTCAACTATCACTGGCAGGCGATTTAGGTTATATTAATGGAGAAAATTTAAAAGGGCTTCAGGCAAAGCTGGGAGAGGTTGAAAGAATGCTGATGGCGCTTATCAGGTCTTTGGAAAACAAAGTAGTTGAATCCGGATAAAATAAGGATTCAAGGATTCTAGGGGTCAAGGGTTCAAGTGAGGGAAAGACACTTGAATCCTGGAATCCTTGACTCCTGGACCCCTTGTCAAAAAAAGAGAATTCAAGGATACAACGAGTCGAGGATTCAAGAAAGAAAGGGTTCAATCCGCCAAAGGCGGACAAAGGTTCAATAGTTCAAAGTTAAAAAAACAAAACCGATAAGCTAATAGCGAATAGCGAACAGCGAATACCGAAACGGAGGTTAGGTGAATTCCACTCATATAATTATAATCTTTGCGGTTAGCTTCATCCTTCTGCTCATCATAGCTTTCTGGTCGAGGTCCAGAAGGAAAGAGGCGGTCCCCTCCCAGAGAGCATATCTGGAAGCATTAAAAGCCCTGGTGGCGGGGGAGGATAAGATCGCCTTTCAGAGGTTTAAGCAGGTGGTGACCGAGGATACGAACAACCTGGATGCTTATCTGAAATTGGGCGACCTGTTTCGGAAAAAGGGACAGCTTGATAAAGCTCTACAAGTGCATAACGAACTCACCCTGAGATATGGACTGTCAGATGAGGTGCGGGTTGAAATCCTCAAGAGCTTAGCTGAAGATTATATCGAGGCTAAAGATTGGGATAAAGGGGTATCAACCCTGAATGATATTCTCAGATTAGACCATCATAACCTCTGGGCTAAAAGAAAGCTTTTGACCTGCTATGAGGAGCTTTCTTCCTGGGATGAAGCAACCAAACTCAGGGAGGAGTTGAGCAGAGATAAACAGGAGAAGGAGCGGAATTACCCGGTCTTGGCTTTGTATAAGGTCTTCCAGGGAAATGAGCTTGCCTCCAAAGAGGAATATCATAAAGCCCGCCTGGCGTATAAAGAAGCTTTGAATTATGACGAGAAATGCGTGCCGGCCTACCTTTATTTAGGCGAAGCCTATACAGCAGACCGCAGGCCTGAAGATGCAATAACCTACTGGAGAAAACTTTTAGAGATGGTTCCCCAGGCAGGGTATCTGATTTTCGACCGGCTGGAAGAGACCTTATTTGAAATCGGTAGTTATAGCGAGATGGCAGAAATCTATGACCGGATTTTAAAAGACAATCCTAAGGATATAAAAGCCTTGCAGGCTCTGGCAGTCATCTCAGAAAAAAAAGGAAGAAGAGATCAAGCCAGAGAAAGCTATAAAAGAATCCTGGAGATCGACCCCAACTACCTACCGGCAAAACTTAACCTGATCAAAATCTGTCAGGAAACGGGCCAGCTGGAAAAAGCCAAAACTGACTTAGAAGAGCTTTCTTTTAAACTCGGGAAAAGGGGAGAGTCCTTCAACTGCTCCAAATGCGGGCATAAATCTGAAATCCCTTTATGGAAATGTCCAACCTGCAAGGAATGGAACAGCTTTAATATCTGATCTTTAAAATGAGCCTCAGAAATTTAAGTTTATTTTTGAAAATAGTCATTCCGGCGCTGGTTTTGTTTTATTACCCATCCTATTGTCAGGAGTTAAATAAGGTAATAAGATACTATAACCAGGGTGATTTCAAAAATGCGCAAGAGGAGTTAAAAAGCTACTTAGAATCCAATCCTTCGGATTATGAAGCTCTGTACTATTCCGGAAAATTAGAAGGTAATGCGGAAAAGTCGGCTGGATTTTTCAAAAAAGTTTGGGAGGGTTCCGCAAAAGTAAAAAAGGAAGAGGCAGGTCTGGAGCTTTGCCTTTACTATCAGACCTCAGGATTAAACGACTCGGTATTATCGCTCGGCTCAAAATTCAAAAAGATTTTTCCCAAGAGTTCCCTTTTACCACAGATGTTATGGCTGGAGAGCAGGTCCTTATTCGTAACCGGCAGAGCCGAGGTAGCGCTAAAGTCTCTCAAAAATATGCTGGAGCTTTATCCTGCTTCAGCCTGGGCTCCCTGGGCACAGCTTGGAATAGCGGAGATATATTTCTCTCAGGGGAATTTCAATAAGAGTCTGAAAGAGTATAATAAGGTTATAGATAAATATGCTGGAACTGAAACTTTTCCTTTAGCTCTGGCTGGAATGTCCCGTGTTTTTGAAACCTCTGGAGAAAAGGATAAAGCAGTTCTATATCTGAATCTTTATAAAGAGAGATTTCCCGGAGGGGTTGAAGTGGAAAGCCAGATTCAGACTGAAGAAGTTACCCCCCGGAATGATCCAAGCACAGCAGAGAAGCTGACCGGCACAAAATACAGCGTGCAGATAGGCGTATTTGCCAATCAGGAAAATGCGGATAAGGTGATGAAAAGGCTGAAATCCAATGGGTATAATCCGGAACAAAGCTACAAGACCATTCAGAATAAAAAATATTATGTGATCCAGGTCGGAGTCTTTAATTCCCTGTCAGAAGCTCAAAAACTGAGAGAGAAGTTGGAAAGGGAAGAGGGTGAGGTCTACAGAATAGTAATCCAGTAATTGTGGTAAGGAATTTCCTGCCTTCAGGTTTCTTCAAAGATTAAAAATGGAAAAATTCTCTACTCCCTTAATGGAACAATATAACCGGATCAAAGGTGAGCATCCGGATGAGATCCTCTTTTTCCGGATGGGGGATTTCTACGAGATGTTCGGGGAAGATGCTAAAGTTGCCTCCAAGATTTTGGGAATAGCTTTAACCTCCAGAGCTCACGGCAAGATGGAAAGAGTCCCGTTAGCCGGGGTTCCCTATCATTCTGCAGAAAAATATTTAACTAAATTATTAAAAGCCGGGAAAAAGGTAGTGGTCTGCGAGCAAACCGAAGATCCGAGAAAAGCAAAAGGTCTGGTCAGAAGGGAAATTGTGGAGATAATCACTCCGGGAACCATTACTTTAGATCAAGCCTTAGATGGTCAGGAGAATAATTACCTGGCAAGCATTTTTGAGGGGAAGGATAGGTTTGGTCTGGCACTGATTGAGCTTTCCATCGGCGAGTTTAAAACAGATGAGGTCTTACCTGAGAAGCTCAAGGAGATGTTGAATACAATTGCTCCGGCTGAGTTATTAATACCGGAGGAATGGGAGCAGAGCAAAAAAGAGGAGTTAAAAAAAGGTTTGAATTTTGTCTTCACTTTTACTCCGCTGGAAGGATGGAAATTTTCATACGATTACGCATTTAAACTTCTGACCGAACATTTTAAAGTCTCCTCTTTAGAGGGGTTCGGCGTGCAGGAACTGAAATCAGGCATCTCGTCAGCCGGGGCAATCTTGTCCTATCTAAACCAGACCAAGAAGACATTGCTTACTCACCTAAACAAAATTTCCAGAATCTCAAATCCGGAAGAGATGTTTTTAGACTCGAGTACTATTCGCAATTTAGAGCTGCTTTCCTCTTTAGGTACAAAAGATAAAGACTACACTCTTTTTTCGCTGCTTAATCAAACCAAAACCCCAATGGGCTCAAGACTCTTAAAAAACTGGATCATCCGTCCTCTATTGAATCAGCAGAAGATAAAAGAACGTCAGGAGGGTGTCAGGGAATTCTATGATGACAGAAATCTATCCGAGAGCATCGGGGAAAAATTAGATTCGATTTCTGATCTGGAAAGGCTTAGCGGCAAGTTGGGGTATGGTAAAGCTAATCCTAAAGACCTTATAGGGTTAAAGGAATCTCTTAAAGTCATACCTGAAATTAGAAATGCTCTTCAAGTGGCTAAGTCCTCAATTTTAAAAGAAATATCAGTTAATCTTCCAGAAGTCTCGGATATCGTTAAACTGATTGGAGACTCCATAGTTGATGACCCTCCTTTAATTTTAACCGAAGGAGGAATTATCAGAAAGGGTTTTGACCAGGGGCTGGATGATCTTAAAAAAGATGTCTCTGAAAATAAAAACTGGATTGCCCGACTGGAGAAAAATGAAAAAGAAAGAACTGGTATCCCGTCTTTAAAAGTTGGATTCAACCAGATATTCGGATATTATATCGAGATCACCAGACCCCATCTTTCTAAAGTTCCGCCGGATTATATAAGAAAACAGACTATGGTCAATGCGGAGAGGTTTGTTACACCTGAGTTGAAAGAAAGGGAAGCAAAGATTTTAGGTGCTGAGGAGAAGATATTTCAGATGGAATACGACCTTTTCTTAAATATAAGAGACCAGGTTGCTTTTAGGACTCAGGAGATTCAGCTCTGCGCTGAGCTTTTAGCCCGGCTGGATCTGCTTTTGTCATTTTCGAATGTGGCACGAGAAAATCATTACGTTGTTCCAGAAATTGATAATGAAGATTTAATCTGGATTGAAGAGGGGAGGCATCCGGTGATCGAGCAGATTTTAGAATACGGGGCATTTATTCCCAATGATACCAAAATAGGAGAGGATGAGAGGATTCATATCATCACCGGTCCGAATATGGCTGGAAAATCTACTTATCTGCGTCAGGTTGGGCTGATGGTTCTTTTAGCCCAAATAGGGTCTTTTGTCCCGGCAAAAAAAGCTAAGATCGGTATAGTCGATAGAATCTTTACCAGAGTAGGGGCAATGGATAATATTGCCTTGGGACAAAGCACTTTTCTGGTAGAGATGAATGAAACAGCCAATATACTGAATAATGCTACTCCAAAAAGCCTTATCCTCTTGGATGAGATCGGAAGAGGAACTTCCACTTTTGACGGACTTTCCATCGCCTGGTCAGTAACTGAATATCTGCACAATAATAAAAAGCTCTGCGCCAAAACTTTGTTTGCCACTCATTATCACGAACTAACTGAGCTGGCAAAATATCTTCCCCGGCTCAGAAACTACAACGTGGCAGTTAAGGAGTGGGAAGATGAGATCATTTTCCTACGAAAGATTGTTCCGGGCGGATGCGATGACAGCTACGGCATTCAGGTGGCTCGTTTAGCCGGGATACCAAGAGAGGTTCTGGAAAGGGCTAAAGTCATTTTGTCTGAATTAGAATCAGGAGAATATACTTATGAAAAACTTTCGAAGCCCAAAACTGAGACCATCGCCAGAGATTTTCAGTTGAGCTTCTTCTCTCCAAGTGAAAGGCTGATCTATGAGGAGTTAAAAAAAATAGAGATTGAAAAATTAACGCCTTTGGAGGCGCTGAATAAGTTGGAAGAGATGAAGAGGAAGATAAGTAGACAGTAGGTAGTAGACAGGGAAGAAAAAAGAGTGCTCGTCGGGGTCCCCTGACCCGACGAGAAAAATCGACAGAGGAACAGGCAAGTAGTAGATTGACGACCAGTTTTGCCGAAGGGTCGGAGTACACTACGGTCAACTTTGCTCCTGAGCGGATGTTATCATCCGCTCATCTGTCCGCTGGATGATAATATCCTGGGGGAGCGATATTTTAAATAGGTAAAACCAAAGTTTTACACTCCAGAAAAAAAATCTAAATTTTTGATTTTTTTTGCCGAACTCTTGACAAGATGAAAAGTATGTGTTATACTCAGACCACTTTGGTGACCTTTAACCTTTTTTAAAAGGAGGTTGGGATGAGAAGGTTGACAGTCGTTATACTGTTGGTGGTGGGGCTGCTTTTTTCAGCCTCAGCGGCTCAGGCTCAATTTACAGGGCAGCTTTCAACTGCCCACACCCTGCCGATAGGGAAGTACGATTTAGGCGGATATTTCGGAGTATACGATGGTGCTTTCGCCTTCTTCGGGCAGTTCAGGGGTGGAGCAGCAGATCATCTCGATTTGGGTATGAAGTTAGGAGTAATCAGCGAGAGCGGAGGCCCGCATTTTCCAGGAGACAATACCGGAGTTCTCCTGGGCGGGGATTTAAAATATCAGATCCTGAATGCCAGAAGCAAGGACCCTTTTGATCTTTCCATCGGAATAGGCCTGGAGTTTTCCGCAGTGACTGATTTCAATATCTTCTCATTCGGGGCAAATTTCATCGGCTCATACGATTTTGACCTGAGCGAGGGCAGGGTCATCTCTCCATATGCCAGGCTGAATCTGAGAGGACAAAGAGAGCATATTGAGGTTGATCTCCCCTTTGGACGAGCGAGCGCTACGGATAATGATTTTCAAGTTGGGCTTAATCCCGGAGCCAGCCTGAAGGTCTCCAACAATCTGCAGATAATCGGTGAATTCCAGTTTGATGACAATTTTGGGTTTATCGGTGGGCTGACCTACTCCTTTTATTAATCCGAGATAAATATATTCTGAAAAAGCTCTGGTTTTTTTCAAGATACTCTTGACCGCCAGAGCTTTTTTGTTTTCTTTATGCCGTATGTCAAATTATAAATGAAGGTAAACTTACTTTACTCAAATGCAAGACAAAAAGTATCGAATACTGGTCATAAGACTTAGTTCCCTGGGCGACATCATCCTGACAACTCCGGTGCTGGATGTTCTGAAAGAGAATTACAGAAATTCTGAAATATGTTTTCTTTCCAAACAAAGGTATCAGGGACTTTTTGAGTCAGACCCCAGGGTCGACTCGGTAATTTATTTTGAGCCAGAAGGTAAAGATAAAGGGTTCTCTGGACTTCTTCGTCTGATAAGAGGCTTAAATCAGAAAAAATTTGACCTGATCGTAGATTTACATTCAAATTTGAGGAGTCTTCTTATCCGTCTTCTGGTGAGGGCTGGAAAGAAAGTTCATTATAACAAAAAAATAATCCCTCGACTCTTAATGGTTCATCTTAAGAGATGGAAGGTGAAACCTGTTTCGACCATTGACAATTACCTGGAAAGCTTAGGGGAGATGGGGATAAAAGCATGGAGCAGGATTCCAAGGCTTTATTCTAAAAACGAAAACAAAATCTGGGTCGAGAACTTTTTTATAGAAAATGGGCTGGAAAAAAAAGAAATTTTAATCGGAATCGCACCCGGTGCCAGATGGGAGACTAAAAAATGGGAATTAGACAAATTCTTTTCTGTGGCTAAAAGCCTGAGCCAGGATTTGCCTGCAAAGATATTGCTGGTCAGTGATAAAGATGATCAAAAGCTAATCGAGGGAATCGAAAATTATGTAGGAAAGGGAAGAACGATTCAGGCAATTGATTTACCTCTGGGCAGGTTAATTCTTCTTGTGGAAAGGTGCGACCTTTTCATCTCTAACGATTCAGGACCTATGCATCTTGCCTCAGCCCTAGGTGTTCCGACTATAGGGATTTTTGGTCCTACATCTCTAGGGTTGGGTTTTTCACTCTCAGGATTAGAGGATAAGGTTTTCTGGACAGGAGTTGAGTGCTCTCCCTGCAGTTTGCATGGGGAAAAGGATTGCGTCAAGGAATCAAGATACTGTATGGATAATATAAAACCAGAGAAGATTATCGAAGAGGCAAAAAGGATATTAAGTGCTAATAAAGTTATTTTTCTGGACAGGGACGGAACTATCACCGAAGAAAAGGATTTTATTTCCAAGGTCGAGGAGATAAAGTTTCTTCCCGGTTCTGAGGAAGCTTTGAAAATAGTTCAGGGGTTAGGCTATAAATTGGTCATAGTCTCAAACCAGTCCGGAATTGCGCGGGGGATAATGACTGTGGAACAGGTGGAGAAAGTTAACAACTTCATTTTGAAAGAGCTGGCGAAGGAGGGAATAAAAATCGAGGCGATTTATTATTGCCCACATCATCCGGATGAGAACTGCGATTGCCGTAAACCCAGAACTGGCTTGATAAAAAGAGCTCTGCGGGATCATCCTTTGAAGCTCAAAGGTGCATGGGTGATCGGGGATAAGCTAAGCGATGTACTTTTAGGGAAGAATATAAAAGGAGAATCAATTTTAGTTTTGACCGGATATGGACAGGAAACAAAACAAAAAATCGAATCGGATTCCAATGGATCTGACTGGCAAAAGCCGAATTATATGGCTAAAAACCTTCTGGAGGCGGCGTCGTTCATTGAATCGGAAAGGTTGCAAAAGTCAGGAGGTTCGAAGCCAAATTCTTCTGCCGGAATACAGGAGAAGCGTGAACGTCGGGCGTAAAGCCCGACGCAACGAAAAAAAGTAAAGCTAAAGCTTTACACTCCAGTCAAACAATTATGATATTAAAAACCTTGATAGTCGGTGAATTGGAGACTAATTGTTATCTCCTGGGGGACGAGAGATCCAGAGAGGGAATAGTCATCGACCCGGGTGGAGATTTTAAACTTATCGAAAAAGCTCTTAAAGAATTGAACCTTGATGTAAAATATATAGTCCTGACTCACGGGCATAGTGACCACATAGGGGTTTTGTCAGAGCTGAAAAAGTATACTGGTGCCCAGATTCTAATTCATAAAGAAGATGCGGAGATGCTTTCCAATCCAGAAAAGAACCTTTCTGTTTTCTCATACAATCCTTTTTCTGCTCCAGGCGCAGATAGACTTCTGAAGGATAAAGATAAAATCAGAATCGGCCAGATAGAGCTTGAGGTCTTGCATACTCCTGGACATACTGAGGGAAGCATTTCACTATTGACTGACAAAGTGATTTTCACCGGCGATCTTATTTTTTGCGGATCAGTTGGCAGAACTGATCTGCCAGGCGGGTCTTATCAGAGACTCTTAAGATCGATTCAGGACAAAATCCTGGATAAAACGGATGACACGGTTATCTATCCCGGACACGGTCCCGCTACCAGTGTGGGAGAGGAGAGGAGGAACAACCCTTTTCTCAATTTTTAAAGGTCCTGGAGTATAAACCTTCAGGTTTATAGAAAGAATTTCACCTCCTTTAAAAGGATCAGAGGTAAAGCTAAAGCTTTACACTCCATTTCTTCCCAAATATCTGGAGTTCCTTGAGATAAAATCAAGTCAAAAATATGCTCCGAAACCCAAATAAAAAAATTGACCTTTTTGATTGCCACGTGCATCCGGATTTTTCCTTAGATGCATCAGGTACGATCGAAGAATATTGCGAAAAAGCCTTACAGATCGGTCTAAAAGGGATCTGCTTTACCTCACATTACGATATCGATCCGGAAAGAAAAGAGATCGATGCTTTTATGCGGGTCAAAGGGAGGATTACTCCCCTTTCTCAGGAGACTGTAGAAATCTACCTTGAAGAGATCGAAAAAGCAAAATCCGAATATGAACCTTCAGGGCTAAAAGTCAAAACCGGGCTGGAGATAGATTATTCTCCGCATATCGAAAAACAATTGAGAGAAGACCTTTCAAAACTTAAGCTGGATTACGTGTTGGGGGCGGTCCACTGTTTAGAGCATATCGCCATAACCTCATCTGAAGAGGCATATTTTTATTTTGAAAGAAAATCAGCAGAGAAGTTATGCGAAGAATATTATACTAATCTGCTTTCCGGCATCAAATCAGGTTTGTTCAATGCTGTTGCTCATTTAGATTGCTTCAAGAAATATGCGCTGGATTATTACGGGGAAAAGCTTTTAGCGGCAGAGAGGAAGTGGATCGAGCCGGTTTTGCAGGAGATTAAAAATAACCAGATCGGAATAGAGCTTAATACTGGCTGGTTCAGAAAGGGGGGAAAAAGATTCTTTCCGGATAAGGATATTCTTAAACTGGCAAATGAGGCGGGAATAAAATTAGTAGCCTTAGGCTCCGATGCTCATAGGGTTGAGGAGTTGGGTCTGGGCTTACAAAATGCTGTTGACTACATAGAGAAAAATAAGCTTCAGTTTGAGCCTTTTCTAACCTAATCTACAGATTACTATTTCCAACTTGTTGGCGAGGTAAGGTTACCAGTCAGTCCATTGTTCCCGACTTGAGGGCAAGTCGGGTTTACGGGCTTGACCTTCTTACTTCTCTTCCCCACCTTGGGGGCAAGGTGGGGTTACGGATTTCTGTCGAATTCAGAATTAATTCTAAACCGTGATTTTTTTACCGTTGGTGGGGGCACCAACGGGGAAGCGAGAATGACTCCCATTTTTTGCTAATCAGTGGCCCACATTGCCCACAACGTGGGTCTATCATTTTCAGGTTGCGAGCTTTTACATTTTTACTCTTTCCACCAGGTGAATATATCACCTAATTTGCCGATAATGATTATAAAACGGGAGTGCCGATGAAGAAAGAAGAATTCAGCCTGAAAAACGATTTGATTGGGAACCTGCCGATTCTTCCTCAGAGCTTCTGGAATCTGGTGAAATTATACCAGAAAAAAGAACTCGATTGCAAGAAATTGAAACTTTTATTATTTGAGGATGTCTGTTTATGCATCAAGGCACTGAGTGAGATCAACTCAGTCGAAGATAGGAAACACCCTTTTAGTTCATTTGACCAGGCGTTAGAATCTCTGGACCTGGAGCATTTTATGATCAAGAGCTTAAGCTCTCCTCTTCATCACCTGAACTCCGAGGAGACAATCTGGCTCAGCCAGTTCAACCAGAGGTCTTTAGTCACAGGTTTGGCCTGCCGGTTTATTGGAGAGGAAAAGGGTTGTCCGGATTTAGAGGAACTTTATCTCTGTGGTCTTTTGCACGATTCTGGGATGCTTTTTCTCAAAACCAGTTTTCCTGAAGAATATAGCCTGGTTCTGGAAAAGAAAAATAACGGAGAGAAACTTTCAAAAATCGAGAAAGAGACTTTAGCTACTAACCATCTGGAGTTTGGCGAGGAGGCAATAAAAAATTGGAGTTTTCCCAAGAATCTGAAAAAGGCGATCAAATCCCACGAAGATTATATGGAAGAAGATTTAGAGCCATCCGAGCAGGTGGCAAGGATAGTGAGCGTGGCGGAACAAATATCCGAGATTCTCTTTGTGGAAGCCGAGCACCAGGCTCTAGACGACTTATTCAGATCCTGGGGAAATAATCTTAAGCTGCCATCCGGGTTCTTCAATAGAATTCATTCCAGGCTCATAGATGAGATCAAGACCAGGGCAGTCCAGCACCAGAACGTACCCGAGGATTTGACAGAAACGGTATTACAGGCTCACAGCATTATGTCTGGACTTTATCAGACATGTGAGGAGAAAACCAGACAGAAATTCAGAGGGTTAACCAGGAAAAATGAAGAGGAGATAAAAAAAGGAGAGCTTGAATCCCTAAAGGTGATTTTAGCCACTTTCTCCCATTACATAAATAATGCCACAACCTCGATAATGGGACGGTCCCAGTTAATC
>Ga0209642_10002169_pt1 | contig 12981 bp, 12 predicted proteins | sample RifCSP19_2_FD_184025 | JGI IMG/M metagenome (GOLD analysis project Ga0209642, IMG submission 184025) | Soil microbial communities from Rifle, Colorado - Rifle CSP2_sed 19_2 (SPAdes) (version 2) | ecosystem: Environmental > Terrestrial > Deep subsurface > Rock core/Sediment | place: Rifle... | reverse complement strand
AGTCGACCATCCCGAGGCGGTGGAGGTGCGCGAGGTGGAGGACGAGCGCGGCCTGCGCCTGGAACTGCGGGTGGCGCCCGAGGACATGGGCAAAGTCATCGGCCGGCAGGGGCGCATCGCCCGCGCGTTGCGCACCGTGGTCAAGGCGGCCTCGCTGCGCACGGGGCGGCGGGTTACCGTGGAGATCGCGCGGTGACCTTGACGGAAGAGATCGCCCGCTAAGCCGGCGCGAGATCACGCCAGAGGAGAGGTAGGCATGGCCATTACGATTGCACGGCCGGTCGTCATCAAGGCGATCGTCACGGAGAGTTTCAAGCGCCTCTACACACAGGAGCTGCAGACGGCGATCGCCCGGGTGGACGAACTGGTTACCCAGATCGACACGCAGATCCGCCGCACCGAGCTAGAGCGGCAGATCACGCCGCAGGCCCGCGGCATCCGCCAGCAACTGGAGCTGGAGCGGGCACGGCAGGAGGCTACGCGGGCCGAACTGCAGGCTCGGCTGCGCGAAGTGGAGGCGCTGGAGTTGAACTCGGAGTTCCCCCAGGGGACGGTGGAGAGCTTCACCGAGGTGAATATCGGCGACAACCTCTTTCAGAAGTTGGGGCGAACCGAGCTCGTCGTCAAAGACGGCATCATCATCGAGGTACGGGAGGAGTGACGCGGGCGTGCCGTTCCGCGCGGGTGCGGTGCAGGCCAAGCCCCTAATCATCGGCCGGATCACGCGCCCGCACGGCCTGCGCGGCGAAGTGAAGGTGCGCTTGGAGACGGACTTTCCGGAGCGGTTCGGGCAGTTGCGCCGCGTGCTGCTGGTGCCGGATCGGCAGGTCGGCGCGGCGCGGGAGGCGGCGGTGGAGTCCGTGCGGCCTCAGGGTGACCTGATCCTCTTAAAGCTGGCCGGGGTCGACGACCTAGAGGCGGCCCGCGCCCTCCAGGGTGCGGCCGTCGCCGTGCCGTGGGAGGAGCGGATGCCGCTGCCGGAGGGGACCTACTACGTGGCCGAGGTGGTGGGGCTGCGCGTGCGCACCGAGTCCGGCGAAGCGCTGGGCACGGTGACCGAGGTCCTGCGCACCCCGGCGCACGACGTCTACCGCGTGGAGGGCGAGGGCGGCGAGGTACTGCTCCCGGCGACGCGGGAGGTGGTGCGCGCGGTGGACCCGCAGCGGGGCGAAGTGGTCGTGGCCCTCCCTGCCGGGCTGCGGTAAGCAGTTCCCGCGGAGTGCGATGCGGATCGACATCATCACGATCTTTCCGGAGGCCTTCACCCCGCTCGAAGTGAGCATCGTCGGGCGGGCGCGGGAGCGGGGCGTGCTGGAGGTGCACGTGCACGACCTGCGCGACTACACCGCCGACCGGCACCGCCAGGTGGACGACACGCCCTACGGAGGCGGCCCGGGGATGGTGCTGAAGCCGGAGCCGTTCTTCGCCGCGGTCGAGGCCATCCGGCAGGAGACGCAAGGTGAGCCGCGCCTCCTGCTGCCGTCCCCGCAGGGCCGGCCGCTGACGCAGGCGGTGCTGCGGGAGTTCAGCCGAGCGCCCCACCTGCTGATCCTTTGTGGCCACTATGAGGGGATCGACGAGCGGGTGGCGGAGGGATTGGGCGTAGAGGAGATCTCCGTCGGCGACTACGTGCTCTCCGGGGGAGAACTGCCGGCGATGGTGATCGTCGACGGCGTGGCCCGGCTGGTCCCCGGGGTCGTGGGCGACGAGCAGTCCGTGGCCGCGGAGTCCTTCAGCGGCGGCCTGCTGGACTTTCCGCACTACACCCGCCCGCCGGAGTTCCGGCGAATGCGGGTGCCGGAGGTCCTGCTGTCGGGGCACCACGAGGCCATCCGGCGCTGGCGGCGCAAGGAACAGCTGCGGCGGACGCAGCGGCGCCGGCCCGACCTGCTGAAACGGGAGGCCCTCAGCGACGAGGACAGGGAGTTGTTGGAGGAAATCGAGGCGGAATAACCGGTCCGGGCAGGCGTTGCGGACTCGCCCAATATTGTCGAACATGAGTTGGGAGGAGGATTAGTGTGGAGGCCCTGACCCGTCTTCAGACCCTGCTCCGTGACCTCTTCCAGCTCGACCTGAGCGACCTGGACTTCGGCCTCTACCGCCTGCTTCGTCTCAAGCGCGACGAGGTGGAGGCGTTCCTTACCGAGCAACTCCCCCGCAGGGTCGCGGAAACCTTCCAGGCAGCGGCCGGGGAGGAACGCGCCGCCCTGGAAGGCGAGGTGGCCGCCCTGGCCGTCCGTATCCGGAGTGAGATCGCAGAAGACGCCCTTCTGCCCGACGGCGAGGTCAGGCCCGACTACCGCGAGACACCGGTCAAGGCCGCCCGGGCCCTGATCGCCGACTACGAGGCGAAGCGCCGGCAACTGCAGTCCGAGCAGGCCACCGAGGCCCAGCAGGTAGAGGTCTTCAACCACCTCTATGCCTTCTTCTCCCGCTACTACGAGGCCGGCGACTTCGTCCCCCGCCGCCGCTACGGCGCGCGGGAAGCCTATGCCGTCCCCTACAACGGCGAGGAGACGTTCTTCCACTGGGCCAACAAGGATCAGCACTACGTCAAGACCGGCGAGACGTTCCGCGACTACGCCTTCACCGTGGACACGCTGGAGGGGCCGCGGCGGGTGCGGTTCGTCCTTACCGCGGCCAGCCTGCCGCCGGGCAACACCAAGGGCGACACCCGGTATTTCTTCCCCCTCCCGGACGAGGCCGCCTGGGACTGGGAGGCCCTGACGTTCCGCCTGCCCTTCCACTACCGGCTGCCCACGGAGCGGGAGGCCGAGAAGCACGGGAAGAACAGCAGGTTCCAGGAGGCCGTCCTGCAGGCCTTTCTGCGGGATATCCTCAAGGCCGTCCCGGACGCCGCCCTGGCCGCCGCGCTGGCGGCCACCATCGAGGAGAAAGGGGACGAGCGCGTCTCCCTGCTGCTCAGGCGCCTGCGCCATTTCACCCGCCGCAACACCACCGACTACTTCATCCACCGCGACCTCGAAGGCTTCCTGAAGCGCGAACTGGAGTTCTACCTGAAGGACCAGGTGCTGCACCTCGCCGACCTGGAGGGCGACCTGGAAGGGAAGCGCCGCACGCTGCGCGTCATCCGCCAGATCGCCGAAGAGATCATTACGTTCCTGGCGCAGGTCGAGGACGTCCAGAAGCGGCTGTTCGAGAAGAGGAAGTTCGTCTTTCGGACCGACTACCTGGTCCCAATCATGCACGTGCCGCGCGACCTGTGGCAGGAGGTTATGACCAACAAGGCACAGATCGCGGCCTGGAAGGCCCTGTTCGCCATCGAGCCGCGGAGGGACCTGTTCAACCGCAGGGGCCAGGTGAACGAGCAGTTCCTCGCAGAGCACCCGACGCTCGTGGTGGACACCGCGCACTTCGGGCCGGAGTTCAAGGACCGTCTGCTGGCGGCGTTTGCTGACCTGGACGGGGTCACGGACGGCCTCCTGATCCGCGCGGAGAACTACCAGGCCCTGCGGCTCCTCGAACCCAAGTACGCGGGGCAAGTGAAGTGCATCTACATCGACCCGCCCTACAACACGGGCTCAGACGAGTTCATCTACAAGGACCGCTACCGCCACTCCAGTTGGCTGGTAATGATGGAGGAACGGCTCCGCTTGGCCCAGCGGCGGCTACAAGAGGACGGGGCAATCTTTGTGAGCATTGACGACAACGAGCAGGCCAACCTCAAGGATCTGATGAATGCTGTTCTTGGAGAGGGCAATTTCGTCGCATCTGTAATCTGGCAGAAGATTTTCTCCCCTAAGAGCACAGCAAAGCATTTCTCCGAGAACCACGACTACATCCTTGTCTTTGCGCGAAATGCTGCAGCATGGCGTCCTAACCTTCTGCCACGCACCGCGGAGGCCGACGCGCGATACGAGAATCCCGACAATGACCCACGTGGGCCTTGGACCTCTGGTGATGTGAGCGCTCGGAATTACTACAGCCTGGGACAATACGAAGTCACAAGTCCGAGTGGAAAGAAATTCGGTCCCCCAAAGGGTCGGTATTGGACCGTTCCATACGAAAAGTTCCTAGAGCTTGACCGTGATAACCGCATCTGGTGGGGGCCGAAGGGCAATAATATGCCCCGACTCAAACGTTTTCTTTCTGAGGTCAAGCCGGGCATCGTCCCCCAGACGCTGTGGCCCTATGGCGAAGTCGGCCATACCCAGGAGGCGAAGCAGGAGCTTCTCTCTGTTGTGCACTTTGAACGCACCGAGGATGTGCTAAACACGGTAAAGCCCACCCGCCTGATCCGTCGCATCCTTCAGATCGGCACAAGTAGAGCAAGCAATGACGTTGTTATGGATTTCTTCGCTGGAAGCGGGACGACGGCGGAGGCGGTCATCCGTCAGAATCGTGAGGATAGCGGAACACGACGATTCATCTTGGTAGAGATGGGGCAGTACTTTGACGACCTCATCCTGCAACGGACCACGCGCGCTATCTACGCCCCCGAGTGGAAAGATTGCAAGCCCAAGCGTCTGCCCACGAAGGAGGAGGTCCAGCGGACGCCGCGGTTGGTTAAGGTGCTCAGGCTGGAAGGCTATGAAGACGCCCTCCACAATCTGACAGCCGATGAAACTCTGGAGCGGGAAGCCCCTCGGGCCGCGGCCCACAGAGACCGCCTCGGGCCGGACGCCTACCGCCTCCGCTACCTGGCCCGGCTCCCGCTGGAGGCGAGCGCCAGCATGCTCAACCTGGCGGCCCTGGAGCACCCCTTCCGCTACACCATCGAGGTGCTGACCGAGGACGGCCCGCGGGTCGAGGCGGTAGACCTGGTCGAGACCTTCAACTTCCTCTACGGCCTCCACGTCGAGCGGCTGGAAACCTGGACGAACGAGAAGGACGGACGATTCTACCGGGCGGTCAAGGGGAGGACCAGAGCCGGGCAGCGCATCCTGGTCCTCTGGCGGGACATGGTGAACCTGGACCCCGTGGTGGAGCGCCGGTTCCTCGAAGAGCGACTCGGAGCCGAGGGGCCGTTCGACGAGGTACTCATCAACGGCGACACCGCCACGCCCGGCATCCGGTCGCTGGATGGCCTCTTCAAGCGGCTCACGGAGGAGGGGGAAGGATGAGCGGCCGCATCTACCCCGAGAGGCTGGGTATCACAGAAGAGCAGATCACCGAGTTCTGCAGGCGCTCGGAGATCACGGAATTGGCGCTCTTTGGCTCAGTCCTTCGCGACGACTTCCGTCTCGACAGCGACGTGGACGTCCTGGTCACCTTTGCGCCCTCCGCCGACTGGAGTCTGCTCGACCACGTCCGGATGGAGCAGGAACTGGCAGCCCTCCTCGGCCGAGAAGTCAACCTAGTGAGCAGGCGAGCCATCGACCGGAGCCAGAACTGGATGCGACGGAGGGAGATCCTTCGTACCGCGCAGGTGGTCTATGCCGCGCGATAGCGCGACGCTGCTCGACATCGCCAGGGCCGCCCGCCTCGTCGTCGAGTTCACGGGAGGCATGGATCAAGATACCTTCCTGAAGGACGCGAAAACGCAGTCAGCCGTCTTGCATCAACTCACGATCCTCGGCGAGGCGGTCAAGCGGCTCTCCGGCGAGTTTCGCGCCGGTCATCCGGCAGTCCCCTGGGCGTTGATCGCAGGTATGCGTGACAGGCTGATCCATGAGTACAACGAAGTGGACCTGAATGAAGTCTGGAGAACGGCCCAGAGGGACGTTCCGGACCTCCTGTGCCATGTGGACACCCTCTTGCCTGCGGACGAGGGGTGAGGGCTTTGCCGCTGGGGTGTGACGGATGAGGCTGGAACAGTCTCTCGTCCTCAACCGCTACTCCCACGGCCTCCTCGGCGCCCGGGGTCTGGAGGACCTCAAGCCGCTGCTTGCCCGCACCGAGGAAGGGGCCGCGGCCGACGGGCAGAGCCGGTTCTTCAGCGTGCTGGCCGGCCAACAGGGTCTGCGGCTGCCCGAGGACAGGCTGGGCGAGTACGACGCGCGGATTGTGGGCTACGAGGCGCGCCTGGCCCGGAGCCGCGGGCGGTTCGCGTTCAAGTACTTCCAGTACCTGGCCCTCCTCTTCACCGAGATCTTCCTCGACAGGCAGACGGAGGACCTCGGAGCGCTCCTCCGGGACCTTAATGAGTTCCTTGACGCGCTCAAACGCGAGGAGCCCGGCCTCAGGGACTTCCCCGCCTTCACAGCGGACGATCTCCGCCGGCTGGCGTTCTTCATGGCCACGGGGTCCGGCAAAACCCTGCTGCTGCATGTGAACCTCTGGCAGGTCCTTCACTACCTGGAGCGCAGCAGGCACCCGGAATCCCTGGTCCGCCGCCCCGACGGCCGCCATGAGTTCGAGTCCATCATCCTCATCACGCCAAACGAAGGACTATCACAGCAGCACCTGGAGGAATTCCAGCGCAGCGGCATCGACGCGGTGCACCTGGTCCTGGATCGGGGCGGCCGAGGCCTGCTTGGCCCGCGGGTCAGAGTGATCGAGATCCATAAACTGGCCGAGCAACCCTCCCGGGAAGGCGTCAGCGTCCTCCTGGAGGAACTCGGCAGCGCCAACCTGGTCTTCGTTGACGAGGGGCACAAGGGGACCGGCAGCGAGGCGCGGACCTGGAAGAGCCGGCAGCAGGCGCTCAGCGCCGACGGCTTCCTGCTGGAGTACAGCGCCACGTTCGCCCAGTCCATCGGCGCGGCCGGCAGGAAGGTGCAGGAGGTGCTCCTGGCCGAGTACGGAAAGGCGATCCTGTTCGACTATTCCTACCGCCACTTCTACGACGACGGGTACGGCAAGGACTTCCGCGTCCTCAATCTGGCGCGGGCCCGCGAGAGCCGGGCCCACGACCTGCTGCTGGGCGGGCTGCTGACCTACTACCAGCAGTTCCGCCTGTTCCGGGACAACGGGACCGCCTTCCGGCCCTACAACCTGGAACAGCCGCTCTGGATCTTCCTGGGCTCCAGCGTCAACCAGAATGCCATCTACACCCGCGGCGGGAGAAAGCGCAGCGATGTCGCGACGGTCGTCGCCTTCCTGCGGCGCCTCCTGGAGGAGCCGGCCTGGGCGACAGACGGCATCCGGAAGATCCTCAAGGGCGAGAGCGGGTTCACCGACCGCGACTCGAAAGACGACCTCTTTGCCCCGCGCCTCGCCTACCTGAAGGACGCGAAGGCGGAGAGCCTATACCGGCAGATCGCCGACGAGGTGTTCCACGGGCGCGGCGGGCTTGAGGTCTGGGAACTGAAGAACGCCCAGGGCGAGCTGGCCCTGCGGGTCTCGGCGCCGGAGGGCAGAGAGAGCCCCTACTTCGGGGTCATCAACATTGGCGACGTGGGCGCGTTCAAGAAGTACCTGACCGAGCACGACGGCATCGAGGTCCGCGAGGACCGCTTTACCCCCTCGCTCTTCGGGGCGATCAACGCGCCGGATTCGCGGGTGCACATGCTCATCGGCGCCAGGAAGTTCATCGAAGGGTGGTCGAGCTGGCGGGTCTCGGCCATGGGCCTGCTCAACGTCGGGAAGGGCGAGGGCCCCCAGGTCATCCAACTGTTCGGCCGCGGCGTTCGGTTGAAGGGCAAGCAGTGGACGCTGAAGCGTAGCGGGGCACTCCCTGAAGAAGCCCCGCACCCGGAGGGGCTACCCCACCTTGAGACGCTGGTCATCTTTGGGTGGAACGCCGACTACATCCAGGCTTTCCGCGCGATGCTGGAGCAGGAAGACCTGGGACGGGAGATCACGGTGCCCGTCAAGGCGCTCTTCGACACGGAGCCGGTGCTGCCGATTCCGGCACCCCGGCCCGGCTACAGGGTCGAATCAGAAACCTGGATCCTGGCCGCCGAGGGCATCCATGTTTCCGTTGACCAGACACCCAGGATCACCGTCGTGTCCGGTACCGCCCCCGATGGCGCTGGAGAGGCAGGGACGCGAAGCCGGGTGGACTTCTCAGATCCAGCCGTTCTGGGCCTTCTGGACCTGGATGCCTTCCACGCGGAACTGGTCGAGTACAAGGCGGGCCGGGGGTACGGGAATCTCCTGATCCCCCGCGGGGCGCTACAGCCCATCCTGGAGGATAGCACGCTCTACATGCCCGAGGACGACCTCGGCGATCCGCGGCTCGTCCAGGCGGGAGCCTTGAGCGTCCTGAAGACGTACCTCGACCGCTTCGTCGCCAGGAAGGAGAGGCAGGCGGAGGGCCGACACATGGAGCCAGCTACCTTCGCGGTCCGGGAGCGGGTCGTCCCCTATACCGTGCGGGTCCCCGAGTCCCTGCTTAAGGAGATCGAAACGCTCCTCCGCAAGCCGACCGAGTTATATCACGACGGCGGGAAGCCCCTGCCTCGGCTGCATATCGATCGGCACCTCTTCAGCCCACTGCTCTTGAATCCCGCCGACTATGGCCTGAAAGACGTCACCGTGAGCCCGCCGGGCCTCGGCAAGGGCGAGGCGAGCTTGCTGAAGGACCTTCGCGACTTCTGGCGCCAGCACCACGCGGAACCTCGATTCCGCGGTCTCGAAGTCTTCCTTGTACGCAACCTTCCACGGGTAGGTGTCGGCTTCTTCCGAAGAAGCGGATTCTACCCCGATTTCATCCTCTGGATCAAAGACAACTCCAGCGGCTCAGTCCGCGTGCGGTTCCTGGAACCCCACGGGATGCGGCTCAGCGGCGGCCTAGCGGGGAATCAAGAGAAGATTGAGGCGCTCAAGGAACTGGAAGATATCAGCAACACCGAACCGTTCCGCGCGAAGAAGATCGTGATGGATGGCTACCTTCTGACCGAGACGGATCTACACGACATTCCGGACGCAAAGGGCAAAACGAAGGCGCAACTGGAGCAAGAATTCCGACTAGTGCGCCAACAGGGTATGTATATGGAGAAGATCCTGCTTTGAGTCAAGGCCTGGACCAATCGTGGAGATCCTGCTCATCGTCCCCAAGCGCTACGGTAGGGCCCTTGGGGCTGATCCTCGACCTGTTATAATGCGTGGCGTGGTCTTTTTGGGGTGAGGTGCGATGGATAAGCTGGCGATGGTGGACCGGGAGGGGCTGCGCAGCAAAGTGCCGGCCTTCACGCCGGGCGACACGGTGCGCGTGCACATCAAGGTCACGGAGGGCGGGCGCGAGCGCATCCAGGCCTTCGAGGGTGTGGTCATCGCCCGCAAAGGCGGCGGCCGCCGCGAGACCTTCACCGTGCGCCGCGTGAGCCACGGCATCGGCGTGGAGCGCGCCTTCCCGCTGCACTCTCCCCGCGTGGAGCGGATCGACGTCGTCCGCCGGGGGAAGGCGCGGCGGGCCAAGCTCTACTTCCTACGGGGAAAGGTGGGGAAGGCGGCCCGGATCAAGGAACAGCGCTGACTCACGCCAAGCCTCTTGGCGGTTACCTGACGGAGATTATCGCCTCGATGCGGCTGGACTGGTTTGACCGGCTGCCGGTCAACATCCCGACCCTCCTCCTGATCCTCGCGGCCGGGCTGCTGGTCGTGCGCATCGTCGTGTCCCGCGTCGGCGTCCTGCGCTCCACCTGGCGGCGCTCCATCGTGGAGACGCTCGATGCCAGCGTCTTCGCCGCCGTCCTCAGCCTGATCATCATTACCTTCGTCGTGCAGGCCTTCTACATCCCGTCCGGCTCCATGGAGCCGACGCTGCAGATCGGCGATCGCATTCTGGTGAGCAAGTTCTCCTACCGCCTCGGCACGATCCGCCGGGGCGACATCACCGTCTTCCACTTTCCGCTCAGTCCCTCGCGCGATTTTGTGAAACGGATGGTCGCCCTCCCCGGGGAGACCGTGGAACTGCGGGAGGGACTGGTCCTGATTAACGGGAAACCTTTGAGCGAACTTTACCCGACGCCGCTGCCGGGGGGCGACCGCGCCTGCACCAGCAGCTACGGACCGAAGAAAGTGCCCGAGGGGCACTACTTCGTCCTGGGGGATAACCGGTGCAACAGCGAAGACAGCCGCTTCTTCGGCTTCGTCCCGGCGCAAAACGTCGTCGGCAAGGCGCTCCTCGTCTACTGGCCGCTGCCGCGCGTGGGGCTGGTTCGCTAGAGGGCGCGCCCCTGGCCGGGACGGCGACGCTGACGATTCGCCAGATTGCCGCGCTCCTGCGCGAGCGGGAACCTGACGAAGCGTGGCTGGCATTCCTGGCGGCCGACGGCCGGGCGGGGGTGCGCCGGCTGGCGGCGCAGATGCGGCGGGCCGGGGAGCGACAGCGACGCGAACGGCAACGACTGGAGAGTCTCGTCGCGGTGGAACGCGCGCGCCGCGCCGAGGGGTACGTCCGCATCGCCGGCGTGGATGAAGCGGGAGTCGGTCCCCTGGCGGGACCGGTGGTGGCGGCCGCGGTCATTCTCCCGGGGGAGGCGTGGCTCCCCGGGTTGAACGACTCGAAGATGCTGCTGCCGGAGGAGCGGGATCGGCTCTACGAATCCATCCTGGCGAGCGGTGCGCGTATCGGGGTCGGCCTGGCCGACGTGGCGGAGATCGATCGCGTGAACATCCTGCAGGCGACCCGGCTGGCCTGGCGCCGCGCCGTCACGCAGCTGGCCCCCCGGCCGGACTTCCTGCTGATCGACGGCCGCTACCGCGCCGACTTCGATCTCCCCCAGATGGCCATCGTTTCCGGCGACGCCCGGTGCGCCTCGATCGCCGCCGCCTCCATCGTCGCCAAGGTGACCCGCGACCGGGTGATGCGCGATCTCGACGTCCGCTACCCGGAGTTCGGCTTCGCCCTGCACAAGGGCTACGCCACGCCGGCGCACCTGGCCGCGATTCTGCGCTACGGCTTCTCCCCGGTGCACCGCCGCTCGTTCCTGCCGATGCGCGTCTTCCAGCAGGAACTCTTCGCCGCCTTGGCCTGACGTTCCACCGCGACCTTCCCCGGGTCCACTGAACCGTGGCGGGTACCGTAACCGCGGGTCCGCCCGCCGATCTCTCCACTATGAGTCAGCGACGGCAGCGGCTCGGCCGGCGGGGCGAGGCGGTGGCCGAAGACTACCTCCGCCGCCGGGGGTGCCGCATTCTGGCCCGCAACTACCGCTGCCCGCTTGGTGAACTGGACCTGGTGGCCGAGGAAGACGGCGTGGTCGTCTTCGTCGAGGTGAAGACGCGCCGCGGATCGCGGGCGGGGAGTGGTGCGGAGGCGGTGGGTCCGCACAAACGCTACCGCCTGCTCCGCCTGGCCCGCTACTTCCTGGCGGCGCACGGACTGGCGGGCGTCCCCTGTCGGTTCGACGTCATCAGTCTGACGGTGGGCGCGGGCCGGGCGCGCATCGAGGTGCTGCGGAACGCGTTCCAGGAAGGGTAGAGCCTAGCGGAGCGAGAGGACGAAGCCGGTAATCAGACCTGCCGCGGAGGTAAACGCCAGCACAACTTTCATGCGCATCGCCTGGCGACGGTAGACCTGCAGCCACTCCTCGAAGGCCTCGTCGCTGGCCAGGTCCAGCATCCTTGGCCCCACATCGACTCGCTCGGGGGCCGGGGCTGGCGGGACGTGCAGCACCACCGCCTCGGCCTCCCGCAGGTGCGAGACGTGCAGCACGACCGCCTCCGGTTCCCATGCCGGTTCAGGCGTCGAGAACACCACCGGCTCCGGCCGATCCACGAGAGGCTCCGGAGGCGTCTCTGGGGGTGGCGTCGTCGTCTCGACGGGTGCAGTGGCTGCGGCGGGCTGTGCCTCCTGCTCGGGGCCGGGCGGCACATCCCAGTCGGCAAACGCGGACGCCGTCTGTCCGTTCCACAGGACCGGCTCGCCGTTGGCCCGCGGCGGCTCGTCCCTCCCGCCGCCTTCCTCCCACCCCTCAGTCGGGGGCGCCGCCGGCTGGGCGATGCGCCGGGCGTCGCGGAAGACCCGCTCCACCAGGTTGACCGTACGGATCTTGGGCCAGAGGTCCGACGGAAAGCGATAGAACGTGAGACAGGACGCCAGGTCCGCCTCCAGGCTGCGGACGGCGAATTCACCCTGCTTCAGCCAGCGGGCGTGCCACTCGCGGAAGAGTACCACGGCATCGGCGCGGTCGGGCGCGGTGAAGATCTTCCGGACCTCCGCCAGACACGCGGCCCGCCAGCGCGCGTCCACCTTACGGGCCAGCGCCAGCAGCCGGTGGGCGACGCTGATCTGCACCGGCGTCTCCGGGTAGGTGGCGTGAATCGCCTTGATCAGGGCGGGGTGCCCGTCGGAACAGATCAGCAGGAGATCGGAACCGACGCCGTCGGCTTTGAGGTCTCCCAGCAGCGCGCGCCAGGTCCGCTCATCTTCCTGCGGCACGACCCGGAGGCCCAGAGGGTGCGGTGCGCCTTCGCGGGTGAGGCCCAGGGCGCAGAGGACGACTTCGGATGGACCGGAGGGCGGGGTGCGGCGCAGGCCGTCGAGAAGAAGAAAGACAACCTCGGCGCGCGTCCGGGGCTCGGGCTTCCCGCCGCCCGTTTCCAGTGAACTGGTTGCCACCGCCGTCCTCCCCGGGGGTGACGAAGAAAAAGGGTTGCCTCACATCCCCGGCAACCCAGCTGACCCATAGGGTCCTGTGGTTTTGCGTCCCCGGATCGCTCCGGGTTTGCCCTGATCGGTGGGGTGCATCCCGCAACCCCATTTCTTGTGTGCCCACCGCCGGCGGCCCGTAGTCCTAGCGTCAGCGCCGGCCGGTAGGGTCGGCGGGCGCCGCGGAGAAGCCTCCCAAGCATGGGCGAAGGGAAAGGAGAGCCGGCGGTGCACGGATTTGTTGTTTCCATTCATATAGCGCCGGTCGCCGCCGTCCCGATGAAGGCGGTCGAGGCCGTCCGCGCCATCCCCGGCCGGGGCCTGGAGGGGGATCGGTATTGGAGCGCCACCGGGACCTACTCGCAGAAGCCCGCCCCGGACCGCGACGTGACGCTGATCGAACTGGAGGCGATTGAAGCCCTGGAGCGCGACTACGGCATCGTTCTGGCGCCCGGCGAAAGCCGGCGCAATATCGCTACCCGCGGGGTCGCTCTCAATCACCTGGTCAACCGGGACTTCACCGTCGGGGAGGTTACGCT
>Ga0209642_10002168_pt1 | contig 12982 bp, 24 predicted proteins | sample RifCSP19_2_FD_184025 | JGI IMG/M metagenome (GOLD analysis project Ga0209642, IMG submission 184025) | Soil microbial communities from Rifle, Colorado - Rifle CSP2_sed 19_2 (SPAdes) (version 2) | ecosystem: Environmental > Terrestrial > Deep subsurface > Rock core/Sediment | place: Rifle... | reverse complement strand
GGCTCCTCGAGTTCAACGGCCCGGCCCGCATGGAGCGCATGGCCGAGGAAGCGGAGCGAACGGGGGCAGAGGCCGAGGCGGAAGGCGCCCTGCCGCCGCCGTCGAAGGAATTCGCCTTCCCGGTGGGGCCGCCGCGGGGGCCGCTGGCCCAACGAGCACCCCGGCAACCGCCGCGCGCCGCCACTCGCGGTTAGCCGGCGCGCAGCGCCCGGTAGACCCTGACCGTTTCCTCGACGCAGTCGCGTCCGTAAGCGAGCACGTCGCGTCCCCAAAAGCGAAGCGTCACCCACCCGGCGGCGCGCAGGATCGCGTCGCGCTCGTCGTCGTTGCGGGCCTGCGCCTCCGTTCTGCCGTGCCAGGCTTCGCCGTCGATCTCGACGGCAAGGCGAACCGCGGGGAAACCGAAGTCCGGGTGCAGGGGTTTGACGTCGGGGCACTGCTTGACGTAGAGGCCGGCGAGTTCGGACTGCTTGAGGGCGACCTCGTAGGCGATCTCGATGTTGGTGTCGCAGGTCCGCTGAAACCGCCCCGCCTGACCGGACTTCTTGAGGCTACGAACGAGCCTGCTGTTGCGTCCGAAGATCCGCCGGATAGCATCCAGGAGGGCGGGGCTCACGTGGTCCGACTATTTGAAGTCGAAGGACACGCTGACGAAGCGGATGGACCCCACCCCCGCGCCCGTGGTGTCGCTCTCGATGGTCACCTTCTTGGCATTGGCAACCGCAAGCACATCCGCGACGAAGAAGGCCCCGGTGAATGCAGAGGGGATGGTGTGCGTGAGGGCCGTGTCGATCCCGTCCAACCTGAACGTCAGAACGGTCGGTCCGTCGAGGGTGTTCAGACCCACGGTCCCCCGCACGTTCTGGATCAAGCCCGGCCTGGTGGAAAGGTACTCCACGATTGACTCGGATGTGGCGGGGAGGGCACCCGGAGAGAGGCCGACGTTCAGATACCTCACCTGCCCTGATGCCTGAGACCCCTCAAAACCCTGGATGATCATCTCAGCCTCCTCCGCTCCCGCCCCTTGCGGGTTTGGACGACGTGCGATTTTCGCCACCATTACAGGTATCCCCTTAGCATCTCAACATAGTGATGATACCACAGGTGGCGTTCAATGGAAAGCGTCCGATGGCGGGCCGCTATCAGCGCCGGACTCATCCGATCTCGTAGCTGACCACGAGCCGAATCGCTCCGGTGGTTCCGCCGGTGGCAGCCTCCACGCTTACGTCCTGGCCGTCCCCGACGCTGGCCGTAGCCGCAATGTCCACGTCCGTAGTGTCCCCGGCGGGGATCACGGCCGTGATTGCCGTGGCAACCCCCGCGACCCGAATGGTGACCGTGGTTGATCCGTCGAGTGTGTTGCTCGGGATGCTGATCCGGATCCGGCTGATTGTGGAGTTCCGGGTGGCGCGGTAGGATGCCAGGTTCTCGGTGACCGCCGTGGAGGGCACATTGCCGGAAAACAGGTACGCCGTGGTCGCGGCCGGCAGTCCTGCGGTGGGCCCGTTGCCGTGGATCATCATCGTTCCGCCCGGCGTCGCAGGCGAGAACACGTAGGCGACCAGCATCGGTAGGCCGGCAGGCGGGTTCTCGACCCGGACGGGCCCTGCGCCCCCTCCGAGCTGGACCTGAACGATGTAAGTTCGGTCTTCCGCGCCGAGCTTGTCGATGCGTTGGAAGTTGACGTGGGAGATCGAAGCGAACCCGCCCTCGGTGACGTCCTGGCGGATGATCCCGCCGAGGGGGAGGTTAGGGTTGCCCGATGGCACCTGATGGACCATCTGGAGCGTCGCCGTGCTTCCGGCCGCCCCCGCCGAGAGCTGGCCGTCGAAGAAGAGCCAGATGAACGAACCCGCCGGCACGCCCGTGATGTCGAGTTGGACGACGTCGACGAACACCGCGAACTCGGCCGTGACGGGTGCGTTCTGGAGCGACGCCTGAAACTGCTTGAAGAACGTGACGCTTCCGGCGCCGGGGACCGGGGGTTGGGGGAGGTTCGTCACGGCCTACAAGAACTCCTTGAGCATGTCGCCATAGTGGTGGTCCCAGAGGTGACGTTCAAGGAAAACCGTTCGCTGCCGGCGGGCGTACTTCTTCCACTGGTCGAAGGTCAACAGACCCTTCACGACCGCCACGGCGTTCTCGATGGAGCGGAAGACCGGGATGGCGTCGCCGAACTCGACCTCGAGGCCCCGAATCTCCCACGTGGCGTAGGAGCGTGCGGACGCGATCCCCTGAAAGAGGCGCTCCGGGTAGTACCCCTTGATGTCGTAGTGGTTTACCCCGAGGACCACCTTCCCCGACTTGTAGAAGCGGACGAGGTCCTCGTTGCCGAGGATGCCCTTGTGGTTGGATAGACCCGCCTGCTCCCAACCGGCGCCGCAGTAGGCGAAGTTGAAGGCCCGGGAGATTGCCTGCAGGAGCTTGAGGCGGATGCCCGAATACGGGTGCGCCCCCTTCGGACTGATGTAGTTGTTCCCGGCGAAGACCACGTCGTACTCGGGCGCGGCCTTTTCGACGTCCTCGTCGGAGCGGAAGAGGAAAGGGTCCTCGCTACCGTAGAGGGTTCTAACCTTGTCCCGCACGCCCTGATGAATAAAGTACGTGGAGTAGTCCGGGTCGGCGTGGTTCATGTACATCCGGTGGATCAGGGGAAACTGCCGGCGCACATCGCCGGGGTAGAACGTGCGGATCTCTTCGTTCCAGCAGAGTATAGGCACGTGTTCGCGGGCGATGATGTCGAGCACCTCCGGGTGGAAGAGGCCGTCCGGTAGCCAGAGGCCGTTGTGCTCGACGAGAGCGTGCGTGGGCTTCCACCGGCGGATGCCGGTTCGGATCACCTTCGCGTGGTCTACCGTACTGGAGACGTGCGTCCAGACCTGTTCGTCGCCTACGATCCGCTTGAGGGCGTCCGCCTTGTGCTGGTAGCGTCGGTTGCATCGGGGGACGTACAGGAGCCGCACGACGGGAAGTTTAGTTTGAAACCCTTGATCGGCCAACGTAAAATCCGAATCGCCATCACAACATGACCAGCGCCGAAGAGGTGTTCAGGGGCTTGGCCTTGCAAGGGCGGATTCCCGTCCCCCGCCTTCAGAGGCGACCGGCTCCGGTCCTTGTTTCTCCCGTGGAGGATGAAGCCATGATCTCCGATTTTTCCAATTCGTCCGGGTTCGTGGTGCCCGGACCTGCGGGAACGCAGGTCACAAAGTCCGCGACGTTTTCGCTGGCCACCGCCGTCCGGCTGTTCGAGGTGCTCGCCGGCTTCAAGACCGGCATGGGTGCGATCGTCAAAGTTGTGGACGTGCTGATCGACGGGTCGAGCATGGGCTTTGGAAGCGAACCCACGTCCGCCTCCGATGTGGCGATTGGCGCGTTCGAGAACTTGGCGCAACGCCAGGCGACCACGCTATCGGCGGGATCTCATACGATGGCGGTGGTGTACGAGAACGCCGATAGGGACAACCTCGATCAGACGGTCCTAGCCGGTGAGGCTCTGGCTCGGCTCATTACCGCAGCCGGCGTCAGCTCGTCGCTGGCGTGAACGCTGTTTCGGGCGAGTGGGAGCTGCGAACGGGCAGGGTGGTGTCGCTTTGGCATGGACGCACCGCATGGATGCACGACCAGCAGGCCGAGCGCGAGTTCGCCGCTCAATGGTTCGATCGGATGATGGGTCATGTCCTGATGGCCGGCCTGGGCATCGGCCTCCACGCCAAATACGTCGCGGCCAATCCCCGCGTCCGCTTGATTACGGTGCTTGAGGCGTGCCCTGACGTGGTATCGCTGTATGCTCAGTCGCCCTACCGCATCGAGGGCATGGAGATCCGGGTCGGGGACTACTTCCGCTGGGATCCCCCCCAGATGTACGACTCCCTGTGGGTGGACATCCACCCGCGCCCGCCCTCAAGCGAGGAACTCCGGCATGTGCTCGTGCGGGCTTCATCCTTCACAACCGGGCCGGTGGTGATCTGGCCCGTTGGCGGGCAGCGGAGTCAAGGAGAATCTGTCTCTTGATCAGGTTGGGGTCCCCACGCTATACTACCCCCCATAACACCGCCCCGGTACATCTACAACGCCCGCGTCCTCGAGGTGGTCGACGGCCAGACCGTTCAACTCAGGGTCGACCTTGGCTTCAGAAAGACGCTCGAGGCCGTTTTCAAACTCGACCGAATGAAGGTCGTGACAGACACAGAACCCAAGGCGTCCGCGGCGCGGGCGCAACTCGAGGCGTGGATCAAGGGCCGTCAGGTCATCGTACAAAGCGCCAATCTCCCAGGCTACCCGGTCGAGATGTGGTTGCCCGGCGATCCTGTCAGCGTCAACGAGAAGATGATCGCGGCCCGGCAGGCCGTTCGCGCATGACCAGCAGCGAAATCGTTTGATCCCCACAGGGTTGACGGGCACTATCCGGTATATGCGCCTCTGGATAGATGGAGGTGTTGCGTTCTTCTTCTCTGCGGAGAAGTCCAGTACGATGCCGGGGGATCGCTTTTCCGTGAACCTCGCGGCGGCCCCTCAAGGAATCTCGTTCGTGGGTGCGGATTTTACGGTAGACGATACCAACGTCGGCTTCAATTTAGTGGGCACGACCTACCACTGGCTCGCTTTCTCGACGAGTCCGTAGGGCTGGCTCCCTCAACTCCGAGGGGATGTACTTAGCCGCAGCAGCGGATTCGTTGTCTGAAAACCGTGTACCTATCCCGAGTGCCGGCAATCTTCAGAGCTTCCGCGTTGTCGCATCGGAGAATACCTTGGATGTTGTGACGGTCGTGGATCTACGGATCAATGGAGTAGCTATCGTGGGAAGCGCCATCGCGATCCCTGTGGGTACGACGGGCTTTTCTTTCCTCGCCGGGCCTTTCTCGGTCAGCGGTGTGGATCAAGGACTCACCATCCGATTCGAGAAGGTGGCCGGGACAGGCACCCACAAAGCCGCTGCGACTGCGGAGGACGCCCCTAGCCGGGCACGTCTGTAAGCTCGCGTGGGACCATACTCAGGACCTCTCGCGGAATCGCCAGCGTGGTTACGCCGATGCGTCGGAGAAACTGCTCAAGCGTCTCGCCTCGCTGAAGCCCTATTCCGACGAACCCAGATTCCGGGTTGCTGGTCAGGCCCATGTGCATGACGTTGCTGACCAGACTGGAAACAGCGGCCTCGCTGCCTTCGACGGCGGCGATCGCGGCTCTCATGTGACCTTCTGCGTGGGGCATGACTACCTCCTTGCCTGAACCCTTCTGATCTTGACCCGTCCGCCGGAACCGACCGCCTCGGATGCGATCCGGTCGACGAGGCGGTTGACGTCCGCCATCGGGCCTTCGGCGGCGACGACCGTCGCCCGTGCCTGGCCGTTGCCCATCACCATCATGGTGGTCGCCACGGCGCGGCGCCTTCGTTCGTCTGCCACGGCCGGAGTATACGGGGGCGGGCGGGGCCGTTCAAGGATCAGGCGAGTCCGTTGCACGCGGCGCCGCTTTCGCCTATACTCGCCGTCTGGTGTGCCGGATGCCGAAACGGTTTTCGCCCGATTCGTCCGGGACCACAAGCAAAGCCTGGTGGTGCCGCTTCGGCGGCGACCTCCTCCGGTTTCGGCGTTCGTACCTCCGGGGGACCTAGAGGTGCAGCACGCGTTCAACCTCAACGGGCCGCTGGTCGTAGGCGACGACATCGACGGCCGCCACAACTGGGGATTCACCGGCACGGAGAACTTCGTGGTGTTCCGCCGCGAGAACGCGGGCGCCGGGGGAACCACCACGCTTGAACTTCGTCGGGGCGGTGTCGCCATCGCCTCGGCCACGTTCACGCCGGCGGAAGGGGCCAACGTCCAGAAGACGGTGGCGCTTGCCGGCGCGTTCATCGCGACGACGCAGTACAGCTTCCACGTTACCACGGTCGAGACGGCAAGCGGGATCGGGGTCAACCAGCTCCCCGCAGACGCCTCGGCCGCACTCGACGTGACGAGGACTGCCTGATGGCGACGACCCTCCCGCGCGGCGACTTCCTTCGCGCGATCGCCACCAAGGAGTTCGACATCAGTGGTGGCGGATCGTTCGTCGAGGTGGCCTACACCGCCTTCGGCAACACGTACCGGGGCCTCCGCGCCCTCAACGGCCTCGACCGATCCGCGCGCCACTCGGCCGGGAGGTTCCCGGCGAACATCGACACCACCTCGGCACCACGAGTCGCCTTCCAGTGGCTTGCGCCCAGCACCGCTATAGCCGGCAACGTCCGTCTCCAGTTCGACGCCGCCGCGCGCGCCGACGCCGCGGCGTTCTCGTCGGCCGCGGTCTACGATTTCACGGCCACCGCGGACATGCCCATCGTCGCCACGGCCGCCGGGGAGATTGCGCCGGAGGACGTGATCTTCACGCTCCCGCTGGCGCTGGCGGTCGCCAACTCGGTCCTGTTGATCCGCATCTCGCGGTTGGGTGCGGACGCCGCCGACACCTACGGGGCGCCCGTGATCCTCACAAACGCCGCAACCCTGTTTCGGAGGTTGGTGCTGTGACGCAGGTAGCAGGCACCCTGGCGGTAGAGGCCGTCGTCTCCGATCCGAACTCGGCCATCACGGCGGAAGTCCTTCAGATCCCCGTCAGCGTGGATCCGCAGAACCCCATGCTCAACCGGGTGGAGGCCGCGTTCACGGATCAAACCTCGGTGGTCGTCGTCCACAACTTCGGGCGTATTCCGCACGTCACTGTCTTAGACGGTGCCGGCGAGGTAATCATTGCGGACTCAATTCGCCACGACTCGCTCAAGAACCACTTCACCGTCACGTTCACCCTGACGCAGAGCGGGACAATCATCTCAAGCCTGTAGGAGATTCCCATGAAGGTCAACGGTACGCTCGATGCAGAAGTAGTCCGGGCGAATCAGAAGATGGACGCGGTGGCCCTCTTGATCGTCCAGCCGACGGGCATCGTGGCCAAGGGCAAACAGAAGAATCAGAACGAGACGGAGTTCGAGGTCTTCGAGGGAATCATTATGAAGTCGCCAAGCGGCGCGATGTGGCGGTTCGGTGTCAGCGATACCGGCCAGCCCGTGTTCACCCCAGTTTAACAGGAGAACGACATGACTGATCTGCCAAGCACCACCGTCAGAGAAGTGAACTTCCAGAAGCGCGGGGAGATCCCCTCCGGCGCGCGCCTGGTGATCGTGCTCAATCCTACCACCCTCACGGGTGGTCAGGTGATCTTGGATCGCACCGTACCGGCGGGCCTGACGTTCGACGGACTCGTGCAGGTCGCCGGCACGCTCAAGTAGTCGTGAGATTCTCAAACGACGCCGGCGGCGAGACCATCGCCGTCAGCGCGAACCTCATCGTCGTGGAGTTCTAGCCGGTCTTCCAGCGAGCCGAACTCGGCCTGTGCGCCCCGTGGCGCGGCGCGGCAGGATCGAGGCTGACGTACTGCCGATTCCCGCACCAGCAGCAGACGAGAACGCCGTCCGTCCTCTCGGGGACTGATTCTCCGCGGTTGATCGTGCCGGGGTGCAGGCAGTGCTCGTGGAACGTGCGGCACGCCCCGAGCGCGTTGAGGGGAACCGGCCGGATGACGTCGTCCATTGAAGAAGGCCCGGGGCGGGAAAGCAAGCCGAGAATCCAGGCCCCGGGCCTTGGGGGTTGGGCACTATCTTCGCTTGGGCTTCTTCATGCTCGAGGGCCTGTTCTTCCCGCCCGACTTCTTCTTCGGCCTCGGCGCCGCGGGGGTGGGGGAGAGTTCGACGACAGGTGACGGCTCGACCACGGGGGCCGCCGGCGCGGGCGGCGGTGGAGGGGGCGGCACCGGAGGGGCCTCGTACTTCGGCGAGCGGTTGGAGTAGCTCGCGCACTTGGGGCACTTGCCGGCGGGCGTCTGCGTGGCCTCGAAGTCGATCGCGCAGAGCGGGCAGTGGTATCGGGGCATCCGTAGTCCTCCTGGTTGTTAGGGACCCGGCACCGGCCGGCCGGGCGAGGTGCCGGGCCCCACGTCCAATTGGCGAAGGCGAAACACACGCGAACCCTACCAAAACGTACCCGTACCCGTCAAGCGTTTCGGAACTTTCTTCGCGGGAACTTGCCCGGATGCTTGACGCCGAGGCGTCCCGTTGTAGACTGGCGATTAGGTAGACTGATGAATACGCAGACCCCCGAGCGAGACGCCGGCGAACCGGCTCCGGTCCCGCCTTGCGTGGCATCGGTCTACCTCCGGTCGTCGGCGTTCTCGCTAGGGGGTCGTTTGGGAGATCGCCGATGACAACCCGCAATGCACCCCCGGGCGGTGCAATCGCCTCGTTGGCCGCGAATCACAACACCACTGAGCGCACCGAGGCAAGAGACCGGCTCCACGCCCAACTTGATGCCCTTGGGGGTCGGACTCCAACCGATACCGAACTGCGGAGTCTCCTTCAGACCGCAGACGATGCCTTTCACCCCAAGTCCGCCGCGTGGCGGCTGATGTCCGCCCTGGTCCGCGCTCTCGGTGAAGCGAAGAGACGGATCTCAAATGGCTAAGGGCGTCCACAAGATCCCCTCGTTCCCCTTCTACCCGGGCGACTGGCGCAAGGATCCCGAACTCAACGCCTGCTCCAAGGCCGCCAAGGGGGTCTGGATTGACCTGATGTGCTTCCTCTGGGAGGCCCCCCAGAGGGGTAAGTTGACGGGCACCTGGGCCGACTTCGCCAACCTTCTGGGCCTCCCAGAGCCCACCGCCCGTGCGCTCATCCAGGAGCTCGTCGACCATCGAGTTCCCACGCTCGTCACGCATCGTCACAACAAAGTCACGTTGATGTCACGCCGCTTTATCCGAATGGAGAAAGAGCGCATAAACGCGGCCAATAGGCAGAACGAGGCCAGAAAACGCAAGCGCGATCAAGGTGGTGTCACGCCAGAATCACGCCCCAGTCACGGTAACGTCACGCCGATGTTCACCCCCTCTTCATCTTCATCTTCATCTTCATCTTCATCTTCCCTTACGGGTGAGGAGGGGGAGGCGGCCCACGCCGCCGCCCCCGCGCCCGCCGATCCGGTCTCGTTGATGGACGCAGCGGCCGAGATCAAGGCCGCTCTTCGGACGTCGACGGCGCCCCGGTGGATCGTCGAGGACATCGAAGCGGCGATGGCCCGGACGCCCGGCCTTATGCTCGGAACCCTGGTCAACCGGATCAGGTCGAAGGCGTCGGAGTTCGCTGGCCAGCCGGCGCGGACGTGCATCGAAACGCTCTGGCCCTGCCAGCCCGCGCCCCGAGCGAAGCCGTCGCAGATCGACATGATCGCCGAGATCAACCGCAAGCCCCTGCCTCCTAGGAAGAAGGCGGATCCCAATGGAAGAGCATGAGTTCCTTGGGGCGTCTTCCATGTTGGCCCGGAACTTCGGGCCGACGTGGTGGGAGAACTTCATGACGATGCTCTGGGAGGACTACGGTCACCTGGACGTCGACACGTGGCGCAAAGTAGTCGAGTTCGTCCGCAAGCACGAGACCTCGCACTGGCCTTTGATCTCGCGATTCGAGGAGGCGGTCGCCTCGGTGAAGGGCGGTATCATCACTCAAATCGGGAAGCAAGACGTCGACCTCCAGCGTCGCCGCGACGCCGAGGCCCTCGAAGAGGATAAGAGATACCAAGAGGCGATGGGGCGCTTCGAGAAACTCGCCGACGAGAAGCGTGCCCCCTATCTTGCGGCGGCCACCGATCAGCTCAACAGGCTGCCCCCGTTCAAGGGGCGCACGGCCGACCAAGACGACGCGTACCGCCGCCGGTGGGCGTGCCTCGAGTGGCTTCGGGAGACGGGTGGCAGGTGAGCAGGCTTACGATAGTGCCGTGCGACCTGGATGAAGCGAACGCCTTCGTCGAACGGGTGCATCGTTACCACGGGCCTGTGGTCGGGCACAAGTTCTCCCTGGCGGTGACGGACGAGGCTGACGTGATTCGATGCGTAGCGATCGTCGGCCGCCCGGTCGCCCGGCACCTCGACGACGGATGGACGCTCGAGGTCACCCGCGTCGCAACGGATGGGTGCCCGAACGCATGCTCTGCGCTCTACGGCGCTGCGCGTCGCGCGACCTTCGCCCTCGGGTTCCGTCGACTGGTCACGTACACCCTCCCGGCCGAAAGCGGGGCGTCCTTGCGGGGCGCTGGCTGGCGGGTCATAGGGGAGGCAGGCGGCGGAAGCTGGTCGCGGAAGGATCGGCCGCGGGTCGACAAACACCCGACGCAGGCGAAACTCCGGTGGGAGATTAGTTCGTGAGCATCCCCGAGGTTCTCGCCGGCTCCCGCTCCTGGCACGTCGAAACCGGGGACGCCCTCGCCGTGCTCCGGTCGATGCTCGACGCCTCGGTCCAGTGCTGCGTGACATCGCCGCCTTATTTTGGACTCCGCAATTATCAGGCTGATGGGCAGATCGGCCTTGAGCGCACGTTGCAGGAGTACGTCGCTAGGCTCGTAGAGGTCTTCGCCGAGGTGCGACGCGTCCTCCGCGAGGACGGGACGCTCTGGCTGAACATCGGCGACTGCTACAACGCCTACCCCGACAACCGAGGGACCGAGAGCGAGTACGCCGGCAAACGCAAGGAGATGGAGGCGCGATTCCCTGAAGGTTACGGCTTGATGGCCCCGTCCCTCAAGCCCAAAGACCTCTGCGGCATCCCGTGGAGGGTCGCCTTCGCGCTACAGGCCGATGGCTGGTGGCTGCGATCCGACATCATTTGGGAAAAAAGTAACCCAATGCCAGAGAGCGTCCGGGACCGGCCAACAAAGGCGCACGAGTACATCTTCCTGCTGACGAAAAGGGATCGCTACTTCTGGGACTCCGACGCGGTTCGAGAGCCACATCACTCCCAGAGCATCGCGCGCCGGAACCGCGCAAGAAGCGGGGGCAAGTACCGGGGGACGAACGGAGCGCAGCCGAAAGGCAACCCCCACTCCATCACGCTGGCGTTGGATCACTGCCTGCACCCGGCCGGCCGCAACATGCTGACCGTCTGGCGCATGGCGACGCAACCCTTCCCCGGCGACCACTTCGCGGTCTTCCCCTTCGAGCTGGCCGAGCGATGCATCAAGGCGGGAACTTCGGAGATGGGATGCTGCTCGCGGTGCGGCGCCCCGCGCATGCGGCGGGTCGAGCGGGAGCCTATGGTCATTCGCCGATCCGGGCGCACGCACGAGAAGGGGCGAACGCGATCGAGCGGCACCGTCGTTGAACCCCCGCGGGCGACGACGGTCGGGTGGTCTGCATCCTGCGACTGCGGCGCGGCCGGCGTGGGGTGCGTCGTGCTCGACCCGTTCTGCGGCGCCGGAACCGCCGGCGTCGTCGCAACCCACCTCGTCCGCAGGTTCGTTGGGATAGAACTCAACCCCGAGTACGCCGAGATGGGCCGCGATCGGATCCGGCGTGGCTACTACGCGCCGCATCCGACCGATACGGAAACGCCGCTGTTTGACGGAGCAGGAGCATGTTGACGTTCTACATCATCGCAGGGATCGCCATCGTGTTGACGGCATGTCTCGCCGAGGATATTGGTAAAGTTTTGTTCGACGGGTTGCACAGGTGGTGGCGCATCCGTCGTGCCTGTAAGACTATTAACCGCATCGTCTCGGAGGAAGAAAAGAACCTCCCCCCTCTCCCCGAGAAGATGCACGCGCCGAGCCTGTGGTACAACGGGCCGGACGTAACGCCCGAATTCCCCGAGATCGTAGTCGCGTGCGCTCCCGACGATCTGTTCACGAACAGTCGCGGCGTGACGCACTTCAAGGGCTGCTACTGCGTGTATACGCCTGACTACCCGGAAGCATGCTCTTGCCCCGCTCCCTACGGCAAGCACTCTCTGCCGTGCCCATACCAGCCACCGCCCGAACCGCCCTGCCCGCACGATCACGTGGACCCGGATTGGGCCGATAAAGAATTCGACAGGATGGCATGAAGGAGACCGCCGATGACGTGGTTGTACCTCCCCTCCGAGTGCTTGCCCTCTGCGCCGGCGGGGGCGGAATCGAACTCGGTCTCCAGCTCGTCCTCGGGCGCGAGGGAGTACGCACCGTGGGGTACTGTGAACGGGAAGCCTACGCAGCGGCCGTCATCGTGGCGCGGATGGAAGACGCGGCCCTGGATCACGCGCCTGTCTGGGACGACGTTGGAACCTTCGACGGCCGACGCTGGCGTGGAGCGGTGGATCTCGTCGCTGCAGGCTTCCCCTGCCCTCCGGTTTCGGTCGCCGGCAAGCGCAAGGGCGACAACGACGAGCGCTGGCTCTGGCCGGACGTCTTCCGGGTCTGGCAGGAGACGGGCGCGCCGTGGCTCTTCGTCGAAAACGTCGCCGGGCTCCGCTCATCCGACATTGGGGATCGCAGTAGCGTTCCTGTGCTCGGAGGGATACCTGACGAGTGGGCAGGGGCTTCTGAGCGGGCGCTACAACTCATACTGCGAGACCTTGCCGCGGGCGGGTACTCTGCGGAATGGATCTCTCTATCGGCGGAACAACTGGGTGCCCCGCATCAGCGGGATCGGGTGTTCCTCTTGGCCCACGCCGATGAGCGGGGCGGCCACAAGGACGGCGCAGGGGGGCATCCAGCTATCGCAGGCGGACGCCCGGACAACGGGAGCCAGAGCGGGGAGCGGCTGGAGGCAACGGCCAAGATGTGGCCGACCCCGCCGGCGGGCGACGTCGCCGGCGGGCGGACCACCAAGGGCAAAGCCCGGCAGGGGGAAACGGGGCTGAGGAAGGTGGCGCAGAAGTGGCCGACCCCCAAGCAGAAGACCGGCGGCCCGGAGGGGCGGGCGTCGCGGGCCCGAAGGGGAGCCGGCGGGGAAGACCTCGACGCCAGCGCCCGGATGTGGGGGACGCCGCGCGCGGCCGAGTGGAAGGGGGCGGGGCCGGTCGGAAGCTCCTCGCACCAGCACTGGCTGGATCACAAGTACCTGACGGCGCAGGCGACGCTCTTCCGCTGTGGCCCCCCGGACGAGACGAGTACGACGCCTGGCGAGACGTCCTCGCCGTCCGGTACTTGAGATCCAG
>Ga0209642_10002165_pt1 | contig 12992 bp, 11 predicted proteins | sample RifCSP19_2_FD_184025 | JGI IMG/M metagenome (GOLD analysis project Ga0209642, IMG submission 184025) | Soil microbial communities from Rifle, Colorado - Rifle CSP2_sed 19_2 (SPAdes) (version 2) | ecosystem: Environmental > Terrestrial > Deep subsurface > Rock core/Sediment | place: Rifle... | reverse complement strand
GAGCTGCCGCTCGCCCGCCGCTACCGCCCGCGCCACGCCCCGGGCTGAGGCTTGGCCGGACTCGCCGCCGGCCGTGGCGCGCTCGCTGGGCGCGGCGTTGCCGCTGGCCGAGGGGTTGTACTCGGCGCAGGCGTCCTAGCCGGCGGAGGCGTCGCTGCCCGAGGAGGCGTCGGCTGGGATTGCGCCGGCGCGCCGCCCCCGCCGCCGAACAGCCTGCCGAAGAAGCCCGTGACGCTCTTGGCAGCCTCGGCGACCGTACTCGTCACTTTCTCCGCTGCGCGCTGGACGACCGTGTTCACGATCACCTTGGCGTTCTGAGCCACGCCTTGATAAGCTTTGAGGCCATCCCATAACCGCTGACGGTTCTCGTAGACCCAGGCCGCGCCCTGCAGGATGCCACTGACTGCGAAAAGCACAGGCGCAGCAGGAGGGAAGGCGAAGACCGTTACGCCTCCAGCCACCGCAAGAGCCCCTGCGGCTGCCTTGATAACCGAGACGCGCCCGTCGTCCGAGAGCCGGCCATCCTCGAGGTCCTGCTTCACTTTCCCATATTCGACCGCCACCGTGATAGCGCCCGTCAGCGCGGCCAGCGGCGCAGCCACCTTCCCCACCACCTGCGCCACCCTGCTCAGCGTCCCCACCGCACCGCTCGCCTGGCTGGCAACCGGCACATTGCTGAGCCTGCCGGCCACGTTGACAATGTTCCCTCGCAGCCCGATGATATCGACGGCGCCGCCGATCACATCCCCCACCCCAGCCACATCTCTCCACGCCGGATTGCCCGTCCTGCCGTAGGCGATCGTGGCGCCCATCGAGAGCAGCGAGGCGCCCGTGCCCGCCCGCGACAGCCCGGCCTCGAACTGCGGCGAGTTCGGCCGCACCAGCGACTGATGCAGCGCATCTTCCACCTGCTCGCCGGTCTCGCGCAGGATGCCCGGCACGCCGCCGCGGGCGCGGATCTCCTCCCCTAATTCCCCTGCCGCCCAGGCATTGATCGGCCGCGTCACTGCCTCCCCGGCGTTGCCCATACGCTCCGCAGCGCGGTGTATCTGCTCCGCCATCGCTCCCGTGCGACGTTCGACGGCCGCGCCGAACTCCTGTCCCGCAAGATCAAGACCCTTCTCGAGCCCATTCTCCACCACCAATTGGCCGGCCCGCCCTGCCGCCACTACCGGTGCCGTCGCAACCCGCCCTACGGCCCTTGCGGTGCGGTTCCAGCTCCCTGGATCGGCATGCTCCGCCTCATGGAAGTCCCAACCCGCCCCCGCCAGGCGCTCGAGCGCCTCGTTCGTCACGCCTTCCGGCTCCTCTCCTCTCGGCGTGGCCGTCGCGTTGGCGATCGGCGTCGCGGTGGGCGTGATGAAGGGCGAAGTCGGCGTCGGCGCACGGGGCGTCGCAGTCGCCGCCGGCCGGGTGGCGCTCGGCGTGGCGGTGGCGCTGGCGGTCGGAGTCGCTGGGGCACGCGGTGTCGCCGCAGGCGTCACGAAGGGCGAGGTCGGCGTTGGCTCCGGTCCCGGGTCAGACCGCCCACCGCCGGGAATCCACGTTGCCCGCGGCAGCATGTCCTCCGCTTTGCGTTCGGCGGTGGCGGTGCTCATCCTGTCCCCGGCCACATACGACAGATCGCCTTGCCAAGTGACGCGTGGCGCAGCGCCGATCACGCCTCCCCAGTCGCTTCCCTGACGCCGCTCCTCGGCCGTCGGCTCGGCCAACGGCGCACCCTCACTGCCCCAGGCGCTCGACGGGCCGCCCGAAGGCCAACTCGCTTGCGCCCCCGTCCCGGCTTGGGGAGCGGAGCCGCCCAGCGATGGCCTCAGCGAAGCGCCCGCCGACGGGCTTGCCGATCCCCCGCTGCCAGCAACGGGGCGGAACCCGGAAGAGCCCGCCCAACTCGATGCGCCGCTCACCCCGCCCGCTGACCCGGGCGGCGCCTTCCAAATGCCATAGGTGGTCACGATGCCCATCGCCGCCGCAGCAGCCGCCCCCAGCGCCTCCTGCCATCCGATCCCGCCCGGCGCAGTCTCCTGGGCGCTCGAGAGGCCCGTCTGCGCCCCGGAGTCTGTCGTCACGGCTGCGCGGCGCGTGGGAAACGGGACGGGCGTCACCAGCGGAATCTCGATGCGATATTGCGCCGGTGTGAGAACGACCGGCGCGCCGCCGCCTGCCGACCCCGGCCCGGCGCTCACGCCGCCGGCGTTGACCTCGATGGACTGCGGCGGCACGATCCAGCAGGCGGGCTTGTCCGCAGGACAGATCGGAGTCAGTTGCGGGCAGCCCGGCGTTCCGGGTGTGCAGTCGGCAGATGCGGACGTGGTGAGCCCAGACAACGCCCCCAACAGCCCGACTGCAGCGAGAAGGGTATACGGCTTCATGCTGTCCTCCGGCGGTCGCAATCGTCTGTGGCGACAGACGAACGCATTCTCGCGCATTTCACATCCAAGGTCAACTGCCATGATTTGCCGCGTCCTCAATGCACCCCTAACCCATGCCCGAGCAGCTTTGCGGCAATCGCAAGATTGAAGGTCAAGATGTAGAGCTCCAGTCCCAGGGAGACGGCCACAGGACGTTGCTCAGGGATTCGCAGCCGCGAAAATGTGCTCAACCCAAGGAGAGCGAAGATCAGGATGCCCGCCGCCGCCCAGGAGATGCCTATGATTGGCTCCATTCGCATGCCGAAGATCACGAACCAGCCCCCCAGGTAGATCCACGACAACACCCACAGACCCGTCCAAAGCGCAACGAGCCGCCGATACAGGGCCGCTCTCCCCGCAGCAGCCATGGCGGCGAGGATGGCGATGGCAATCGCAGCAGCCCAACCCCAACCAAGTCCCGCGACAGGAAAGATGCGACCGAAGAAGGCGCCGGCCGCGATGGCGAAAATGTAGAAGAAGGCCGCGTTCCAGCCAGCCGAACGCCGGAATGTGACCGAGGCGAGGAAAAGCACGAAGGCCGCCAGCCCCAACGGCAGGGTCCACTCGGGCGCCACCCGCAGCGACCAGGAGAAGCCGACCGCCGTGGCCACAGCAGCGATCAGGAAATGCGGCAGGACTTGCGCGGCGAACGTCCAAGACGACATGCTGCGATCCGTCACCGTTGGCGGATTTCGCTCTCTCCGCTGCCCGTCAGCTCGACAAGCTCTCGACCCAGAAGACCGGCCAGCAGGATCACCGCCTGCCTGCGGATCAGAACCCGAACGCGAATCGTCGCCGCTTCGAAGCGATAGTCCGCGGGATAGCTCACCTCCACCGTGGCCGGCTGGGGACCCGTGGCGCGGATGCCGTTCCTCTGCGCGTACTCGAGGGCCAACGCGGCCACCGGCGTCTGCAGCGCGGGCGAGACCAGTTGCGCTCGATCACCGTCCGTGAGCCAGCGCTCCGCGAACTGTGGATCCGGCGTCGGGGTGCAGGTCGGGCAAGGGGCGGCGGAGGCCTCCGCCTGGCGGGTGGCGGCGAAGGCGACGATCTGATCCGCCACCAGGCTACCCCCGGCGTCGGCGGCGGCTTGAGCGACTCGCGCCAGACGCGCCTGCTCGATGTACAGCCGGCCGGCGTCGACGACCACGGCCAGGAATATCAACACGACCATCAACAGGACGGCGACGATCACCACGATCTGGCCGCGGGGTCTCATGGCGGGTTCTGATACTCGATGCGCGTGGTGGCCGAGGCGCGCAGCGTGACCGGCAGTGGGAATGGCAGATAAAGGGTCAGGGGATACTCGAGGGTTAGCGTGAGCGGGGATCCGCGCGGCCCAGGCCAAGGCGCCGCGTTGCGCTCCGCCTCCGCCGGCGCAATCTGCGGATCTCGCAACGCATCGGCATCCAGACCGCTGATCGCGCGCCGCACCGCCCCGCGGACTGCATCGTCTCCCTCACCCTTCGAGCGGTCCAACGTGGCGCCGGCGCGGGCGCCCTCCCACGCGGCGTGGGTGAGGATGATTTGGCCGTTGACCATCAGGCCGAGATTGATCAGCCCCAACATCAAGAGCAGCAGGATGGGAAGCGTGAGCGCCAGCTCGACGACAGCCTGGCCCCTCGGTCTTCTTACTGAGCTCGGTTTTCGGCGCAGGGCATGCCCGCCGCCGCTGTGGCGCGGCCGAATGGTCGCGCAGCGTGCCGAGGACGTGGACCCGCTTCGCATCATTCCCATGCCCGTCACTCTCCGAGAAACAACAGCAGCAGCGGCGGCGAGAGATAGATGATCATCAGCGCCGGTAGAAAGAAGAACACCAGCGGGAAGACGATCAGGATCGGGAGCCGCCGGCTCGCTTCCTGCGCCCGGCGCCGGCGCTGCCCCCGCAGAAGCTCGCTTTGAACACGGAGCGTCTTGGCCAAGGACGTACCCAACCGGTCGGCCTGCTTGACGGAGGCGGCGAAGGCCTGCAGATCGTGGGAAGGAGTACGGCGCACCATCTCGTCCATTGCTGCGCCCCTAGCGTGCCCGCGATCCAGCTGGCGGACCGCTCGGCGCACGACCTCCCCGAGGTGTCCAGGGAAGTTGGCCGAGACTCGCCTCAGTGCTATCTCGAAGCCCAGCCCGGCCTGCAGGCCGAGCGCCAGCCGGTCGAGCAAGTCGGGTAAGGCGAGATCGATCTCCGTCTGCCGGCGTTCCATGCGCAGAGACAGCCACAGCCCGGGACCGATCGCGCCGGCCGCCAGCAGCGTCGCCGCCAGGAACAAGCCGAGCAGGTCGCCGTGGCGGGCGCGCAGCAGGCCGAGCGAGGCTGCCCCGCCGAGCCAGAGAAGTCCCCAACGCAGACCCATGTAGTGCGCAGCCTCGATGGCCGAGGCGGACTGGGTGAGGCGACGGGCGAGTCCGGGCGTGTCCCAGCGCCGACGGATCACCGACGGCACCGGGACCTCAGCCACGGCCGCCAGAAGGCGATTGGCGAGGGCGTGGCGTAAGCCGCCCTTCGCACCCATCACGGCCGCATCGCCGATGCGCAGCGCGACATAGGCGAGGATGGCAGATGCGGAGGCGACGAGCAAGGCGATGACCCACTGTGACGACATGAACTGCGTGCCTCAATAGGTGATCCGAACCAAGCGCGAGATCACCACCCATCCCGAGAAGAGCAAGAGCAATGCGATCGCCGTCAACACCTGGCCGATCAAGGTCTCGAACAGGATGTCCATATAACGTGGATTGAATACCAAGAGTAGGGCGGCGGAGACCGGCACCAGCCCGCTGACGACGACGCCGGAGAGGCGGCCCTGAACCGTGACCGCCCGCACTTCCCGCTCCAGCTCCACTTTCTCACGCAAAAGCTGCGCCGTCTCCTCCAACATGGCGACCATGTCGCCGCCGAAGCGGCGCTGCAAGACGATCCCATCGACGGTGAGGGCCAGCGATTCTTCAGGATGAGCCTCGAGCAACGACGCCAGCGCCTCATCGATCGGGACGCCCAGGGAGACACGCCGTGCCAGATGGGCGAAGCTTCCGCCGACCGGGTCGGGCAACTCATCGCCGGCGTACTGCAGCGCCTGCTCGAAGGACAGGCCTGCGGCAAGTCCAGCTGCCAAGGTGTCCAGCGCCTGCGGAAGCTGTTCGCCGAAGCGCCGGCGGGCGCCCGCAGCTCTTGAGCGGATCCACTGGTGCGGGCCAACCGGCGTGAGCAGCGCAAAAGCCACAGCGAGCACAGGCCCCGCGATGCGTGCGCCGAGAACCCAGCCGAGCGCGACCGAAGCGGCGAGTAGCGCCAGATAGCGAGAGGCCTTTGTCCCTAACCCGGCCTCGTTCCAATCCTGCGCCATGCGCTGACCCATGACTGTGCGCAGCACAGGCCCGGCCAGCCACTCCAAGGGGTCGGGCGCCCGTCTCGCCAGACGCTCGGCCCAACCGGGAAAGGCCAGTCTGCCGATCCCCGTCAATCGCTCCGCGCGCCGCTTCCAGAACCGGCGTTGCAGGGAGTGCTCGAACCACAGGGCGGCGATGAGGATGACCCACGTGATGAGCAGTCCGACGAAAGACGCAACCAGGAGGGCCGGCCGCTCGATCAACGCCGCATGCAGACGATCTCGCACGACCCAGGTGGTTCCCGCCAGCATGGCGATGACGATGGCGCCCGCCATCACGCGTGGCCCGCTGAGGCGCGGCAGCCAGCGCCGGTCTCGCTGGCGGTTGGCGGTCATGGAAGGCGACTCACGGAAGTCCCCCCTTGGCGTCGGCGTTTCGCCCCTCCGCGAGTCGTCGATGCTCTCGGGTTTCGCCGTCGTAGACGAACATAGGAAGCAGCCGCAGATCGTCAAGGCGGGTGGTATCGAGCCGCTGGATGGCCGTGACCACGCGTCGGCCATCGGGAAGCCTGTCTTGCTGGACGATGAGTTCCACCGCGCCGCCGATCATGCGCCGGATGGCGCTCACCGGCATGTCGAAGCCGGCCATCAACACCATCGACTCGAGCCGGATCAACGCATCCTGCGGGCTATTGGCGTGCAAGGTGGTGAGGGAGCCCCGATGGCCGGTGTTCATGGCTTGAAGCATGTCAAAGGCCTCGCCGCCGCGCACCTCGCCGACGATGATGCGATCTGGGCGCATGCGGAGCGCATTGCGGACCAAAGTCCGGATGGGGATCTCGCCCTTGTTTTCGATGTTCGGAGGCCGCGCCTCGAGCGCGACGAGATGCGGATGACCCAGGTTGAGCTCTGCCGAATCCTCAATCGTGATCAGGCGCTCTCCCGAGGGGATGTGCAGCCCGAGGGCGTTCAGTGTGGAGGTCTTGCCGGAGCCGGTTCCGCCCGAGATGATCAGGCTGACGCGTTGGCGTACGCTGTCGGCGAGTAACTCCGCCATCTCCTGGCTCACGGTTCGCAGCCCGACCAGGCGCTCGAGGGTGAAGGGCGCTGGCGAGAATTTGCGTATGGTGAGCGCCGGGCCTCGGATGGCAAGCGGTGGGATGATCGCGTTGACACGCGAGCCATCCGGCAGCCGCGCGTCGACGAGCGGGCTGCTCTCGTCGATGCGGCGACCGATCGGGGCCACGATGCGGTCGATGACGTGGCGGAGCTGGGCTTCGTCGCGAAAGGTCACGTCGCTGAGCTCGATCTGGCCCTCGCGCTCGACGAACACCTCCTGCGGCCCATTGACCATGATCTCGGTGATCGTGGGATCTTGCAGGAGGGCCTGGAGCGGACCCAGACCCACAATGCGGTCGACCACCGCGCGCAGGATTGTCCCTTGCTCTGCCTTGGAGAGAACCCACGGCTCTTCATCCAGCATGCGTGCGGCGCGCTGCAGAAGGACCTCGCGCGGTGGGAGGCCCTCAGCCGACCCCACCTTCAGCTCGGCCTCTAATTCGTCCGAGAGCCGAAGATGCACTTGATCCTCAAGCTCGAGCAAGCGCTGGTTACTCTCGGCGGCGGCGCCTCCTGGCGCCGCACGCCGGATGCCGTTTGTGGGGACAACCGGCTCGGCGGCGGCAGAAGACGATTTGGCCACGGCAATCTCTCCCGTTCTACTTCGCTCCAGCGGCCTCGGCCGCAGGCAGCGCTGCGCCTGGCTCGCCCTGCGAGCTCTCATCGGATGTCAGATGTCGCGCGAGGCTTGCGACGGCTCGGCCGAAGGCGCTGCTGGGGTCGAGGGCACAGGGGTGTCCGAAGTTGACCTGGTAGCCGACGGCGCTGCGGTCGGTCGGGAGCACGGCCAGAAGCGGGCATTTCAGCGTGTCGGCGACCGCACGCGGCTGAACGGGGTGGCGGCGTCCGAACTGGTTGAGGACCAGCCTCGCGTGAGCGCGCATCTCGGCCGGGAAGGCTTCCAAGAGCACGCGGGCGCCGCGCAAGGCCGGCGGGTCGCCGGTGGCGACGAGCAGAAGGAGCTCCAACTGGGCGAGCCAATCGGGACCGGCCAGGATGGTCTCGGGGGCGAGGTCGATCAGGAGCCAGGCGTGCCACCCAGCCAGCGAGGCGAGAAGCGCGCCTATTTGCGGCTCGCTTGCCAAGGTAGGCCGGCTGGTCCTGGGGGCGGCGAGGAAGCGCAGTCCGCTCGAATGCACGGCCGCGGTCAGCTCGATGTGACGCGCCGTGAGCTCCGCAGCGACGGGGATCAGGTCGAGCCAAGAGCGGTCGGGCCTGAGGTCGAGCAGCAGATCGTCGTAGCCGAGGACGGGATGTAGGTCGAGGAGCAAGGTGGGCGCCCGGCGCGCGAGGTGCACTGCCAGGTTCGTGGCGACCAGCGACGCCCCACACCCACCCTTTGCGGAGACGATGGCGACGACGGCCATCGTCAGTCTTCCTGAGGCCGGAGCAAGGGAAGGAGCGAGAAGCCGTTCACATGGCTGACGAAGATAGCCTTCGCCTCCTCCAAAGTCACGGCGAGCGTCAGTTGCACAGGGTTGTCAGCCGGGCCGACGAAAACCAAGACCGCCAGGTCGCTGACGACCAAACCGGCGGTCTGGCTCGGCTGGCCTCCTTGGTAAGCGAGCAGGTCGATTCGGTCGCCGCTGGCGAGTTCAGGGACCGGGCTGACCAGCCATCCGCCGGGCAAGACCATGGCCCAGCGGCCGTCGGGGAGGCGGGCGGAAAGTGCGGCCTCCGCCGCTCCGCGAAAGCGGCTCGGGAGAAGGACCTCGTTGGCGACGATGTCGAAAACAGGCTCGCGGCCGACGGCTTGGGCCGGGTCGGTGAGGTGACCGGCGGGCAGGATGGCCTCCGGGACCTCGCGCACTTCAATCATGGTTTCAACGATGGAGGCGCCGGCGGGGATGTCCTGGCGGGCGACGAGCGCCTTGGCGGTTGGTAGGGCGGCCGAGCGCAGGCGGTCGAGGTAGCGAAATGTGAGGAATCCAGCCAGGATGGCGAGAACAAGCGAGGTCAGGAGATAGAATGGGAGGCGCCGGCGGACGCCGGCGGTCCAAGTAGGCGTAGTTTCCGGCGGTGGGCTGACAGGACTGGCCATCGTTCCCCCGGCGAGAGGTGGGCGCCGACTTTCTCCCCGTGCGCCACGCAAGTGGCGCCTATTCTAGCGCAAGCGTCGGCAATAGGGAACCGATGGCCGATGCCAGCGCAGGGTCTTTCGATTCTATGATTGGAGGACCACTGGCCGAGGAGCAGCAGGTCGGGCTCCCACGCCCGACCCGGCGTCCGACTGGCTGACCGCGGCGGCGTGGGAGCCGCCGCGGCTGAGAAGCCACGGAACTTACGGGCTAAAATCGAAAGACCCTGGATGCCAGCGGCCCTCAGGGTGACGGCCTTGGAGGTGTTCGGGGGATCTCTAGCGCGGGGTGCGGGTAGGGGTCATGGTTGGAGAGGGCACGACCTGCGAGTCGGTCCCTTGACCGGAGGGCACGACGATCGTCCCCTGGACCGTCTGTACGTTCTGGATGGTCGCCTGGATGATGGCGTTCGCCTCGGCGGGAGCAGTCGTCAACATCGCCTCCAGTCGCACTTGCTGATCTTGCAGTACCTCGCGGCTCTCGGCGATCACCGCCTGTCCCCCGATCATCGCGCCTCCCACGATCGCCGTTCCGGCGGCTTGGATTTCCACTTGATAGGACGCCAGGGCATCCTGGGCTCCCAGGACACTGCCTTGGACGAGAAGCTGGTCCGCCTCATCCAGGCGCTCGGAAGCATGATCGAGCCTGACTTGAGCGATTTCTCCCGGGTCGGAGATCAGACGGATCTGCAGGTCCTCCACCGCCCGATCCACACCGTAGAGCCATTCCCCGGGCGCAGCGGCGTCGGCCACGAGCACGACTCCCCCGCCAAGTCCGCTCAGGGCGAAGATGGCCAACAGAATGAGAGTCGCCCAGCGCAGGGACGACCTCGGGCGCCCCAGCCCTGTCCTGCCGCGGCGAGCCGCAGCCGCGCCTTCGCTGCGCAGCCTGCCCTGGCTGACCGGGGGTCTGCGGCTGGCCCGCAGCCGGGCCTGCAGCCGGCCAACCGCCTGGCGGCGGAATGTCTGCGGAGCCCTTAGCGATCGCCCTTCTCGCAGCCGCAGCGCGGTCCTGAGCAGCGGCTCGAGGTCTCTTCGGAACGTAGGATACCGTTCGAGGCAGTCCTCCAGCGTCCACCGCTCATCTTCCAACGCCTCGAGGCATTCTTCGAACACCCGGTCGAGATTGGAGATTGCCCCCTGCATGTCAGCTCTCCCAATCCTTCAGGAACCTGCGCAGGTTGGCGAGCGCGCGGTGCTGGATCACTCGGCACGCGGCTTCGCTCTTCCCGATCAACGCGCTGACCTGCGCGTGGCTGAGGCCGTCGACGAAACGCAGGATGACAACCCTCTGTTCCAATTCATCCAGCAGTTGGATCGCCCAAGAAAGGCTCTTCATCTCCTCTTGATAGGCGACCTGTTCCTCCGGTAGCCCATCCGGGTTTGCCGTTCGCTCCAACTCTTCATTCGGCAGGACGGTTGGTTTGCGGCGCCGATAGTGGTCCACAACAAGGTTGTGAGCGATGCGATACAGCCAGCTCGAGAACGGATCCTTGCCCTTTCGGTACTTGGGCAAGGCCTCCCATGCCCGAACGAAGACCTCCTCCGTGAGCTCCTCGGCCAACTCGGCCTCGCTGACTCGGAAGAAGATGTAGCGAAAGATGGCATCCAGATGGCGCTCATACAGCCTGCCATACGCTTCGGAATCGCCCGCCACCGAGCGGCGGACGAGGGCCTCTTCATCTCCCGTCGCCAGGCTAGAACGCTCCGGGAGCATCGCAGTCTAGTCTACAACGCATAGGGGCGATCTTCGTTACGGATTACGCGTCGGGCATCCTGTGCAGTGCGGATCATGGGTGCGGGCGGGATTATACCCCCCTGAAGGTCCTATTCCGCTCTGCGGGTGTTGCCTTGTAACGTAAGGCGGGAGGTCCCGTTCTATTCGCCGGGAAGGGGCAGGGTCCCCGAATGGACACTCATGATGAAGCGCTGCGATTCAGTTCCCATCCTCGGGCTGTTGCTGGCTCTGTCAGGCTCGGCCACGGCGGCTTACGATCCTGGTATGGGATCTCCTCGCCCCGCTACCTCTCCGACGAGCGTGATCGACAGCGTCGAACTGCCAGTGAATCCCGGGATCCCCTCCGCCTCCCTGCAAGACGTGCCGCCAGAGTATTGGGCGGTCGGATACATCGAGGCGCTCCTGGATGAAGGGTATGTCGCCGGGTGTAGCGAGGAGCCGCCGCTCTTCTGTCCGGAAAAGGGCCTCAGCCGGGCGGAGGCCTCCGTCCTGGTCCAGCGCGGGCGGCATGGCGGGGGTTATCGGCCCGTCCAGCCGACGGCGCAGACCTTTTCCGATGTCGGCCTCGTGGAATGGTACGCCCGCTGGGCAGAAGCGCTTTGGGGAGAAGGCCTCACCGCCGGCTGCGGGGTCAGCCCGCTGGCATTCTGCCCTGTAAGCGCTCACACGCGCGCCGAGGCGGCTGTGTTCTTCCTTCGCACACAATGGGGAAAGGACTATCTCCCACCCGCGCCAACGATGCAGTCCTATAGCGATGTGCCGCTCGGACCGTCGGCCCCCTGGTACTCGAAGTGGGTCTACGCCGCCTACGATCAGGGCTGGATCCAGGATTGCGAGGACGATGCCCAACGCGGCGATCGACTCTTCCGGCCAGCAGACCCGATCACACGCGCCGAGGCCGCCTGCATGCTGGCCAAGGTCAAAGGCCTGCCGCGCCCCAGGATCGCGGAGCTTCTGGATGCGCCGATCCCAGCCAACGCCAAGTGCTTCTGGATGAGCAATGCAAGTCTCCCTGAATGCCGAGCCTACTACGACGATAACGGAACCCCGAAGTGCCCAGGGTTCTTCAACCCGGTCTATGATGACCAAGGGAGGTTCTATCCATCGGCCTGTTGGGCCGAAGCGCTCGGCGTGTCAAACTACACCTTTGGAGTCTCCCCCCGCCTGAGGCAGTTCTTTCAAGACCTGTGGCGCCTCCCGAGAACATCGGGCGACTCCTTCCGTGTCCCCGAACCGGACATCGAGTTCAGCTACAACGGCAGTGGACTGGGCGGCGGCTGGAAGAACGGCACATTCTTCCGTTCCTCGCTCTGGCTCGACAGCCAATCCTTCGAGATCCTGGACTTCGACATCGCCACGGTCCTCGTCAGCATGAGTGACAGCCTGATGATGCTCACGACCGGATTTCCAGTTCAAGGACCGCCGAGGCAGACACTTCTTGCCCATGTTCTCTTCGACGACTCCTACCCGGCGGAGGTCCTCAAGAGTTGGTCTGCCGTCTATGCCGTCCCGCTGAACGACTACTTCGCCAGGAAAGGACGATTCAGTCAACCCTTCCAAGTATCCATCGAAACCGTCGTCTTCGCCGCGCCGGCGGGGGTGGAGATCACCTCAGGGACCCATCCTTACTTCACCCAGGATGAGCTGGACATCCTGTACAGCTCGGCCATCGAACAGGCGCTCCTCGACGATCCGCAGATCTTCGCCATCGTGCCGGTCGGCATTGGCGCCACAGGAGGCTACCAGACCTACTTTCGCGAGTTACCCATGGTGGTCGCGCCGCTGGGCCCGGGCGCGCCTTACTCCACGGAGAAGCTTGAAGACGGGCTGAACTCCCTGGCTGCATTCCAGCAGTCCATGATCACCCTCAGCCACGAGCTGCTGCACGTCGTCGGCTTGCCCGGGGATCACTTCCCGATGGGATACGGCACGATGTTCCTCGACATCGTTGGCCAAGACGTGGACCCGGTCACGGGAAAGCGCCGAAGCGAGGTGGACGTCTGTCAGTTCCTGGCAACCTCACCCGACTTCTACGCCGTGGAGCTGCCGACGGAACTCAGCATCCGCGTCGGGGAAGAGCCGGCATGGCTTGGGCATGAAGCGCACCCCAGCGGCGACTGCCTCTCCGGGTTGCGAGGCAACGAGTTCCTCAAGGACGCCGACCAAGACGGCGAGTACGAGATCATGTACAAGAACAACCTGATCGGGGTCGAGCTGCAGCGGTTCTTGGGCTGGGTCGACGTAGATGGGGATGGGATCGCCGAACTCGATGACCCCCAACCGTATGGCGGCTACGGGAGGCGCAAGCCGACACAGCCTCCCAC
>Ga0209642_10002161_pt1 | contig 12998 bp, 18 predicted proteins | sample RifCSP19_2_FD_184025 | JGI IMG/M metagenome (GOLD analysis project Ga0209642, IMG submission 184025) | Soil microbial communities from Rifle, Colorado - Rifle CSP2_sed 19_2 (SPAdes) (version 2) | ecosystem: Environmental > Terrestrial > Deep subsurface > Rock core/Sediment | place: Rifle... | reverse complement strand
GTAAATGCAATGGGTCATGCGGCGTCAGGACTTCGAATTTGAGCCTCAACGTACACGACCCGTTGCAATTTCGCTTTGCGAGCAACGGGTACCCCGACGCCTCGGCTCAAATTCTCGTCCTTCCTTGCATATGAGCATTTTTGAGCGTCAACTTGCAAACGGCCCTCCTTCACCGAGGGGTTACGCATCCTGCTAATTTTCCCTTGACAATCTGTTTGAGAATGTGCTAAAACAGCTCATAATGAAGCGGTTTCTTGCTACAGTCCTCTTATCCGGTGTGCTTATCATGAATACGGGCATGTTCTGTCATTCGCTCTGTATCGGGGGGCATCATGAAAAGGCCGGGGGACATCAGCATTCTGCGGATTCGCAGGCGCACCGGCTAATGCACCATCAGATGGCGCCTCAAACGGCGCAACCCATAATACACCCAATGGCGCACCCAATGACACATCAAATGACACGCCAGGCGGCGCAGAAAACGCCGCAGGGGATGCCGCACGGCGAGCATTGCCCGATGGGCCAGGATATGCGGCAGGGGAAGCCGGACAGCGTCGGCCACCCCATACCCGAGACCCTCATAAAATGTGGCTGTGCCCCGGAGGACGAGGCATCCTCGGCCTATGAAGCAGCATTGATGAAACCCATTATTGCGGATCTGACGCCGCATTTTAAGACTGTCTCAACAGTCACCTATCAGCATACCCTCTTTTCAAGCAGGGGACCCAGCCCTGTAGAAGGACCTCCCAAGCTCCTCTCCTGATTTTCTCACAGCAGTATCATTCTTAAACAAAGATCAGCATCACAATTTTTGCCGTATTCGTCTTTTTTCCAACGGCAGAATAACATAGCGTAACTCTTTTTGAGGAGCAATCCAATGTCTTACAGGATAAGGGAGCGGCTGGCCCTCTTTGTAGTCCTCTTTGCGGTTATCTTAGGCAGCAACCTTAAGGCGTATGCCCTGGGCGAGTGCGGCCTTTCCTGCTGTGTGGCAGGGGCCTTTGCCTCAGGGAGCACCCTGGCCCCGAACTTTGGACTGACCCTTCAATACGAGACGACAGAGATGCGAACGATCCGGCAAGGGACCGGCCGCATCACCCCGGACAGGGTCCTGGATAACAAGGCGTCTGAGTGGCCTGCAGCGCCTGCTGAGGCTAAAGAGTTTACAGTCCCCACAGAGATGAGGATGGAGAAGTGGTCCATCCTGGCGGCCTATCCTGCGACTGAGAGGATTCAGCTCCTCGGGATCGTCCCATTTATCAGAAACGAGATGGATATGCGGATGATCATGAGGAGTACGACGGGCCTTACTTCCAGGATGGCGCACGACATGGATACGATTAGCGGCCTTGGGGATATCACCCTCATGGCGTTGTATACGGCCTATACGGATGCGCCCATCAGGCCGGAGCAAAGGCTGACGCTTGGTCTGGGGGTCAAGACCCCGACAGGGAAGAACAACGAGAAGACCTCCTCTGGTGATTACGCCCATGTGATGATGCAGGCAGGCACAGGTTCATGGGATCCCCTGTTTGTTCTAAATTATATGCGGGCATTCTACCCCATAGTCTTTCAGACAAGCCTCATCTATCAATATGCCACAGAAGGAGACGAGGGGTATGAATTCGGCGACCAGATCACCTTAGACCTGATTATGCGGGACCAGGTGGCCAATTATATCAACCTGGGATTAGAGGTCAACGGGCTCTACGCAGGGAAAGATGAAGATCATGACGGGAAGTATTCAAGCCCGGAGACCTCTATACTGGACAATTTGGCTAACACAGGGATCACGGCCATCTACTTCAGCCCAACGATACAGGTAAAGATACCTCAGACGCCAGTGAGCATGGATATCAAGTATCAGGTGCCTGTTTATCAGGATGCAAATGGTGTCCAGCAGGTGGTGGACTCAAGGTGGCTTCTGGCCATCTCTGCGGCCTTTTAAATAATTCCCTACCTTATTTCTCCCCCACTTGTGGGGGGAGGATATGGAGGGGGGGAGTTCAGTGAGGACAATGAAGCAGTTCCTGATTTTACTGACAGCAATTTTCATCATGGAGATGGTGTGGGCAGGCCATCCTGCGATGGCAGAGAGGCGGGCACCTGTCCATTCAGGGCTTCAAAGGCCAACAGAGGTGAAAGGCGCCCCTGACTTTCTCCTCAAGGATCTGGATGGCAATGCTACGAGTCTTGGCAATTATCAGGGCAAGGTAGTCCTAGTGCATTTCTGGGCCACATGGTGTATCCCCTGTAAAGAGGAATTGCCGACTATAAATGCCTTATGGGAGAGATTCAGGGACAGGGGACTGGTCATCGTTGCTGTTGCAGAGGATAGCAAGAAGGCCGTAGAACCATTCATCAGGGAGCATGGCCTGAAATTTCCTGTAGTGATAGATCAGTACGGAAAGGCCTTTCGCTCTTATGGAGTACGGGGGCTTCCAACATCGTACCTTGTGAACAGGGCAGGGAATATCGAAGGGATTGCCATCGGACAGAGGGATTGGATTGCGGCAGAGGTAACAGACCTCATTGAAGATCTTTTAAGGGAATGAGCAAAGGAGGCTCGTATGAAAAAGGTGAATCAACAGGCAAAAAAGATAAAGCTTGATATAAAAAAGGTAAAACTGAATATAAAATTGATGATGTGGCTGCTTATGTTTTCCTTTTTATGGGGATGCGGGACCAGCACAGGGACAGGTGGAGGCGGCGGCAACCCGTCGGAAGGCATAAATCTTATAACCGGAAAACTTGGCGTTTCAGTTGGTTTTGTAGATGTCGATGGAGACGGGATCACAGACAAGATCATAGGCGCCCCGTCTGCAGCAAAATTTTCCGATTTGGGGATTGCCTTAGTCTATAAAGGCAACTCAACAGGGTTCGATTCTACCTACACCATCCTGACAGGAGATAATAGTTTCGGTTCTTCCTTTGTAAACCTCGGCGATGCAGACGGGGATTCTATGGAGGATTTTGCCATTGGCGCTATCTATGGAGATGGAGAGGATGTATCCATGAGTGGGGCTGTTCATATCTATAAAGGCGGCAGTAATGGTCAGACTATCCTCAGGAAGCTTGCCGGTGAGGGTCCTATGGACAGGTTTGGAATCTCAATGGCTTCAGGAGATTTGAATGGCGACGGTAAAAATGACATCATCATAGGCGCCCCCTTCAACACCAATACACCATCCCTTTATCAGAGCGGCGCTGTATATGTCTACTTTGGTCCGGATTTTACAACAAAGGCTGCACTTCCTGCCTCTTCAAAGAATAAAGGCTTAGGATGGAGTGTGGCCTCTGGTGATATAAACAACGACGGCATCGCAGATCTCCTGATCTCTGCCAGCGGAAAGGTGTTGGGTTATTACGGCGGGTCTTCGTTTACCCCCAACCTCGACTCTCCGGATTTAATGATTACCAGCTCAGCCACTGGATTTGGAAAGTCAATAGCTGTTATGGGAGATGTGGATAATGATGGATATAAGGATATGGTCATCGGCGCGCCTAACGCTGTCATCAATAACAAGCGCGATACCGGAAGTATTTATATTATAAAGGGTGGAACAGGCGTCAGAACAATTGACCTGAATTCCTCTCCAATAGATTTGATAGTTCGAATTGATGGAGCAAATCTATTTGACCGCTTCGGGGCTTCCATTGCCACTGTAGATGCCGGGGATGGTGATGGTCTGATCGACATCGCTGTGGGAGCGCCGAATGCTGATGTGGCTACAAGTCTTGATACAACTCTTATTATGGCCGGCAAGGTCTATCTGTTCAAAGGGAAAGATATTGGGTTAACAACTACCCTGTCGAATGCCACAGTCTTTAATGGCGATGAAAAATATCAGGGATATGGCGCTGTTATCGCGCCTGCGCCTGATCATCATATTTTGCTCGGAATGCCTATGTGTCATAAGTACAATGGTCATGTTGCAATGGTTGATCTTATATCCGGACAAAACGTAGACGGCGGCAGCGGTGGCGGGACAGACGGTGTAGACGATCATGAACACGATCATTAGTCGCTTCCCCCCTTCAAGGGGAGGGCAGGGTGGGGATGGGTTAACAAGGTTATTTTTGGATGAAGGAGAATGAAAATGTTTAAAAAATTCTTCATATTATTGATTGTCTGTTTGCTTATTCTCGGTTATGTCGTTCACCTCAGGGCGACGGATTATGATTCTTCAAATTTTAATGCCAGAGACCGGCAACTGCAGTCTATTCCGACAGGACATACACCCGGCAAGGATAATAGTTCTAAACCAGATGAATATGGCACTCATATGATAGGAGAGGATTGCGGCATTTGCCATACACCCGGCGGGAAGGCGCCAAACCATATTTTTACTATGGCCGGAACCCTCTATGAGGATAAGGCAGGGAGAATACCTCTGTCAGGCGCAGAGATAGTCCTGCAGGATACAGATGGCAATGTCATCAGCATGACCAGCAATGAGGTCGGCAACTTCTGGACATACACACCGATAGCCAGTCATCCCACTGCCATCGCCGGTTATGGTACAGTCACGCCCACGCCTCTTTCTGATCCTGCTGATTCCAGGACATGGCTTTACAAGACATGGGTAAAGAAGGATGACCAGGTTATTCATGCGGTAACGATAAAGCCAGTGGGAGGGGGGTCAGGCACGACACCCAGGATGAGCTGCAGTATGCATCATTCTCCATTGGGGAGCAGAGGTGCGATCTGGTTGTCAAGAAAGGGGACCTTATCCTCCTATCCGGCAACCGGCTTAAGCTTCAAAAAACATATCCTTCCCATACTCATGAGCCGGTGTGTATCGTGCCACAGGCCTGGTGAGACAAAGACAAGGTTAGTAATGATGTCAGACATAGATTACCAATACCCGGACAAACAATCCACACAGGTAGACTTTAGCAAAGCTCACGACCTGACTGCATATAATGATCAGACAGTTAAAGTTGGCAATACAGACTGGGTAAAATTTGGAACATTTCATTATGCTAAAAACTATAGTGAAAATCCTGATATGAGCCCCCTGTTAGTTAAGACGAGGATAGGAGACCAGGGGCAGAAGCATGGAGGCGGTCATTACTGGACATCCGATGACGCAGACTACAAGGCCATCCGGCAGTGGATCGCAGAAGGGGCGCAAAATAATTAAGAAACAGTTGTTATCCCCCTCCCTTGACGGGAGGGGGCAAGGGGGAGGGTGAAGATGAAGACAAAAGACATTCTTTTTCGACTTCTGCTGGCGCTGTTTGTCTGGCAAATATCGTCCACAAGTGTCCTTGCCTGCTCTGTTGGAGATGATGCCCCGGGATTTTCCCTGAAGGATATCTCTGGAAAAGACTGGTCTCTCGAAGATCTGAAAGGGAAGGTGGTGTTTATAAACTTCTGGGGCACCTGGTGTCAACCGTGCAAAAAGGAACTTCCTGCACTCAATGAACTTCAGAGGAAAAATAAAGAAGTGGTGATTATTGCCATAAATATAGACAAAACCCGTGAGTCGGCAGATACTTTTTTGAAGAAGATTTCTTTGGACCAGCTAACCATTCTGTTAGACCCGGGGACAAAGGTTGTCTCTTCCTTTGGTGCAAGGGCGATGCCTACATCCTATATCCTCGATAGAGAGGGGAAGGTAAGGTTTATCCATTATGGTTTTAACGAAAAGAAAGATCCCCTGTTATGGGAGACCGAACTTAGAGAACTTCTTAATGGAGAGAAAATATGAGGGTATTATTGTTCATGTTTTTGCTTTTAATTTTCCCCTCAGGTTGTGCCATGGTTCAGCCCTACGAGAGGGAAACACTCTCAAAACCGATCATGCAGTTTGATTCGGATAAAGAGGAGGCAGCGGCCAGAGAGCACTTTCTGAATTCTTTGGAAGGCTCGTCCGGCGGTTTTGGGGTAGGAGGAGGTGGCTGTGGGTGCAATTAAGATGATGATACTCTTTGCCCTCATCAGTCTCCTTTGTTTTTCTCAGGGGTTAGCCTTTGCAGAAGATTATATCCATGCCCCCATCCACTACTATGATATAGAGCCAGGACTGACTATCGAAAAACCGGTCTTCTCGATCAGTCAGGATGTTACGCTCACAACGAACCTCTCAATGCGGTTTACCGTAGACCGTGTCCAGACCGAAGTCTCCGGCGTGGACGCCATCTCAGGGGCCTCTCAATATGGAGGCGCATCCGCGCAGGGGAGCGCCGACACCCGGAAGGAGGCCGCTGTTTCAGTAGCCCATGTCATCGGGGATTGGAAGATTGAACCGGGCTATCTGTTAAGTGTTGAACGCGATTATAAATCGCAGACGCCCTCTATCTCAGTCTCAAGAGATTTCTTTCAGAGAAACACAACCCTCACCATGGGCTATTCCCATCAATTTGATGAGATCATGGGCGCCTACATGCCGGTCTCTGAGGATAAGGATGTCAACAACTATGCCGTCTCCCTCACCCAGGTCCTGACCCCATGGACCATTGCACAGATGGGTTATACCTTATCAGACGGGAGCGGTTATATGGGGACAGGCAACAGAAAGGTCCTGCTTGATGACAGCTCAGAGATAAATGAGTTCCTGCCGGAGGAGAGGGGGAGGGAGGCAGTCGGGTTCAGGATCGCACAGTGGCTTCCAACTAACGGTTCTCTCCAGTTATCCTACAGATATTATACAGACAACTGGGAGATCGCCTCCAATACCTGGCAGGTGCAGATTAATCAATATGTAACAGCGGATCTCCTTGTCAGGGGGGAGTACAGGTATTACGACCAGAGCGAAGCCTATTTTGTGAAAGACTCCTACACAGGGGTTGAGAAATACCTGACATCAGCCAGTACGCTCAGGGCTTTTAATGCGGACCTTTATGGAGTAAAATGTATCTATACAATCAAAGGTTCGAGAGATTGGGACTTAGAGGCAAAATACGAGCGGTATACCCAGTCTAATGATTTAGAGGCCAATATTTTTATGTTAGGGATCAGAGTCCCTCTGTAAAACCAGCGACTAAAACCATAGGAGATTTAAGATGTACATTCGACGAAAGTATTTATGGACCACTCTTTTTCTAATCATCAGCACGGTTGTACTATGGGCTGACTTAAGCCATGCCTGCGATTACTGCCTCCTCACCCAGGGGCTATCCCCTCTCCAGACAACGACAGGGCTGGGTATACGGATAGACGAGCGGTATACAGTGCTCAACTCGATGTATAAGGGAACGGATAAGGTGGATAATCCAGGGAATAAGGAGACCCACCTGACCACGCAGGTTACAGGCTTTTATGCCATAAACCCTGACCTCACTGCCTTAGTAGTCATCCCCTATGTCAGGAAGACCATGAAGGAGGAGGATGGGGGGGTGTTTGTTGAGGGTAAGGCCACTGGTTTGGGAGACCTCGCCCTGATGGGCAGATACACCTTTTATAAGAGGCATGATCTGGCCTCTACAACCCTGCTTGCAGGACAGGCTGGAGTAAAGCTTCCGACAGGGGCCACGGATAAGAAGGATGATATGGGGGACGTTATGGATGCCCATATTCAACCCGGCACAGGTTCTACGGATCTCCTTCTGGGAGTGAACTTAAGTCATGCAACAGGCAGGTTTACCCTGGCCACCAACCTCCTCTTTTTCATCAATGGCGAGGGAGAGACAGGGGATGAAAAGCACGAGTTCGGAGACATGTTGAACTATGATGTCACCGGTATCTATCGCATCTATCCGGACACACCTCCCGGGCCGACCGTCTCCCTTGCCCTTGGCATTGCCGGTGAATGGCGGGCTAAGGAGAAAGAGGATGGGGTGGATATAGGGATCAATGGGCATGTGGTTTTCCTGAACACAGGGCTTTTATTTATCCCCGGTCCAAAGTGGATAGCGGAGTTAAACTATAGACCAGCCATATACCATGATCTTCCTGTAATTTCCGGAGGAGAGGATCAGATGGGAGAGGATTATAAGGCAACGCTTTCCTTAACGCATCTCTTTTAGGAAATAGAAGTTGTTAAGATGATGACTCATTTCAGGTTGCGGATTTGGATAATCCTTTTCTTAGGGATGGCACTTTCAGTACCTTCAGCCTATGGGCTTGATAAGGGTCCTCTCTCCGCCCTCGGTTTTCAGGAATTGAGCGGCAATAAAGAGGCCCCTGACTTCACGCTTTTAGGCCTTGATGGCAGGAAGGTAAGCCTTCAGGATTATAAGGGTAAAATAGTTTTGCTTCATTTCTGGGCCACCTGGTGCAAGCCCTGCATAGAGGAGTTTCCCACCATTGAAAGGATTCATAAGGAGTACAAAGATAAGGGGCTTGTTATCCTCGCCATCTCGATTGATAAAGGGGGGCGGGAGCCGGTTAAATCCTTTATTGACAAGACGGGCGTGAGCTTTCCTATCCTCTTAGCCACCGATGGGAATATCAAAGGGGCCTATTGGACATGGGGAACACCGACCAGCTTTCTGATAGACCGCAAGGGTAAAATCCTCGGAAGGGCCCTGGGGCCAAGGAAATGGGATGGTGTTGAGGCAAGGGCGCTCTTTGATGCGGCGCTGAAGGACTAAGGGGTCAGGTCTTTAATTTTGATGCGGCATGCCGCATCAAAATTAAAGACCTGACCCCTTCAGCAGACGTGCTATCCTTGGCATGTTGGAATACTAAAGTAGAGGTGTCTTTTTGTCAATTAAAATGGGATGTGTCCCTCTCCTACTAATTACTACTAATTCTATATGCCTGAGTATGCTCTTTGTCAGAAGGATTGCGTGGTCCGACCCCTATCCCTTGTGTTGAGCCCACGATCCTCTCCTTGGCAAGGCAATTAAAATAGCCTATACCACCTTCTGCAACTTAACCTTTACATCATAACCGAGTTTATGTAGGTAATCATAGCAATCATCCCAGGTGAGACCGAATTCACGGACATCTGCAAGCCCTATGTTAGCAAGAATCTCCCGTATAAGTTCAAAACTACTATTCTCAAAATCCGTTTCCTTTAACATATCCTCTGCCCAGCTAACAAGGCTTGATAAATCTATTTCCCTGTTTATGTATCTCATAAGCATCTCTGCAAGTAGTTCTCTTGTCAGTATCATGGTTATCCCTCCTTATAATTTCCTATGGCCTTTGTCCACTGGAAATTTTTTATGGACTTCTATCAGGTTGCCATTATCATCATAGATTTCTTGATAAAATTCAGCCGTTTCTTCCATGGCATCCACTACTTTAACATACCTTGCCTTCCATCCATGTTTGCCCCTTACATCAAGCCAGTATTTTCGGCTACCATTAGGCAAGTTTTCCCAAGTAGGAAACTTTCTCTCGTTTAGCCGTCTTTTATCCTCAAGGGTCATCTGATGGAAATATAGCATAAGTGGAACTGACTTTGGAAGGGATTAGTATGATTAAAGAAAAAGGCGATCTGATGCATGAAGTCTGCGTGCTGGACAAGTCTGGTGATATTATAGTTGCAGTCGAGGAAAAAGAGTAGATTGCTATGGCTGTAACCCCTTGAAACATTGGAGCATGTGAGTCTCTAATTAAATATAACGGCTCAATCAGTCGTCCCCGTGTTACGGCGTCTTGTTAGACCTATATTTTACGATTTTTCTTTAATTAATAAATAGAAGAGTAAGGGGTCAGGTCTTTAATTTTGATGTGGCATGCCATATCAAAATTGAATATCACACATTGTATAACATTTGTTTTAGTTTATTTTTAAAAGTCATATTGCTATAATGTCTCCCATGAATGAACATGATATTAAAAAGATAGAGGAGTGCCTTAAAAAATATCCTGTTGTGACCGCCTATATTTTTGGCTCAGAGGCAAAAGGCACTGCTGGTTTGCTAAGTGATGTAGATATTGCCCTGTTTTTCAAAAAAGGCGTTAATAAGGCTGAACGTTTTGATCTGAGACTAAGACTCTCAAATGAGCTATCCGCAATCATGAACAGGATGGTTGACCTCGTTGTATTGAACGATTCACCTGTTCAGCTTTCCTATGAAATCATCAGGCATGGAAAAGTAATATTCTGCAGTGATAAATCCACAAAAGTTGATCTGGAGGCAGGGATACTGTCGAGGTATCTTGACAGGAGATACTATGATAAAAGACACGCAGAGCTGACCTTGCAGAAGATAGCATCCGGAGGGTTCAGCCACAGATGACATTTAAAGAAAAGGCAAGCGGGAAATTGGATAGCCTGCGGGAATATGTAAAATATCTTAAGGGTTACAGTACCTGCACTATAGAGGATCTAAAGAGTGATCATACACTGAGGGGCGCTGTGGAGAGATACCTGCACCTTTCTGCCGAATGCGTCATAGACATTGCCGAGATGATGATCTCTGAACTTGGACTCAGGAAACCTGAAGAATACAAGGAAAGCATTGATATACTTGGCGAGGCCGGAATCATACCGGATGACTTTGCATATTATTTCTCGCCAGTAGCAGGTTTCAGAAATATCCTTGTTCATGAGTATACAAAAATAGACCTCGAAGAAGTGCATAGACACCTTCAAAAAGATCTCGCTGATTTTGAAAAGTTCTCCCGATATATAGCGGATTATCTAAGCAGACTTGATTAAACCGGACAATAGCGGTTCTCTCTCCTCTCTTCCCCTTAAAAATAATACCTCATCCGGAATTCTACCCTGTAGTCATTCTGTTTTTCACCGTATTCGCTTAAGCGCTCCCCGGTAATGAACGAAGCCTTCATCCTGAGTTCAGGAGAAAGGGAGAAGCTCTGGTCGGCCATATTGGCTATCCCTGTTATTGAAGGTGTGAAATAGAGGATATCCAACGGCTCTTTCTGGCTTATTCTGAGATAAAGATATTCCCTGGCCGGGTTGATCCGCCCGTAATTGCCTTCGGTGATGGTCAATCCCTTTTTCAGCAGCATGTCACTTCCTGATGCAAGATATGAATCATAAGCCGTAGTTATGAAAGAAAAATAATCCCTCATCTCGTCCGTAGTAAAGCCGGTCCCATTTCTGTAATATTCCAGTATATATGTCGTCTCCCTCTCCGTGAGATACCTTATCCCCGCGAGATAACTCTCAGCATCGAATTCCTTTTCGAAGAGATTCCCAGCGCTGTCTATAAACCGTTTCTTGTAATCTTCAATCACCGCAATCTCTCCGTGTATCTCGAAGTTGGTGGTGATGTTCCTTGAGAAGTCCACTCCGTATCTTGCAGTCTTACTCCCGCCTGAGAGGAACATGACGTCTATGTCCGTATCGTAAAACAAAAGGTAGAGCTTCCCTGCAAGATTAACCTTATCAGTCTCCCCAAAGGTATCATTTATATCCTCATAGACAGGGATGATCACGGGTGTTATGGAAATGGTCTTCAGGGGGCCTTTAAGGCTCTTTATGTAATCCGCTGCAGCGACGATAAAGCCTTCCAGGCTTAGTTCCGGATCGTCAGGATTCTTTGGCCTGTCAACAAATGCCACCGGATTCCATGCGTACCCCTTGCCCCATTTCAGCATTTTTTTACCCATGTCTATGGTTAGCGACGATGAAGGCTTCAATGAAAGAAAACCTTCGTAAAGGATTGTCTCCTGATCTTCGCCCAGATATGATTTTTTATAGTCGGTGTTCGTTCTGATAAAAAGGCGCGAAAAGCCTTTTTCCAGACTGCCTTCCAGTTGAATCGTGGCGTTATACTCTTCAAGTGTCGTCCCTTCATTGTGATTGTAAAAACGGAGCCTGTATAGAGACGCATCCTTGTCGAGTCCGAAAAGAACGGGCCTTAATTCCGCATAACCTCCTATATGGTACGGTTTTTTCTCTATTTCGGAGAGGTCAAAAGAATATTCTTCGGGAAATGCAGGTGACGGAAGAGAGAATAGAGAGCACAGGGTACAGACCACGGAAAATGTCAGAGCTGCTTTTTTAATGGTCTGTCTTCCAATATCTGACATCTGTTCTTTGCCTCATCTCAGCGACTCAAGATTCGGCATAAAGGTAAGGGTGAAGACTTCGTCTTTAAACTCCCTTTTTTTAATCGTTGCAAGTATCATGAAAGTCCTTTATCTCTTTAAAGTAGAGTGTTTTTATAAGCATGAATGCCTCTGTGAGGCACTCTATTTTGGTCGGGACCTTTTTATTCTTATCCACCCACATGTTTACTCTGTCATAGGCCACAGTCTTTGTCTTCGCCTTCAGATGCAGCAGGTATTCGCCGCCTGCTTCCTCTGTCTGTTCCACATTGTATTCAGCGGCATAATCCAGTTGCAGGATATCGGCATTGTTGAAGACCCCTCCGACAACAGACTGAAGACTTGTTGTGCGGATCGGTTTGCCCACGTTCGGGATATAAAGCCACATGTTGTCTCCGAGCCTTAATGAACTCCTCCCTTTTTCGCTGGCAGGGGCAAGAAAAAGGAAAGCAACCTTATCAAGCCCCCTTTTCACAGTAAAGAGGGTGAATTCCTTTTTTCTGCCATCAGGCTCTATATTGATAAGCTTTCTGTAAGACTCATACGATTCAGGGTTCAGGTTTCTGTCAACCTGTTTTAAAAGATCCGCGCCGTCTATAGCATAACACAGAGTTGCAGGCAGCAATAATAAAAGGGCAACCACTGTTTTAGAGAGGGTGAGCATCCTATACATGCCTCAGCGCCTCAATGGGTTCCATTCTGGATGCCTTAAACGCAGGCTGAAGGCTCGCTATGACTGAGACGATTATGACGGTTATGGATATGAACAGGAGGTCAGAGGGGGTTATCTTTGCCACGAGGAGCAGCCCGGTCTGCTGTCCAAAATTAAATGTGATCTTCAAAAGGTTAACGACAAGGATAATTGAAACCCCCACGATATTGCCGATAAGAGCGCCTGCTATGCCGAGACAGAAGCCTTCTATCACAAACATGGAAAGTATTTTTCCCGGGAGCGTGCCTATGGCGGCTATGGTTCCTATCTCCCGTATCCTTTCATAAACCGCCATTATCATGACGTTCATGATGCTTATCAGGACAATGGCTATGAGCATCAGCTTGATAAAAAATGTCATCA
>Ga0209642_10002156_pt1 | contig 13009 bp, 11 predicted proteins | sample RifCSP19_2_FD_184025 | JGI IMG/M metagenome (GOLD analysis project Ga0209642, IMG submission 184025) | Soil microbial communities from Rifle, Colorado - Rifle CSP2_sed 19_2 (SPAdes) (version 2) | ecosystem: Environmental > Terrestrial > Deep subsurface > Rock core/Sediment | place: Rifle... | reverse complement strand
CCGCACCACCGACCAGTTCTTCTGCTCCACATGCGCCTGGTCATTTTTCTTGTAGGGACGAGAACGCGTGAAGGTGATCTGTTCTGTCAGGCAATAGCGATAGAGGATATCGTTGATGAACTCACCGCCGTTATCGGAGTCAACCCCCAATAGGGGGAAAGGCAGCCGTTGGCGCAGTTGTAAGATGGCTTCAAACACAGCTTGCTGGGTCTTTTGGTAGACGGCCAGGCATTCCGTCCAACCTGTGGAGATGTCGACCACGGTGAGCGTATTCAGGTACTGACCAGCGGTGGTTTCGCCACAATGAGCCACCAGATCCATTTCCACAAAGCCTGGGCGGGCATCATCCCACTCGGCATAAGTCCGCACCGGGATCGCCTTTTTCAGCAGCGTTCCTGGTTTGGTGGTGCTCAAGCCGCGCCGACGCTCGAAACGAACTGGTTGTAAACAGCGATCGATCGTGGAGCGACTCATGCGGAGCAAGAGCGCTTTGGTTTCTGGCGATAATTGGATTTCGTTGTGGCGTTCTAACGCGGCGGTCATCTCTGGCAAAAAGGGATGTAGCCGTTTCGAGCAAATGCGCCCGCATATTTCCCAAACTTGGATCAGGGCTTGGATCACTTCACCCTGATATACCTTGCGCCGGCCGCTCTTTTTGAGACGCTTGGGAAGAGGTCCTTTCCTAAGCATTCGAATCGCATACTTACGATGATAACCGGTGGCGGCTACAAATTCGTCCAAGATTTGCTTCTTCCGGGCTTTGTTTGCCTTGAGATACCGTGGGCGAATGGCTTCTAACAACTCTCGCTTGCTCCGTTGACTCATCATTGGCTCCCTCTGGCGTATACTGAGATTCGCCATAAGGTAACATCTTTTTTGAGGCAACGTTACTTTCGAAAGTTACTTTTCTTATGAGGCAATTCGGCATGCCTTAAGTACCAAAGGTATGATGGTATAATCGCGCTGAATTTGACGGAGTGTTTGCGTGTACCGGGTGACCGAACTGGCAAGTGGATTTAAACAGCAAAGACGCCTCAAATCCATTCGCAAAGGAGCCCCGCATTGGCTTTCAATCCCCTCAACTGGCTTCTGGGGTTTTTCTCGCTAGACATCAGCATTGACTTGGGAACCGCAAACACGCTCGTCAGCGTGCGGGGCAAAGGAATCGTCATCCGGGAACCCTCCTGGGTCGCCATCGACAAACGCACCCGTGAGCCAAAGGCGATCGGAGCGGAAGCTAAAGAGATGGTCGGGCGCACGCCAGCCAACATCGTTGCTGTCCGACCCCTGCGAGATGGCGTGATCTCCGAATTCGAGATCACCGAGGCGATGCTGGAGTATTTCATCGGAAAAGCTCACCAACAAAGCATCGTGCCGGTTCCCCGCCCGCGGATGGTGATTGGCATCCCCTCCGGTGTCACCGAGGTGGAGAAGCGCGCGGTTTACGATGCAGCCATGTCGGCTGGGGCGCGCGAAGTTGGGTTGATCGAGGAGCCGGTCGCTGCCGCCCTGGGAGCCGGGCTGCCGATCAGCGAAATCCGCGGCAGTATGATCGTGGATATCGGCGGCGGCACCACCGAAGTGGCAGCCCTGTCCATGGGCGGGGTGGTCATCTCCCGCTCCCTGCGCGTGGCCGGCGATGAAATGGATCAAGATATCGTGCAGTACATGCGCAACAAATACAACCTGTTGATCGGCGAGCGCATGGCTGAGCAGGCCAAGATCGCCATCGGTTCCGCGGCCCACCTGTCTGAAGAAATGACGATGACCTTGCGGGGGCGTAACCTGGTCACTGGTCTCCCTGAGGCGATCGAGGTGTCTTCAGTAGAGATACGCGAAGCCATCTCCAGCTCCGTCCTGACGATCATTGACACAATCAAAGATGCCCTGGACGAATCGCCGCCAGAGATCATTTCCGACCTGATGGAAACCGGCCTATGCCTGGCTGGCGGTGGAGCGCTGCTGCGCAACCTCGACCAGCGTCTCAGCGACGAATTGCACATTCGCGTGTGGGTTGCCGAAGATCCGATGACCTGCGTCGTGCGCGGCGCGGGTATGATCCTGGAAGATTACGATCACTTGAGGCACTTCTTAGTAGGGTTGGAGCGCGGCAGCACCCGCCATGCTTGAACCCTGAGATTGCATGAACTCTTTTCGCTCTTTCCAAACCGCAACCCTGATTTTACTCGTGGTCGGTATCCTCTTGCTGGCCCTGGGTGGATACCTCACGCCTCTTTCTCGCCTGGCCCTTTCCCCCTTCATTGGCGCTCAGACCTGGATTTCCAGCCGATACCAGGCCATCCGCGATTTATTTACCTCGCCGCGCGATGTCGCCCAATTGACACAACGCAATGCCGAACTGGAAGCCGAGGTCTCCCGCCTGGAAGCCCAGATCATCGAGTTGCAGCAGCAGACCGCCGAACTTGAGGTGCTATCGGCTCTGCTGGACTTCGCCCGTGCCCATCCCGCCAATGAATACCTATCCGCAGCAGTCATTGGCCGTGATCCCAGCCCGTTCCTACATTATATAATTGTCAATCGCGGTTCAGACGATGGCATCCGGCGTGGTATGCCTGTCGTTTCTGCTCAGGGACTGGTTGGCAGAGTAACAGCGGTCACCGCCGGGGCGACACGTGTCCAGCTGATCAGCGATCCCAGCACTGCGATCAACGTCCGGCTAAAGCCTTCAGGGGCGGAAGCCTTACTCACCGGCTCAATCACCGGCGAATTATCCCTGGAAGCTATCCCCCAGGCTGCGATTGTTAATGCAAGTGACCTGGTGCTCACCTCCGGCCTGGGCGGTAATTACCCCCCCGATATCGTCATCGGCCAGCTCACCAACGTTCGCCAACGCCCGGTCGAACTGTTCCAAACTGCCTCTGTACAACCAATCGTTGACTTCGACAAATTGGAGATCGTCCTGGTGATCGTCAACTTCCAACCGGTGGACATCACCCCGCTTATCCCCGCCCCTTGAATTACCAATGAGCAGCGGGCAGTTGTCAGTAGCTGCCTACTGTTCACTAACCACTGACTACTACAATCATGGCTGTTTTTCTTGCGATTCCCTTGCTCGGCCTGCTGGTCATCATGCAATCGGCGATCTTAAGCCAGGTTCGCTTGCTGAATGGCACAGTTGATCTCGTATTGCTGGTGCTGGTCGCCTGGTCGGTTCAGGAACGCGTGAAAACCGCCTGGCATTGGCGTATTGCTGGTGCTGGTCGCCTGGTCGGTTCAGGAACGCGTGAAAACCGCCTGGCATTGGACAGTGATCGGTGGATTGTTAATCAGCCTGGCATCTGCGCTTCCCTGGAGCGCAGTTCTGGCAGGTTACCTGCTGGCCACAGGCGGCGCTCGGGTGCTGCGGCGCGCCCTATGGCAGAGGCCGCTCCTGGCTATGGTCACCGCCACTTTCCTGGGTACCCTGATCACCCACACCGTGACGGTAGCTGCCTTACAATTGACTGGCACACCCATCCCATTAGAACAGGCGATAAACATTATCACCTTACCCAGCGCTCTGCTCAACCTCTTGCTCGCTATCCCGGTCTATACATGGATCAGCGATCTGGCAAACTGGCTTTACCCGCAAGAAATTGAACTATAATTATCCTTCTGATGAACAATAACCCAACTTTAAACAATAATATTGAAGCCTGGCGTATTGAAGCCTGGCGCATCCTGATGTTCGGTGCTATCTTGGGCGTGGCCTTCCTGGTCTATGTGGGTCGTTTGTTTAACCTGCAAATCCTCCAAAGGGAGGAGTGGGTCGCCCTGGCGGAAGAAAATCGGATCAGTGAGATCAACCTGCCCGCCCAGCGCGGCATCATCTATGATCGTAACGGCTACATCCTGGCGCGCAACATCCCGGCTTACAACGTCGTTGTCACTCCTGCCGATCTCCCCGACGATCAAGGCGAGATTCAAGAAATTTTCCGCCAGCTAGCGGAGATAACCAAGGTGGCGATAAACCTCAACGAAGTCACCCCGGAAAATCCCTTTGTCCCCTGTCAGTCCGAACATGGCATTACCCAGATCGTCGAGTACGGTGAGACAGTAGCTCCCTACGACCCGGTGCGGATAAAGTGCAATGTTGACCGCACGACGGCGATGACTATTAAAGAAAGAGCAGTTGACTGGCCTGGTGTGGATATCGAGATCGAATCGGTGCGTGATTACCCGACCAGTGCGTTGACAGCCGCGATTGTAGGCTTCCTCGGCCCGATCTCCGATATCGAAGAACAATATTTCCTCGACCGTCGCTTTGTCCCCAACCGTGACAAAGTGGGTTAGTCGCTTTGTCCCCAACCGTGACAAAGTGGGTTATTCCGGTGTGGAACGCTTCTTCCAGAGCTTTCTCGGTGGCCGGAACGGGCGGCGTCTGGTGGAGGTGGATGTTGCCGGGCAAGTCCTGCGCGATATCGCCCCACCGATCGAGCCAGCGCCCGGCTTTAACCTGCGCCTGACCCTGGATACCCGCCTGCAAATGGCCGCCGAAGCGATCTTGATCAACGAAATCGAATTTTGGAATACATACCTGGGCTCGATCCGCTCCACGAGCGGAGTGGTGATCGCCATGAACCCAAAAACCGGTGAGGTTTTGGCGATGGTTTCCTACCCTGCATACGAAAACAACCGCTTGGCGCGCGTGATTCCTCAATATTACTACCGGCAACTGTCTCAGGATCCGCGCAACCCGCTGCTCAACCACGCCGTGGGCGATGAACTGCCCGCTGGTTCTGTTTTTAAGCTGGTCACCGCCGTCGGCGCGCTGAATGAAGGCGTGGTCACTCCCGAACAGATCATCAAAGCCCCGCCCAAGATCACAATCGAGGACAAATCGGTGGTTAATGAGCTCAACCCGCGGCCACGTGAGTTTATCGACTGGAACGAGAATGGTTTCGGAGAACCCGAACAGATCATCAAAGCCCCGCCCAAGATCACAATCGAGGACAAATCGGTGGTTAATGAGCTCAACCCGCGGCCACGTGAGTTTATCGACTGGAACGAGAATGGTTTCGGAGAAATCGACTTCATCCACGGGCTGGCCAATTCCAGCAATGTCTATTTCTACAAGCTGGGCGGCGGATTTGAAGATGAGGTTCCAGAAGGACTCGGCATCTGTCGCCTGGGCACGTACGCCCGCGCCCTGGGGTATGGCGCAACTCCTGATATTGAACTACCCCTGGTCGAAGATGGGTTGATCCCCGACCCGACCTGGAAACGCATCAACCAGGGGCAGAACTGGTCGCTTGGCGATACGTATATCGCCGGCGTTGGACAGGGTTACGTCATCGCCACGCCGATCCAGGTGCTGCTCTCGGCAACCACGATTGCGAACGATGGCGTGCTCATGCGTCCCACAATCCTGCACGATATCCTGGATAGCGAGGGGAACGTGGTTAAGAACTTCCTTCCCGACGCACAGTGGGATATTACCAGGGACCCTATGATCGATGTCTTCACTGACCCCACCAGTCCTGGAGGCTGTGAAAACAAAATCACTGGTGAGAAGAAGACTGTCCAGCCATGGGTGATCGAAAAAGTCCAGGAAGGCATGCGCCTGGCGGTATTGGATGGCACGCTCACCAAAGAATTCAAAAACGTAACCATTGCCGCGGCGGGCAAGACTGGAACGGCCGAATATTGCGATAAATATGCTAATGAAAAGAACCTGTGTATTCCGGGGAGCTGGCCGACGCATGCCTGGACCGTCGCCTATGCCCCCTATGACGAGCCCGAGATAGCCGTGGTAGCTTTTGTCTACAACGGTGGTGAAGGCGCCAGCGTCGCCGCGCCCATCGTTCGCCAGGTGATCGAGGCATATTTTGACCTCAAGGCCGCCGATACCGCTGCTGTCAGCCCCTGAAAGTTCATGCTATAATCACTCAAAGAAGCCAAGTCCTGGGAATTCTCATTGCGCGCCGATCCTGGTCGATACTTGAAATAAGAGATGGAAGAGCACCCAAAGGTGCAGATCAAAGGCATCCGCGAGGGGTTATTGATCACCCTGGAAGAGGAGAGCTGGCCTGAAGCACGGGCGGCCTTGCTTGAGCATGTGAAAAACCAGGTTGACTTCCTGCGCGGCGGGCGCCTGATCCTGGATATCGGCAACCACGTTTTACGGGCTGCAGATTTGGGCCAGCTGCGCGATGTGCTCTCTGAGAACGGTCTTTCCTTGTGGGCGGTATTGAGCGGTTCCCCCGTCACGCAACAAAACGCTCAAACGCTCGGTTTGGCCACGCGCATCACCAAACCCACGCCAGAACGATCTACTTCCTCTCTCGAGACGGCGCTGAGTGGTGAACAGGCTGTGTTAGTGCGTCGCACCTTGCGCTCGGGATTCAGCTTGCAGCACAGAGGCCACGTGATCGTCATCGGGGACGTCAACCCGGGAAGCGAGATAGTTGCAGGGGACGTCAACCCGGGAAGCGAGATAGTTGCAGGAGGCGATGTAGTCGTATGGGGGCGCTTACGCGGTATGGTTCACGCGGGGGCGCAAGGCGAAGAAGCCGCGGTGGTGTGTGCCTTGGACCTTTCTCCCACCCAACTTCGGATTGCCGGGCAGATCGCCGTAACCCCAAAACGGCGCGGTAAATCCCAACCAGAGATGGCGCGCCTGATCGACGGACAGGTGGTGGCAGAATCCTGGAATCCAAAAGGGAAATAGTTAGGGAAGATAGATGGCAGCAAAAGTTGTGACGGTCACCTCTGGGGCAGCAAAAGTTGTGACGGTCACCTCTGGAAAGGGTGGGGTCGGTAAAACCACCGCCACCGCTAACCTGGCCTCCGCCCTGGCGGCTGAAAACTTAAAGGTAGTGTGTATCGACGCAGATATCGGCTTGCGCAACCTGGATGTCGTGTTAGGGCTGGAGAACCGTATCGTCTACGATCTGGTGGACGTGGTTGAAGGTCGCTGTCGCCTGAGACAGGCGATGATCCGCGATAAGCGTTTGCCCGAACTCTACCTGATCCCCGCCGCACAGACCCGCGACAAAAGCGCTGTCTCTCCCAGCGATATGGTGCGCCTGTGCGACGAGCTGCGACCAGATTATGACTGGGTGCTGATCGACTCGCCGGCTGGTATCGAGCGCGGCTTCCGCAATGCGATCGCCCCAGCTGACCTGGTGATCGTCATCACCAACCCGGAAGTCTCGGCCGTGCGGGACGCCGACCGCATCATCGGCCTGATCGAAGCCGAAGAAAAAGGGCCGGCGCGCCTGATCATCAACCGTTTAAAGCCAACCATGGTAAAGCGGGAAGAGATGCTATCTCCCGACGATGTATTAGAATTGCTGGCTGTCGAACTGATCGGCATCGTACCGGAAGACGAGAACGTTACCTTGAGCATCAACCGCGGAGTGCCGATCGTGCTGGATGGCAAAAGCCGGGCCGGTCTGGCCTTCCGCAACATTGCTGCCAGGCTGCGCGGCGAACCGGTGCCCTTCCTTGACTTCAACGACTTCCTTGACTTCAACGACCAGGGCGGCTTGTTGGGCCGGCTGGCTCGCCTGATCCGCCCAGGAGGAGCATAAGATGAGCGCCATTCTGGACAGGCTCCTCGGGCGGAAGAAGAAGAGCGCCCACCAAGCCAAAGAACGCCTGAAACTGGTGTTGATCCACGATCGTACCGATTTAAATCCTGGCACGTTGGAATTGCTGAAAGACGAGTTGATCGCCGTTATTTCCAGGCATGTCGACATCGACCCTGGCGCTGTGCGCATTGAGATGACGCAAGATGGCCGCCAACAGCGATTGATCGCGGACATCCCGCTCAACCCGGCTGGGAGACGACGAGTAAGATAGACCATGGATAGAACAAAAACCTCCTGGCGAACTTTCGACTTCTGGCTGCTGGGAGCTGTGGCGATCTTAACCATCTTTGGCATCGCCATGATTCGCTCGGCGGTGGCTGGTAATATTGAGCTGGCTGAGCTGGATCTGGTGCGGCGCCAGATCATTTTTGTGATCGTCGGTTTTGCTATCGTGCTGGTAGCAGCCTGGATCGATTACCACATTTGGGCAGCCATCAGCCGGCCGATCTATCTTCTCATGATTGGCATCTTAGTGGTGCTATACGTGGTCGGTACAGCCTTGTTCGGTTCCGCGCGCTGGTTCGAAACCCGGTATTTCTTTATCCAACCCTCCGAACCGGCCAAGATCATCATGATTTTGGTGCTGGCCGATTACTTCACCCGCCACCAGGCCCAAATGCACGAGCTAAGGTGGGTTATCCGGAGTTTCCTGCTCACCTTAGGGATAATGATCTGGATCTTATTGCAACCCAACCTGAGCACCTCCATCGTGATCCTGGTGATCTGGTTTGCGTTGCTCTGGGCCAGTGGCCTGCGCTTCAAGCATTTGCTCCTTTTTGCAGGGATTGGTGTAGTCATACCGGTGGTAAGTTTCCCCTTCCTGGTAGATTACCAGAGACAACGCATCCTGAACTTCCTTTTCCCTGACCCGAACGCCCGCCATGGCGACATCTACAATATCCAGCAAGCCCTGATCAGCATCGGTTCGGGAGGCTGGTTTGGCAAAGGGTATGACCTGGGTACGCAAGTCCATCTCCGGTTTCTGAAAGTTCGCCACACCGACTTCATCTTCTCCGCCCTGGCTGAGGAATTTGGCTTCCTCGGCACTGTGTTGGTAATGCTGCTGATCCTATTTGTGATCTACCGCTGCCTGCGCGCCGCCCGTCTGGCGCGGGACACATTCGGCGCCCTGATCTGTTACGGTGTGGCGACTATGCTCGCCTTCCAGGCGATGGTCAACATTGGCGTTAATCTCAACCTGCTGCCTGCCACTGGCTTGACTTTGCCTTTCGTCAGTTATGGTGGCAGTTCGTTGCTCTCTGCTCTCAATGTTAATCGGGATTGGGCTGGTGGAAAGCGTCATCCTACGCCGTAAATCCTTAGAACTATAGACGGGGTACATGAAACCTGAGGCGGATTACGTAATCCAGATTGCGTAAAATGCCCGACTAGAGGAACTCCATGCCAGAAGCCACAGCCGCCAAACCCGCCCGCGCCCGCTTCGCGCCATCGCCTACCGGGCGCACTCACCTGGGCAGTGGGCGCACAGCCCTCTTTGATTTCCTGCTCGCGCGCCAGACCGGCGGCCAATTCATCCTGCGCATTGAAGACACCGACCGCAAACGCTACAAACCCGAAACGGAAAAAGAACTGATCGACAGCCTGCACTGGCTTGGACTAGAGTGGGACGAAGGCCCCGACATCGGAGGACCGCACGCTCCATACCACCAATCGCAGCGGAAGGAGATCTATCAAGATCATGCTCGCCGACTGGTCGAGGCGGGCCATGCTTACTACTGTTTTTGTTCTCGGGAGCGATTGGAGCGCGTGCGCCAGGAACAGCGCCGTCGTAAAGAACCCCCGCGATACGACGGCACCTGCCGTCGTTTAGACTTTGACGAAGCTGCGGCGTGTGTGACGGCTGGCGAACGCCATGTCATCCGTTTTAAAACCCCGCAAGATGGTTCAATCACCATGGTCGATCGCCTGCGCGGGGCGATCACTGTCGAAAACCAAAACATAGATGACTATATCATCGTCAATTCAGACGGGTGGGCGCTCTACCATCTGGCGGCGATGGTCGACGACCACTTGATGGGCATCACCCACGTGATCCGCGGTTCTGAATGGTTGCCGACCTTCCCGCTCCACGCCCACATTGTGCGCGCCTTTGGCTGGCAAGAACCGGAATGGGTGCACCTGTCAATTTTCTTAAAACCCAGCGGTAAAGGTAAGATGAGTAAACGAGATACGGCCGACTTGATGAAAGATGGCTATTCGATCTATATAACCGACCTGCGGGCGATGGGCTACCTGCCGGAAGCCGTCGTCAATTGGACGGCGTTGATGGGCTGGAGCTATGACGACCGGACTGAATTCTTCACTCTGCCCGACCTGGTTGAAAAGTTCAGCCTGGACCGCTTGAATCCCGCCCCGGCGGCGATCAATTTCAGCAAGCTGGATCACTTCAACGGGTTGCAAATCCGCAGTTTACAAATCTCAGACTTAGCTACCCGCATGAAACCCTTCTTTCAGAAAGCTGGCTACAAAGTTGACGATGAAACACTATTAAATATCGCCCCCCTCGTCCAACCCCGCATCGTCACGCTTGAAGATGCCCCCGTCATGGGGGGTTTCTTCTTTGAAGAAGAAGTGCTCCCTAATCCTGAGGATCTGGTTGGAGAGTTGATGACTCCAGCGGAATCAGCTGCAGCAGCCCGCCAAGCATATCAAATCCTGGAAGCTTTGCCTGAAATCAAGCGCGAAACTGCCGAGCAGACGCTGCGCGCTTTGGCTGATGAGCTGGGACTAAGCGCCGGTCAGATCTTCGCGATTTTACGCTCAGCTGTAACTGGAAAAACGGTCAGCCCACCCTTGTTCGAAAGCATGGCTGTCATCGGAAGAGAAAAGACATTGAAACGGATTCATAGGGCGGTGGAAACGCTCGAAGGAATAGAGCAGGATGTTGCGGGATAGTTGAGGCTGGCTAACCTTTCTTCAAGGACTCCTGGATCTTAGCCCATGAATTTCTTCAAGGACTCCTGGATCTTAGCCCATGAATCGCGCAGCGACACCGTCCGGTTGAAAACAAGTTTTCCAGCGGTCGATTCAACCGGATCGACACAGAAATAGCCTTGCCTTTCGAACTGGTAGATACTTCCCGGTGCAGCCCCTGCCAGGCCCGGTTCAACAAAACACCCTTTCAGGACTTCCAATGAGTTTGGATTCAAGTTAGATTTGAAGTCAGCGCCTGCCTCCACCTCATCCGGATTTTCTTTGATAAATAAACGATCATAGAGGCGGGTTTCAACTTCTAAGGCGTGGGCAGCTGAGAGCCAATGCAGCGTTGCCTTGACTTTGCGTCCATCCGGCGCGTCGCCGCCCTTTGTCGCTGGATCATAGGTGCAGTGGATCTCAATCACTTCACCCGTTTTTTCATCCTTGACCACCCCGACGCAAGTAATGAAATAGGCGTAGCGCAGCCGCACCTCCCGTCCAGGGGCCAAACGGAAAAACTGCTTCGGTGGATCCTCACGAAAATCATCCCGCTCGATATACCCGCTCGATATAGAGCACACGCGAAAAAGGAACCTTACGTGTACCCATGCTCGCGTCCTCGGGATTGTTCACAGCCTCCACCTCTTCTACCAGGTCTTCCGGGAAATTAACGAGAACAACTCGCAACGGGCGCAACACACCCATCACACGTGGGGCGCGGCGATTCAAATCCTGGCGCACAAAGTGCTCAAGCAGGGCGATATCGATAATGCTGTTAGCCTTGGCAACGCCGATCTGGTTACAGAAGTCGCGGATCGCCTCTGGAGGGTAGCCTCGCCGGCGAATGCCGGAAAGGGTTGGCATACGGGGATCGTCCCATCCGCTGACAATGCCATCTTGCACTAACTGAAGTAATTTTCGCTTGCTTAGCACTGTGTAGCTGAGGTTGAGGCGGGCAAACTCAATTTGCTGGGGGTGATACACCTCCAGTTGATCCAACACCCAATCGTACAACGGGCGATTATTTTCAAATTCCAGCGTGCAGATCGAATGCGTGATCCCCTCGATGGAGTCGGAAAGGCAATGGGTAAAGTCGTACATCGGGTAGATACACCAATTATCGCCCGTGCGATGGTGGGAGGCTTTCAGGATCCGATACAGGACAGGGTCACGTAGGGTGATATTTGGCGAGGCCATGTCGATCTTTGCGCGCAGCGTGCGGGATCCATTGGGGAATTCGCCAGCGCGCATGCGGGCAAACAAGTCCAGATTCTCCACGACGGGGCGGTCCCGGTACGGGCTATCCTTACCGGGCTGCGTCAGGGTGCCGCGGTAATCGCGGATTTCGTCGGCGCTCAAATCGCAAACGTACGCCTTGCCCTTTTTGATCAATTGCACTGCGTATTCATAGAGCTGCTCGAAATAATCTGAGGCATAGAATAAGCGGTCATCCCAATCGAATCCAAGCCAGCGCACATCCGCCTGGATTGACTCCACATATTCAACTTCCTCCTTGCTGGGATTGGTATCGTCGAAGCGCAGATTACACAGGCCATTGAAATCGGCGGCAATCCCAAAATTGAGGCAGATCGATTTGGCATGTCCGATGTGCAGGTAGCCATTCGGCTCGGGTGGAAAGCGAGTGTGCACCCGGCCGGCATATTTGTTTGTGAGGAGATCTTCATTGATAATGTTGCGAATAAAATCGGTCGAAGGGGATAGATCAGTCTGGGACATCTTCATTCCTTAATGTTTCCAACTTTACAAACCTCCCGAAAGATATCAAAGAGACATCATAACTGGTTCAGGTTCTTCTTCCTGGAACCTCCATTTTAGCCGATAACCTTTCGGGAAGATTGATCAATACCGCAATTATATCCAGGTCGAAAGAAATACGGGATTTTATCTTTTCAGTAGTCCTCAGAAATGGTAAAATACCGCATCAAATGTTGGGGGTTCGTCTAGTGGTAGGACAGCAGACTCTGGAAACAAGGAGTGGTGGCAAAGCCACCACTCCTTGTGCTTAGAATTTGACAAGGAACGCCGTCAGGTACATGATCGCCAGGCCGGTCAGGAATCCAGCCACATTGATCCATGAGAACAGGGGCGTTCCTTCCCGTTCTGCATAGCCGCGCAGCAGCGCCACTACTTCTACGATCACCTGCCAGATAGCGCCCAGGCCAACCCCCAGGAACAAGGCCGCCAGCAAGGGCGAGAAGGCAAAACCGCCCACCCAGGCCCCCAGGATGGCCGGCGCGCCAGCCAGCAAGGTTAACCCCAGGAAAGTAATCAGCCGCGGGCTTTCAGCGACCTCCTGATCTCCGGCGATGTCCTTTCGCTGGGTGGAGGGCACCAGGGGAGCAACGATTCCCACCCCTTCGGTGACGTTGTGCAGCATAAACCCGATCACCAGGAACGAACCGAGCGCTGCTTCGCCGATCGCAAAGGCAGCCCCGATCGCCAGGCCTTCTCCCAGA
>Ga0209642_10002153_pt1 | contig 13016 bp, 10 predicted proteins | sample RifCSP19_2_FD_184025 | JGI IMG/M metagenome (GOLD analysis project Ga0209642, IMG submission 184025) | Soil microbial communities from Rifle, Colorado - Rifle CSP2_sed 19_2 (SPAdes) (version 2) | ecosystem: Environmental > Terrestrial > Deep subsurface > Rock core/Sediment | place: Rifle... | reverse complement strand
GTGGGAGTGATTTGCGTTCTGCCACTTCAAAAGCTAATCCAAAGTCAAATAGGTTCAAATGAATTGCAACTTGTCCTGTGGGCTAGTGTAGAGGAAATAATGAAGTACCTTGCCGTAATAGTAGTACTGTATAGAACAAAATACATTGACCATGCCATAGATTGGCCAATATACCTTATTACTGCAGCCTTGGGCTTCGCAGCGCTTGAGAATGCCTTATTTTTAGTTAAACCTCTTTCTATGGGCGCCAACACGGTAGGCCTGCTGACTGGCGAGCTTAGATTCCTTGGCTCTACTCTTTTACATAGTATTTCCAGCGGAATTCTAGGTATTGCGCTAGGTCTTTCTTTATATATGGAAGGGCTAAAGCGGTATTTCTATGTTTTTATCGGTTTTTTATTCGCCATAGCCTTGCATAGTATCTTTAATTTTTTTATAATAAGGAATGGTGGAAGTGATTTTTTGAAAGTGTTTAGTTTCTTGTGGGTCGTTACTATTATTGTTATCTTACTTTTCGAAAAAGTAAGGAGAATGAATTAAATTTATGGATAAAAAAAGAAGTTTTTGGGAGAGAATGACAGGCAGTATGGGTATGGAAGAAGAAAGAGATGAACCTAAGAAAGTAATGCATGTAACGGGAACGGGTAAAAAAAATAATAGTTGGATGGAAGATGAAACTGAAGAAGCCGAATTGGCTGTTGACGTTTATGAAACTGCTACAGACATAGTAGTACAGACAATGGTGGCAGGTGTTAAGCCTGAAGACTTAGAGCTATCTATAGCTCGAGATATGATTACTATCCGTGGCAAGCGCGAGGAGTCTAGGACCATAGATGAAGACAACTATTTCAGTAAGGAGCTTTACTGGGGAAGATTCTCCCGCAGCATTTCTCTGCCCCAAGAAGTGGAGCCGGAAGAAGTGGAAGCCACGGAAAAGCACGGTCTACTCACGGTAAAAATCAAAAAAGTTGACAAAGAAAAGAAAAATAACGTCAGAGTCCGGTCAGTCTAGAAATATAGAATTTTTGGTCACAAGTATTTTTCTACTGAAAAATCTCGCGACCCCACCTCGCACCGTCATGCTCCGGCTCACAAAAACTTTGTTTTTGTGCCTGGGGGGTGAATCGCACACCCGACCTATCCCTCTTCAGGGGAGAGCTCTACTACTGAGCTACCCAGGCATATTTATATTTTACTAAAATTACGGACTGAATTGCTTAAAATTCTTTAATACGTCACTAGCGCTTCCGTATAGTTGCATCATCTGATCTATGTACGGCTGGATGAAGTAATACGCACCGACAGCAGAACCTATAATAATTGCCCAGTATAAAACACTCATGATGCGCTGGACTCGCATGGAGCGCCTCATGGAATGCAATATTTTGTTGTTGTCTTCTGCTAGAGCAAAAGTTTCCTCCAGCAACTTTTTGGATTCAGGATCCATGGCGAGATTTTAACACAATATTTCGAAAAATAAAAGAGGTGTTAAGAAACCACGCCATCTGGACCCATTTGTATTATATGGCTTGAATTAGATTTCCCTGAATTACTTTTGTGAGGTCTGTTTGTAGGATAAAAGCCAAGTTTTTCCAGTTTAGCTTTTGATACTTTTAGTTCCAGTTCAGTTCTCTCCAATAGCTTGACAACTAATATGTTAAAGTCTCTATTATCAATATCCCCTTTTTCCCTAGCTTTCACTAGGACATCTCTATTAATTTCTTCACTGCCAGCGATAATCAGGCTGTGAAGCCTTTTAAATTCAGGAGTCTCAAAACCTTGCATACTTTCTTTCACAACTTCTTTTTTGATAGCTTCTTTCATAACTTTTTTTATATGTTATTATAGGGTTAGTTTTATGAGTCTTCGTAGTTAAATGGATATAACGACTCCGTCCTAAGGAGTAATTGCAGGTTCGATTCCTGCCGAGGACACATTATAGCCCTAATAATTTGGCTACCTTTGCTCTGTCGAAGCCGACAGTCAGCTCGTCGCCTATTATTATAACCGGCACGCCCATTTGGCCGGATTTTTCTATCATTTCTTTCCTTTTTTCTAGGTCGCTAGCGACATTATATTCCACATAAGCCACGTTATTAGCTTTGAAATACTCTTTGGCTATATGGCAGAAGTGGCAGGTAGGGGTTGAATAAATGGTTACATTTTGCATGAAAATTTGAAAAATTATTTACTAATATCTTTATTATATCATACTTGTCAACTGGGTAAAATAGCGATATATTTCTTTATATGCGGGATCTTTAGTGGTAGAATAGTATTTCTAAGTCTATAGAGATAAGTGCGAAATATAAATTAATATTATGCGGGATTAGTTTAGTGGTAGAATGAGTCCTTCCCAAGGATTAGACGGGGTTTCGATTACCCCATCCCGCACAAAACTACTTAAACCACTTGGTAAAAAATGAAAAGAACCCTGGAGAAAAATTGTCTATTGCCTCCTCCTGCGAATTTTTATCATCGACTACCACGATCAAGCCCTCTCCCTCTTTGGCTAAGCCGAACTTCAGGCGGATGCTCTCTTCTACTCCACCCTCTGTTTTCAATTTAGCAATATCAGAAGATAGTTTTATTTTTTCTTGTTGTAACTCTGCAACTTTATTTTCTGCTATTTTTTTATTCTGCCTTGTTACTTCCATCTTGCCCATGAAACCGATAATGCCCCAAACGAAAAATAGCATTAAAATACCTAAAAACCCTAAAACAGGCCACGACTCAAGAATATTCCTCCACCCTCTTTTTCGTTGAAAATTTCTCATTTTATTGATATACTATAGCATATGTTTTTCAATAAAAAACATCAAAAGAAAATACAGAAAATTTGGGCAGTGCTTTGCGTGCTTATTATCTTAAGCATGATTTTACTTTACTCCCCTATTTTTAACCTATAGTAAAAGAAGGTCTTAAGAAGTTGAGTTAGTTATTCCCACCGCGCATCATTTTCAAGAAGACGTCTTGGGGAATGTTTACTCGCCCTCTTTCCTTCATTTTCTTTTTGCCTTTTTTCTGTTTTTCGCGAAGTTTCATTTTTCGAGTGATGTCGCCCCCGTACATATGCTGGGTGACATCTTTTTTCATGCCCGAAAGCGTACGAGAAGCTATAATGCGCCCAAATGCTTTAGCTTGAATTTTCAAAGTGAACATTTGCCTAGGGAGCAAGCCTTCTAGTTTATTAACTGCATTTTCTGATTCTTCCTCTACTCTCTTTTTGGAAATCACTTTAGAGAGAGCTGCCACCACTTCGTCTGCCACCAGTATGTCAAGCCTAGTAACATTGGCTTCACGATTTTCGTTTATTTCGTAAGATATGGAACCGTAGCCGGAGGAAATGCTTTTTAACTCATCGAAAAAATTGCGATAAAGCTCGCGAAGCGGCATCTTCACGGATATAGATGAGCGATTGTCTCCAAAGTTTTCCGTTTCTCCTGTCTCTGCCTCATGGTCAAATAGGATTTGAATGATATTACCCAAATATTTAGCCGGAGTAATTATTTTAACTTTTACCCAAGGCTCAAATACAGTTTTAATCTCTCCGTCATCCGGAAAAAAATATGGAGAATAGATACTCTGTCTTTTGCCATTATTGTACAAAACTTCATAAATAATAGAGGGCGTAGTAATCACCAAATCAAGATTAAATTCACGTCTAAGTCTTTCTGTAATTATTTCCAAGTGCAACATGCCCAGAAATCCACAGAGGTATCCTCTACCCAAAGACCCTGAAGACTCTTCTTCGTAAGAAAAAGACGAATCGGAAAGCTTCAACTTTCCTAATGCCAACTTCAATTCCGTGAAATCATCGGCGTCTTCTGGGAAAATAGACGCCCAGACCACCGGCATAGGCTGCATGTAGCCGGAGAGCGGCGGTAAAGGGTTTGTCATTTTGGTTATAGTATCACCCACAGATGCAATGCCTGGCTTTTTTATTCCTGTGACAATATACCCTGTGTCTCCAGCAGAAAGATATTCGCGTGGAGTTTCTTCGGGTGAAAAAGTACCTACCTCCAATGCTGTAAATTTCTCGTTCGATACTGAAAAAATTAAATTCTCGCCTTTCTTTACCCGTCCATCTAGTAATCGAACAAAAACTATAACTCCCTTGTGATTGGAATATTTAAAATCAAAAACCAAGGCGCGTAAATTGTCATCCCCTTCATAAGCGTGCGTGGGCTCCGGAACACGCTTTATAACCTCCTGTAAAAGATTGTCTACGCCTTCTCCAGTACGGCCTGAAACTTCCAATATTTCTTCTTCTTTGCAATTTAAAAGGTTAACTATTTCTTCTTTGACTTCTGGTATCCTAGCTAAGGGCGAATCAATCTTGGACAATACAGGAATAATCTTAAGCCCCCGCTCCCCTTCCTCTCGCGCCATAGCAAGCGTGGTAAGGGTTTGAGCCTGCACCCCTTGAGTGCTATCTATTAGAAGTATGGATCCCTCAACGGCTTTGAGGGCGCGAGAAACTTCGTAAGAAAAGTCCACATGGCCGGGAGTATCTATTAAATTTAAAATATACTTTTCGCCCTTTAATTCGTACTCCATGCGGACAGGCTGCATTTTAATAGTGATGCCTCTTTCTCGTTCAAGCTCCATAGAGTCTAGCACTTGGTCTCTCATTTTACGTGTTTCTACTGTATGCGTAATTTCAAGCATTCTGTCTGCCAAGGTACTCTTGCCATGGTCTATGTGGGCTATGATTGAAAAGTTTCGGATGCGTCTTAAATCCATAAATTATTGAAGGAATCCTCCAGTTTGATGATTCCACAAATCGGCATACAGGCCGTCTTTTGACAAAAGTTCTTTGTGTGTCCCCTCTTCGACAATTTTTCCTTTATCTAACACAATAATTCTGTCCATTTTTTGAATGGTAGAAAGCCTATGGGCAATGACTATTGTGGTTTTGCCCTTCATGAGTTCTGTAAATGCATCTTGTATGTACGATTCACTAATACTATCAAGAGAACTTGTGGCCTCATCCAGCATAAGTATTGGAGAATCTTTCAGCATTGCGCGAGCGATAGCCACTCTCTGCCTTTCCCCACCCGAGAGCTTTACTCCCCGTTCGCCCACCAGTGTGTCATAACCTTTTGGTAATTTTGAAATAAAATCATCAGCGTGAGCTTTTATGGCAACATCTATAACTTCTTCTTGACTTGCATCTATTTTACCATAATTTATATTTTCCTTAATCGGTCTATGAAAAAGTATCGGCTCTTGGGGTACATACGATATAACACTTCGCAAGTCGTCTTGAGTAACATTTCTAATATCTTGGCCATCTATGGTTATGCTTCCCTCTGTAATATCGTTAAATCGCAAGAGAAGCTTCGTGATGGTAGATTTGCCGGCGCCAGAATGCCCGACAATGCCCACCCGCTCCCCGGGCTTAATATCTAGATTAAAATCAGTTAAAACTTCTTCGCCCATTTGATATTTAAAAGATACATTATGAAATATAATACGTCCTTCTTTCATCTTCAATGCTTCGGGATTTTTAGGGTCCAATATGTCTGGAATTATTTCAAATATATCAACCATTTCCTGCATATCAGCAATAGATTTCATAAATCTAGTAAGTGAATTTCCGAATTCCCATAAATTGTTGGAGACAATCACCATGTAAGTTTCAATAAGCACAACCGTTCCGGTAGATATTTGGCCTTGCAACCATAGAGTTATCACTAGGTAAAGAGTTATGCCTTGAACGCATATTATCAATAAATGTTGTATTAGGTCTATTTTGGCGCCCATGAATGAAGCTTTTTTACTTCTCTTGGCTCCTTCTGCAGTATATTTGCCAAAAGAATCTATTTCCTTACTTCTAGCCGAAAAAAATTTCACCGCCAATATATTTGAAAACACATCTGCAAGTCGCCCGCTTATTCTCGAGTCCTGTTCAGCTTCAGAGAGATCATATGCAACTTTTCTTTTAACAAGAAAAGAAACTATCGCCATATGCACAACTACCCAAATGCCGAAAACTAGGCTTATAATTTGAGATTGATAAATAAGCACCACAAATACGCTGGTTAAAATTACAAAAAACTTTAAAAAATTATATAAAAATATTTCAAATGTTATTTCAAAGCCTCCTACAAAGCGCCTAGCTTTAGTTACCAAGCTTCCGGCAAAAGTATTGGCAAAGAAAGTTTGAGAATGGTTTTCTATTTTCTGAAACGCAAAATTGCGAAGATCGCGAATAACGTCAACTTCAAATTTTAACAAAACAAATTTTATGATTCTGGCTATAAAAAAAACAAGGATGTGTATTCCTATAATAATAAACAACAGTTTATAGATATCGTAGGATACAATCTCGGGACTGCCGAGTCCTTTGGAAAATATATCAATAATCTTTTTAAAATATAAAGGAATTACTATCTCACCAAAAAAGACTCTACTACTGAAAACCACTACTATGCAGAAAAAAACCCACTTGCGCTTACGCATTTGTGGCCACACATATTTAAAAATCTTCCTAAACGAAAACATCATGCCATTCTAGCAGAAAAAGCTTGTATTTCAAAGCTCTTCTTGAGCCGGAGCGATAATATCGGCCTGCCAGAACTTGGTTTTAAGAGTTTGAATAATATATTTTAATTCTTCATTTTTGAGCAAATACAAGACTAAAATAGCAGCTCCGATACCCAGCATACCGGAAATAAAACCTTGTAAAAATACTCCTAAGAGTGTGGTAGTGCCAAAAATTGGTGAGAAAATATTCAAGCCTATATAGGCTACCAGACCCAAGAAAAACGAGGCTCCCAAACTCTGAAAAAAAGTCTTGGTAATAAAAGATTCCCCTTTCATAAAGTCACGTCTCACGAAAAACCAATGTAAAATAGAGTTAAGAATTGTTCCGGTAGAATAAGCCAGTGGCAACATCAAAACTTCCGTACCGGCAATATCACTAACCTTGAGCATAGACTCAATGAAATAACGGAAGACCAACACATTCTCGAAACTATAAATTAAAACATAAGATAAAATTATAATTAAAATTGAACAGGAAAAATTAACGATTAAAGGTGTTTTGGTGTCGCCATTGGCATAGTAAGCGCGGGACAACAGAGTAATCATCCCCTGCGCCAGAATTGAAACAGAAAAAACCGCTAAACACGCTGCGACCAATCTGGTATTGTCCCAAGAAAAATTTCCAGAGCCGAGTATTACCCGCACAATCTGGGCTCGTACCACAATAAAAAGAAAAATCACGGGCATAGACCAGAAAACTATAGCCCGCGCAGCAGACTTAAGATGATTTTTGAACTCGTCCATTTTACCAAGTGAGACAACTTTGGCCAAGGTAGGAAAAGCCGCCACAGCGTAGGATATACCGATTATATTAAGCGGTACTGACTGTAAATTAAAGGAGAAATTGAAAACTGAAATAGAGCCAACCTTTAAGAATGAAGCGAAAGAAATTATAAAAATTAGAGCAATGTTATTAAAGGCAAGCCCAAGAGTTCTGGGTAGCGACGTAACAGCCACCTTTTTAATATCTTTAAAATTTACTGCAAAAGGAAAGAGGGAGAACTTAGGAGTAAAGCCACAAGAGCTTGATGCGAAAACTTGGATAACAAAATGCATAAAAGCTCCAAAGACAACTCCTATGGCCAGTCCGTAAATATCAAAAATAGGATACAGAAACACAACGCCGACAATAATGCCTATATTATAAAAAATAGGACTTAAAGCATAAATAAAAAATTTATGAAAAAACTGGGTAACAGTGCCGAAAAGATTCGAAAGTCCCATTAGTATTGGCGAGAAGAGCATTATGCGCGAGAGTGCAACTAACTTAGCTTGGAATACTGGGGTAAACCCTGGGGCAATAAAAGAAACCAGATACGGCATGAGTAAAAATGCAAGAATGGAAACAGATATCATCACAATAAAAAAAACAGTGAAAATATCGCTAAGATATTTCTTGGCTTCGTCCGTTTTATCCCCATCCCCGCCAGAGAGTTGACGGGCAGGCATTTTAGCTGCCAAAAACGGTATAAGTACCGTAGCTCCCGCCAAAGACGCTACGCAGATAAAAATTAGGTCTGGGACACGGAAAGCGGCGTAATAGGCATCGAGCTGTTGTCCCGGACCTACAAAATGAGCCAGAGAGCGGTCACGAAAAAGCGCTAAAATTTGAGAAATAAGGGTAAAAAAACCTAAAAAAAGCGCAGCCTGATTTATACTTATGGATTCTTTGCCAAAAATTCTTAGGATTTTCTCCATCCCGTTAGAGATAGGAAATGCTTTGCATTTCCGTAGTTATATTTCCTTTAGTAAAAGTTTCTAACATAAGAATCTCTAACGGGATCCATCCTATTTTATATTTATTGTTTAGGCTTACTAGTAGTAGGTGAAGTAGCAGCTGTAGTTGTACTAGGATTTTTTATAGAATCAACAAATTTTATTAAGTCTTTATTGGCTGGAGCGAAAGAAAGAGCTGTCTGGGCATAAGACAGAGCACCGGCATTGTCCCCCTCGCTCTTGGCTATTTGCGAAAGCACAATAAAGGCATCAATGTAGTCAGCCTTTAATGCAATAGCGGCATTGGCATAATCTTTGGCATCTTGATTGTTTTTGAGGGCCATAGATGCGCTCGCCATGGCAAGCTTTATCCCGGGATTATTCGGGTTAAGGGTAGAGGCCGTTTTATAAGCCTCAATTGCTTTACTATAAGCATCTTTCACTCCAACTGAAGCCAGAGCTTGGTAAACAGAACCAAGCATTTGGAAATTCAAATAATTTTTCGGATTATATGTTGTAGCTAACTGCGCGCCATTTACTGCTTGGTCTAAGCTTGTCTGCAGAGTAGCCTTGTCTTCGTCGGAGAGAGATTCACCCTCTTTGGTAGCTATGGAATTTAATTTAGCAAGATACACTTGGGCATATAAGTCATTTTGATAAAGCGCCAAAGCTTTGCCGATAGAAGTTTCAGCGGCCACAATCTCCGTAGCTGTGACTGCTTTGCCAAAATATGAAATAGAGGCAACACGTTCTACGAATTTAAATGCGGTAGCGGCGGAGACAATTAAGAGAATAACAATAAACATCATCGAGAAGAAACTTTTTCTGTGATCGTTTAAAAACGATATTGATATTTCTTCATTTGCGCTATGAGAAGCTGACAGTCCGGCGAATATTCCGGCGAAAGCAAGAGCCAGCAAAAATATCACTGAACCCACTGAATAAAAGAAGGACGAAATAAATAAATAAAGAGATAGGACAAAAAATGCCATTGTCTCCCAATTAACTCCATGTTTAATACTGGAAAAAATTGAACGCATGCCAGCAGATATAAATAAAACGAAAAATACAAGCCACGACAGGATCCCCAGAGCTCCAGTGGTGGCGACAAGGCTTGGCAGCAAGCCTGAGCCGGAATTAAAAGAAACATCCCAGAAATTGGTCGCATTGACGGGAAGAGGCTTATAGCTTGCCCAAATTTCTCCAAATCTATTAGGACCTATGCCAAGCATTGGGTTGGCCTTGAGCGCGCTCCAAGTTACTGACATTGTCGCACTCAAGCTAGGACTTACCTCATTATTTGATAATCCTAGGCGACTAGGCAAGACCCCCCCCACAAAATTTCCTGATATAAAGAACAAAAGAGCTATCATTATTATAATAAAAGAAAGAACTGGAAAAATCTTTTCCCCTTCGGCTTTATGGTGATTGCTTGAAACTTTATAAACAAATATAATTAAGGCTGAAATTCCAATAAGCTCCCAGACGAATGGGAAGTTTACGGCTGCCACCAGAATCAATGAGAATCCAACCAATATTTGCAACAATAACTTTTCCATCCTTGTAGTTGGAAAAAACTCAACAACTAGAAGCGAAACTAGAGTGGAAAATCCAGCAAAAATCCCAAAGGCGTTCCAAGAACCCAGTAAGTTACCGGTTTTGCCGGACAAAACTCCCAAAGACAAAGCATCAGGCACAAACAGGTGAATAGCCTGAAAGAGCAAAAGAGCAAAAGAAGATAGAATGGCTCCAAACAAAACTATGCGAGCATTTTTAGGATCTCGGAAAATAATAGAAGACAAAAGCATCAAAAGGAATCCGGCAAAAATAAACCAGAAAGTGCCAACATCAAACATCGTACCGAAAAAAGACACGGAAGATGCCGAGGAAAAAAATGCGGAAAGAAGAAAGACGATAGAAATAACTAAGCCAGAGAATAAAAGTGAAGATCTTGGGAATGTAATTTGACCATCGGCAAACCGAGCTAGACCCCAAAAAATAACACATAAAGTAAGCCCCAAGACCAAAAGAAAGCCTTTCCCAACTTCAATCGGAATATTGGTGAAAGGCAAAAAGAAAACAGGTAATAATATTACTGATAAAAAAAGAGAGATAAACGAAAGCCTGTCAAATATATTTGAACGTGTCATAGTGCTTATTATACTACTTGTTAATTTAAAAAAGCAAACAAAAACTACAATACAATGTTGATAAGTCTGTTTTTTACATAAATAACCTTTTTGATATCTTTGCCTGCAAGATACTTTAAAATTCCACTATTTTTGCAAGCTTTATTTTTTACCTCTTCTTCTTTTTCCTCAACTCCAATCATCATTTCCGCTCTTACTTTACCATTTATCTGCACTACAACTTTTATTTCTTCGTCTTTAATTAAATTTTCATCAAACGAAGGCCAAATAGAAAGATGAATGGAATTTTTGTTCCCTAAATTAAACCATATTTCTTCGGTGATGTGCGGGGCAAACGGCGACAGAAGCTGCAGAAATTTTTCATACACATCTCGAGAGATAAAATCTAATTTTCCAACTTCGTTCAAGAAAATCATGAAAGTGGAAATAGCTGTGTTAAATTTCATATTTTCTATATCAAAACTTACTTTTTTTATTGTTTTTTCGACTTCAAATTCAGAATATTTTTTATTCTTTTTTATTTTGTACTGGAGATTATATACCCGCTCCAGAAACCTCCTAGGTCCAATCAAGGCCTCTTCACTCCAAGCAATAGTTTGGTCAAATGGCCCCATGAACATTTCGTAAAGTCGGAGTGTATCAGCGCCGTACCTTTTCACAATATCATCAGGATTTATGACATTGCCTCTAGATTTAGACATCTTTTCCCCATTTTCGGCCAAAATAAGTCCGTGTGAAGTGCGTTTCATGTACGGTTCGCTGGTCGGCACCAGTTTTAAATCAAAAAGGAATTTATGCCAAAAACGTGAATATAGAAGGTGTAATGTGGTATGTTCATTCCCGCCATTATACCAGTCCACAGGCATAAAATGCCTGAAATTTTCAATTTGCAATTTCCAATTTTCAAATGAAGCAGAACCACTGAAACCTTTCTTGCTCATACAATAAGCAAGATAGTACCAAGAAGAGCCAGCCCAGTTCGGCATGGTATCTGTTTCCCTCTTCGCCTTTCCTTTACAACTTGGACATTTCACATTCACCCACTTTTCTATATGCGCCAATGGACTCTCGCCTGTATCTGTCGGCTGATAATTTTTCATCTTACCTGTTAACTTGGGCAATTCCACCGGCAAATCTTTCTCCGGCACAGGCACCAGCCCGCATTCTCCGCAATTTATAACCGGAATCGGCTCGCCCCAGTACCGCTGGCGTGAAAAAATCCAGTCCCGAAGTTTGAAAGTTACTTTTTCTTTTCCTCCGACAAAATTTATAATTTCTTTTTTCGCTTTTTCAGATTCCATGCGGTCAAATTTACCAGAATTTACGAGCAGTCCCCCTCCCGTATACGTAGCTTCTTTTATTTTACCGAGAAAACCATTCCAGACTAAATCTCTCTCTACAATACTTAAAAATTCATACACTTCGTCTTTTTTCTTCCAGAAAGTTATGAGTTTGTCATTCTCTTCTTTTGAAATAGGTACTTGTTCACCATTTTGCAATTCAAAATATAAATAACGAAATCGGGCAAGCGTATTGTTATTTTTCATTTGATGATAAAAGTATATAAACGAAAAGCCGCCAATTTGCCGGACAAATTTGGCACTTGTGTACCCTGCCTCTTCTTGTATCTCTCTCTTGCCGGTTTCTATTAAATCTTCTCCCTTTTCTATGCCACCGGAAACCATAGAATGAATACTCGGATGATTTCTCCACTGCAGACATAAGTACTCGTCTTTTTCCCAGTGCTTTACAATACACATTACTGCATCACGGTCTACGTGAGGTACACCATCCCTAGGAGTCTCTTGCGGAACTGTGCTTTTTGATACAGCTGCGACAACTTGCTTTATGGGTAAATTAAATTTTTTGGCAAATTCAAAATCCCTGTCATCATGCGCCGGCACACCCATGATGGCCCCTGTGCCATAGTCAGCAGATACATAATTAACGACAAAAACAGGTATCATTTCACCACTAGCAGGATTCTTGGCTGTAAGTCCTGTATCAGCGCCAATCTTTTCTTTATTTTCTCTATCAGTATCTACTTTTATTCCAAAGTCTTTACCTGTTAATTTCTTAGCGACTTCTGGGGCAATGGCTAAAAATGTCGCACCGAAAATAGTATCTGGTCTAGTTGTGAAAACTTTTATACGATTCGGGTGTCCAAGACCCGAAATTTCAAATTCTATCTCTGCTCCTTCGCTCTTACCTATCCAGTTGCGCTGTCCTAACTTTATCTGTGGTAAATAATCCACATCATCTAAATCTTTATAAAGCCTCTCGGCATATTTGGTAATAGCCAGCATCCACTGTTCTTTTTCTTTTTTCTCTACCGTTGTTCCACAGCGCTCACATGCGCCATTGATGACTTCTTCATTAGCAAGTCCAATTTTATCTTTCGGACACCAATTAATCATCATTCTTTTTTTCTAAGCCAAGCCCTTTTTAAAAAACTGCAAAAATATCCATTGAGTCCATTTATAATATTTAGTATCTGTTGTGTTAATCTCCCGTGACCAGTCGAAAGATATGCCAAGTGATTTTATTTGTCGCCTAAATGTGTCAGTATTGGCTTTAGTAACCACCCGTGGGTCTTTG
>Ga0209642_10002152_pt1 | contig 13017 bp, 11 predicted proteins | sample RifCSP19_2_FD_184025 | JGI IMG/M metagenome (GOLD analysis project Ga0209642, IMG submission 184025) | Soil microbial communities from Rifle, Colorado - Rifle CSP2_sed 19_2 (SPAdes) (version 2) | ecosystem: Environmental > Terrestrial > Deep subsurface > Rock core/Sediment | place: Rifle... | reverse complement strand
TTGAATCGTAAAATCGTATCGCCGCAGATTCCAAATCTTGGGCCCCGTCTCGGCCGGCTCACCCGGCGCTCCGCCGCGCGTGACGTCGCGCGGGCCACGGCTCACCATCTGGCTGCCCGCTTCCGCGGGATCCACTCAGCTCCTCTAGCATCGAGTCATCCATCTGGCTAAGCCTTCCTTGAGCGAGGGGAAACACCTCTTCCAGCCTCTGGGCGTGAACCATCGTGCACGCCGCTTCGGCCGCCGTGATCCCCTGGGTAGGACAGAATCGCACGTCGCCGTGATTGGCTTTGTCCTTGCACGGCTCGGCCAGACCAGCCGCTTGCGCCGGGCGCCACGTCGGCGGAGACCTGCCTTCGGTTGCTCTCCCCGCCTACCATTCTCGCGGGACTCCGTCTTCGCCAGGCAGGGTACTTTCGTACTCGCGGCTGCTTCTGGGACCAAGGTACTCTGACGCTTCAGGACCAGTGTCCCATGCGTCGTGGACGCAAGAGTCGCTAGACTATTTTCAGTTCATTATTCGAACTTGGAGGGGCGAAGAGGCATGTGGGGAAGATATGGTGTTCTCGTTGGAATCGCAGGGGCAATAGCTCTGTCCTTCGGTCCGAGCTCGCGCTCTCCTCTCTCGGCTTTGACCATGGTCCCTCGAGCGCAGGCAGCCAGCGGCTGGGTCGAGTTTACCGAGGGGGCGGCTGAGGCAGGAGTGCAGAGTGACAGCTCCGAGTTCGGACATGGAGCGGTATTCTTCGATGCCAATAACGATGGCTGGCTTGACATTGCCGAAGCGCGCAAGAACACCCGAAACTACCTTTACATTAGCCGCGGCAAGGACGCCAATGGCAAGATCACCTTCCAGGACGTGACGGAAGTCGCCGGAATCGGCTCCAACGGAGGCATTCGCGGGATTACTGCGGCAGATTACGACAACGACGGCGACGCAGACCTGTTCATGGGGACAGGCGGCATGCAGGGCTACGATGAGTTCTACCGTCAGATCGGCATGCAAGGCAACATTCCCCTCTACGAAGAAATCGGGGGTTGGGCAGGGGTGCGCAATTACGGCAACGGCAACCTCGGCGCCTGGGGCGACTACGACCGGGATGGGTACGTGGACCTGATCATAGCGAACTGGGAGAGTACGTTGGTTTGGGCGGACAACGCCCAGGCGCTCTACCACAATAACGGTGACGGGACGTTTAGCAACGTGGCGCTCGCGGCGGGGCTCGGGGATGAGGGCAGCAACAACGCGGTGATCTTCTTGGACTACAACAACGACGGATGGCCCGATATCTATGAGAGCCGGCTCACGCAAGAGGACCAACAGGCCCAGGGCTGGAATTTTCCTAACCAGCTCTGGCGGAACAACGGCAACGGGACCTTCACGAACATCGCCACGCCGAGCTCCGGCATCAAGCTTAACACTGGGCTTTACGAAGACCACGGCATGGGCGTGACCGCGGTCGATTACAACAATGACGGTTGGCTTGACCTTTACGTCGGAACCTATCGTAACCCACAGGCCAATCTCTACCGCAACAACGGCGATGACACCTTTACCGAGCTGGCGGCTGAAGCCGGGGTGGCGCATCCTGGCCGCTGTCCCGATACTGCCGCCGGCGACTTCAACAACGACGGCTGGATGGATCTTTTTGCGGGTTGCTATGACACCCCCAGCCATGTGTACTTCAACAATGGCGATGGCACGTTCACGGAGCATTCAAGCGCCGTGGGCGATACCGGAAGCGATCGGGCGCCGGCGACTACGCTCGGAGATTACGACAACGATGGTTTCGTGGACATGTTCACGGTCAACTCCTGGACGCCGAACCGGCTGTACCACAATGAAGGCAATGGCAACCATTGGCTGCAGTTCAAATTAACGGGAACCGAGAGCAACCGCAGTGCCATTGGCGCCCGAGTCACCGTGACCGCAGGCGGCATGGTCCGTATCCAAGAAGTGAACGGCGGCCGGAGCATGAACGCCCAGGATTCCCTCATCCTCAACTTCGGACTGGGGCAACTCACTCAAGCGGAGAACGTGCAGATCCGTTGGCCTTCCGGTCTGATTGAGAACTATGCCAACGTAACTGCAAATCAGCGACTGTTTCTTCGAGAAGGTTCTGGCCAACTTCCTGGCTCCTTCGCCGACGTGCCCAGCACACACTGGGCTTACGCCGATATCGAGAGGCTCTTCCAGGACGGCTTCGTCGCCGGCTGCCAGATCACACCTACCCGCAAGTTCTGCCCCGAAGCCTCTCTCACCCGCGCCGAGGGCGCTGTATTCGTCGAACGCGGCGTCCACGGCGGCGGTTTCAGCCCGCCTCAACCCTCCTCCACGCCCTTCGCCGATGTCCCCCTCGCTCAGTGGTTCGCCAAGTGGGTGAAGGCACTGTGGGATGACGGGTTCACCGCGGGATGCGCTGCGAACCCGCTGCGCTTCTGCCCCGACCAGGGCCACACGCGCGCCGAGGCGACTGTCTTCTTCCTGCGCATGCTGCGCGGGGTGGACTACGTTCCTCCAGAACCAGGGGAGCTCTTCTACTCGGACGTGGCGCGAGGCGCGTGGTACGCAAAGTGGGTGACGGCGGCGCAGCAGGCGGGCTTGACGTCGGAGTGCGAAGACCCCGCCAACCGCGCCGACGACCGCTTCCGCCCTGCCGAGCCGATCACCCGCGCCGAAGCGGCTTGCATGATGACGCGGGCCAAGGAGTAAGACGCCTTGGCCGCGACCTTTCCGATCCCGGTAGACGGCTTGATCGAGCTGCGCTTCGAGCCCCGGCTCGCCTCGCCCCAACCCATCAACAGGTTGGCCTAGGGCGGCTCCCAGGTGCAACTGTGCTACTATAGGGCGGGACCTTCGTCGTCCGCAATCCAACCTCATGATCCGGCCCCAACGGAGCATCCATGCGCAAAGAAGTCGTCTTGATCACCGGCGCCAATGGCGAGATCGGGCACGGTCTGATCGTGCATCTCGGCGCGCGCTCCGACATCCAAATCGCCGCCATGGATATCGACCCGCTCGACGAGAGCCTTCGCCCCTACTGTCACGAGGTCATCCAGGGCGATATCCTAGACACCATGCTGCTCGGGCGCCTGGTGAGCGAGTTCGAAATCCGCACCATCTACCACCTGGCTTCGATCCTCTCCACTCGCGCCGAGTACAACCCGGAGGCCGCACACCGGGTGAACGTCGAAGGTACGCTCAATCTTCTGCGCTTGGCTGTGGAACAGTCACATTGGCAAGGGCGAGCGGTGAAGTTCCTCTATCCCAGCTCTATCGCCGCTTACGGATTCCCGGACTTGAAGGCGAAAGCAGCTGCTGGGCGCGTGAAAGAGGACGAGTGGCTCAATCCGGCCACGATGTACGGCTGCAACAAGCTCTACTGTGAGCACCTAGGCCGCTATTACGCCCTGCACTACCGCCAGTTGGCCAAGGACCGCAGGTCCGACTGCGTTGACTTCCGCTGCCTGCGTTTTCCGGGCTTGATCAGCGCGGTGACCGTGCCGACGGGCGGCACGAGCGATTATGGCCCCGAGATGCTCCATCACGCCGCGCAAGGTCTTCCTTATACTTGCTTCGTCCGCCCCGACAGCCGGCTGCCCTTCATGGCCATGCCCGACGCCGTCAAAGCCCTCGTCGAGCTGTGGGCCGCCCCACGCGAGCGCCTCTCCCGCCTGGTCTACAACGTCACGAGCTTTAGCCCCACCGCCGAAGAGATCTTGCGCATGGTGAAGGATGCCCTCCCTGGGGCGCAGGTGGCCTTCGAACCGCATCCGCAACGCCAATCCATCGTCGATAGCTGGCCAGCCGACGTGGACGACCTCGCCGCCCGCGACGACTGGGATTGGCAGCCGGATTACGACCAGGATCGCGCCTTTGGCGAATACCTGATCCCAACCATTGCCAAGCGCTATGGCGCTGCGGTCTAGAGAAGACTGAGCTAGGAGCCTCGAACCGCCTCCGACCGCCTCATGCTTCGTTCTCCCGCGGGAGCCCTCCGCTCACCCGACGTAGATGCGCGGCACCCGAGCTCCCAATCCGCAAGTGACTTCGTAGTTGATCGTCTGCCATCGCTGGGCGACGTCTTCGGCCCGGATCGCATCGTCCTGCTGCGGGCCGATCAGCACCACCTCATCGCCGACGGCTGCATCCGGCGCCCCATCCAAGCTGACCATGAGCTGGTCCATGCACACTCGACCGACGACCGGGACTCGTCGACCATGGACAAGGACTTCATTCCCCGGACCACGCCGATAGCCGTCCCCATACCCCACCGGCACCACTCCCACCCGCTCCGCTCCGCGAGTCGTGTAATCGTGGCCGTAGCTTACGCCGGACCCAGGAGGTAGCACGCGCACGGAGCTCAGAGCAGACTTCCAAGTCAATGCGGGTTCGAATCCATCCGGCAGCGGGACCTCGGCGGATGGGCACATGCCGTAGAGAGCGATGCCTGTGCGGACCATCCCGAAATGCGTCGAGGGGCGGGTGAGGGCAGCCGCGGAATTCGCCGCATGTACGAGAGGTGGAAGCAATCCGGCGCTCTCGAGCTCGGCCAGCAGGTCAAGGAAGAGGCTCTCCTGTGCCGCGGTAGTCGGTTGCGAAGGCTCATCGGCGCGGGCGAAGTGGGTGAAGACGCCTTCCGTCACCACCTGCGGCGATCCTTTCAAGAGGCGCATGAGTTCGAACGCTTGGTCAGGAGGGACACCCAGCCGGCCCATACCGGTGTCGACCTTCACATGCACGCGGGCTGCGCGCCCCGCACGTTGCGCCGCCCCTCTCAGCGCCGGCACCTGAGATGCCAGATAGGCGGTGAGCGAGAGGTCATGCCCGATCGCCTCGCTCAAGCGCTCGTCCGGAGCATAGCCCAGCACCAGGACAGGAAGCTCGACGCCCGCTTGTCGTAGTTCCAGGCCCTCTTCCACGCGCGCCACGCCGCAGTACGCCGCGCCGGCCAGGGCCGCGGCACGCGCGACTTCCACCAGACCGTGACCATAGCCGTTGGCCTTGACCACCGCCATCACCCGCACGCCGGTGAGATCTCGCAAGCGTGAGATGTTCCGCCGGATCGCTGCGCGATCGATTTCGAGCCAGTTGGAGTACTCGGAGGGGGAATGCATCGGCGGGCAGTATAAGCCTGCTGTTCTCTGGGAGCAATCCTGGCAGGGTACCAGCGTACCACGTGCTCGGGCACGGAATCCCCCTTAAGTCCCATTCATAAGCCACTGCTTCTAAACGACAATAATGGCCTAGAGCTGGTCATCGATGAAGACGCCTCTCCGGCAATTTCCCCTTCTCGCCGCGTCGCTGGCGCTCGCCGCGTGCGCCGCGGCTGCGGCCGGCTCCGCCGAGCCGTCTCTCCCCAGAGACGGCATTCGGCGTGCAGCGCCAGGAGGCGCAGCCGCCGAGCCGTCTCTCCCCAGTGACGGCATTCGGCGTGCGGCGCCAGGAGGCGCTGCCGCTGAACCGGCAATGCCGGCCCTGCGTCCCGCCATCTTCCTACCCGAAAGCTGGACCGCTACCCCCCAGCCGCCGCAGCCGCCGGCTGCGACGGTGCAAGCGCCGCTCACCATCCTGCCCGATCGCGCCTGGACAGGCGTCGTGAACACTCGCCAGGACGAAATCCATCTGTTGGGCGTGTCCTCCTCCGATCTCTACGAAGGCGGGGCAGCCCAATATCTCGATCTGAGTCAAATTCCGTTCTTCGCCGGAAAGAGGTATCCCACCAACTACAACCTTTGCGGCCAGCTCTCGGTCGCCGCCGCCCTTGGCCTGGACCCCATCGAGGTGCTTCTCGTCTTCGAGGACCTGAAGCCAGGCGGGGGGAGCACGACCGACGGCGCCCTCATCTTGGCCACCAACGAGAAGACCTCGATCCGCAACCTCGAGGACTTGATCCACCGCTTCGGCTGGGGAACGCAAGCTATCGGTTTCGAAACCGACCCGCTCCGCTGGCGAGAAGGCCAGCTTGGACCTCCGACGCCGGAGCGCGTTGCGGAACTGCTGGCGCAGGGAAAAGCGATGATCGCCCTGGTCAACCTGAACCGGCGCAGCGGCAAGATCCAAGATCCCGACCTGGCGCGCGAGGAGGAAGACAACACCCCTCACTGGGCCTCGCTGCATGAAGTCGAGTGGCGCTCAGAGGGAGCCTTCGTTCTGGTCTACAACTCCTTCCGCGATCATGAGGAATGGTACTCGTGGGAGTCCTTCCTTCGCTCCTGGGAGCTCTACCCCGACAACTCCAACTATCGCGCCCTAATCGCGCTCCCCTAGGACGCCTAACCGATCCTGGCCTCCGCTGGGCGTTCTTGCTCTCGCCACCCATTCGTCCTCCACCGTGTGTGTCATAATTGTGCCTCACCGATGGACGCCTCCTTCCGCTTCGAGCTCCTTGCCACAGACGGACGCGCACGCGCCGGAGTCTTCCACACCCCCCACGGCCCGCTCGCCACGCCCGCCTTCGCTCCCGTCGGAACCCAGGCCACCGTCAAGGCGATCACGCCCGACCAGCTCGAAGGCCTGGGGGCGACGCTCCTCCTGGCCAACGCCTACCATCTCTACCTGAGACCGGGCGACGAACGGATTGCCAGGCTCGGAGGCCTGCACGACTTCATGCGTTGGCCCAAGCCGATCCTCACCGACTCGGGCGGTTTCCAGGTGTTCTCCCTTGCGGAGCGGCGAGAGGTGGACGGCGATGGTGTTACGTTCCGATCGCACCTGGACGGCTCGCTCCACCGTTTCACCCCCGAGAAGGCCCTGGCGATCCAAGAGAACCTTGGCGCAGACATCATCATGGCCCTCGACGAGTGCCCGGTCCCTCACGACCGTAGTTACAACGAACAGGCCTTAGCGCGGACGCATGCCTGGGCGGAGCGCTGCTTGGCGGCCAAGCGCCGTCCCGATCAGGCTCTCTTCGGTATCGTGCAGGGAGGCGTATTCCCCGATCTGCGTGAGCAGTCGGCGCGCTTCATCGCCTCCTTGCCGTTCGCGGGACTAGCGATCGGCGGCCTGTCCGTCGGCGAGAGCAAGGCCGAGACGCTCGCCATGCTCGACGTCGTCGGCGGAGCCTTTCCGGACGACAGACCGCGTTACCTGATGGGCGTCGGCGCGCCGCAGGATCTGATCGAAGCCGTGCTGCGTGGAGTGGACATCTTTGACTCGGTCCTTCCAACTCGCTTGGCCCGCAACGGCGCGGCCTTCACGCGGAACGGTCGAATCAACCTGCGCAATGCGCAGTTTGCCGAAGATACCCGCCCGTTGGATGCGGATTGCAGCTGCTACACCTGCTCCACGTTTAGCCGGGCCTACCTGCGCCATCTCGTCGCGGCGAACGAGATGCTCGGTGCCACCTTGCTGTCGATCCACAATCTGTTCACCCTGATCCGCTTGGCCCAAGAGCTGCGTGATGCGATCCTAGAGCGTCGCCTGGCGGAGTTCGTCGTGAGAGTGGGCTCTTCCGCCGGCGCCGCCAGAGAGGTCACGGAAAGATGACGCCAGCGCACGCCTTGTTGCTCGGCATCCTCCAGGGTGCGACAGAGTTCCTGCCTGTCTCGTCCTCGGCCCACCTGGCGCTGCTCCCCTGGTTTCTGGGTTGGGAAGTCGATCCACAGGCGGGATTCCTCTTCGATGTGTTGGTGCAATGGGGGACATTGCTCGCCGTCTTGATCTACTTCAGGAACGACCTTCTCGGCATGGCGCGCGCAGCCGGGGCGGCGCTTCTGCGAGGGCGACCGTTGGAGAGCGCCCCGTCCAGGCTCTTCTGGTTTCTGGGCGCAGCCACGTTGCCCGCCACCGTCGCCGGCCTGCTCTTTAAGGGCGCGGTGCAAGCCGCCTTTGGTAGCCCCAGGTCGATGGGTCTGTTCCTGATCGGCACGGCTGTGCTGCTCTTCGTGGGTGAACGATGGGGCCGCCGTGAGAGAGGCCTCGACACTCTGCGACTCACGGACGCGCTATGGATCGGCCTGCTGCAGGCCGTGGCGCTACTCCCGGGCATCTCGCGCTCCGGAGCGACGATCACCGGCGGCCTCCTCCGTCATCTGCGGCGGCAGGACGCGGCCCGCTTCTCCTTCCTCATGAGCATACCGGCTCTGCTCGGCGCGGGGGTCGTCGCCCTCGCCGATCTCTCCTCCTTGCCCCAGGCATCCGAACAACTGATTCCTTTGCTGATCGGCGTGCTCACCGCAGCCGCCGTCGGTTACCTGGCGATCCATGGATTGCTTGCCTTCCTGGCGCGCCACTCTCTAACGCCTTTCGCCTTCTACTGCCTGACGGCCGGCCTGTTCACCCTGGTCGTGAGTATCTACCGTGGCTAGAAGCTGGATCTGCTATCCGGTTCTACTCCTCGCCAGCCTCGTGGCCTGCACTTCGACTGCGACCCCCCCGCCGACCCTTCCTCCGATCCAGCGTCTGGCGGTCACCCCCGCGCTGGAGGGCCTGGTCACGAGTTGGCTTCTGGACTACCGAGCGGAAGCTGGACCCCCGGCCTTCGACCTGGAAGTGATGCCGCTGGAGAGCGCTCTGGGGGCCGCCGCATCCGGGTCGGTGGATGCCGTCCTGGCTGCGGCCTCGCCGCCCGACGGCTGGTTCGCAACCCCCTTGACCAGGGAACCCATCGCAGTGATCGTTCACCGCTCCAACCCCGTGAGCTCGCTGACTTTGCAGGATCTGGCCGGCATCTTCACCGGGCGCATCACTCGCTGGGAGACGTGGGGCGGCGAGGCGTTGGAGATCGAGCCGGTCATCCCCCTGCGGGGCGACGAACTGCGCTCGGCCTTCGCCTCACTCGTGCTGCAGGAGGCTCGCTTCACGGGCGCCGCGCTGCTGGGTCCCTCTCCCGAGCTCGTCCTGCGACTGGTGAGCGAGCGCCCCGGGGCCATCGGCTTTGTCATCCAAAGCTCTGCGTCCTCCCAAGTCAAGGTACTCTCGGTTCAGGAAGGCTCCACCTCCACACCACCCCCCACAGATCTCCAGCACCCCCTGGCCGTCGAAATCCTGGCTATGGCGCCCGAGGAGCCCGGCGGGCCGATCCGCGAGTGGCTCGGCTGGTTGCAAGCCAAGCTCCAGCTTGAACGCCGCTAGCCTGCCAACAACGACTTCGGAAGTCGAGAGTCATTTTCGCCGCTGAGCGGCTCACCCGGCGCCCGAAACTTACAGTTACCTTGCGCTCACCTGACAGTTACTTATCAACTTCCCCCTTTCTGTGGCTTTTTCTGTACACTGAATGGCGATAGACCGAAACGCGAAGGTCACGGATGCTGATGCCAAGAAGACCCCGCACACTCCATGCACGCATTCCGGCGGCGCCCGCCCGGATCGTTCTGTGCGCCGCTCTCCTAACTTCCGCATTGGGCGCCTTGGCCACGCCGCTTGAAGTGGGAGCCCAGGGCAGCCCCCCGGCATTCGACAACGCATCCAGCGCCTCGAACTCCTCGACAAGCAGCACCTTGACCTTCAGCCACACGGTGGGCACGGGGTCGGACCGGCTCCTTCTTGTCGGGGTCGTCATCCGTTCTAGCTCGACCTCCGTCACGAGCATTACCTATAACAGCCTTGCTCTCACCTACCTTTCCTCCGTACTCAGCAACGACGTCCGTACCGAGCTTTGGTATCGGAAGAACCCGCCCTCCGGCGCCCACAACGTCGTCGTCACCATCGGCGCCAGCCGCATGATGGCAGCCGGCGCCATGTCCTTCACGGGCGTCCACCAGACGACGACGTTTGGCACCGCCATGACCAATGCCAACAGCAACACGGCGCCCACAGTCAACGTCTCGAGCGCTACCGACGAGCTGGTGGTGGACGTCGTAGGTCAGCGTGATCCGGACGCGCCCAACACCCTGACCGCGCATGCCTCGCAAGCCGAGCGCTTCAAGAAAGCCAGCACCTCGGGCAGCAATGCCAATGTCCGTTTAGGCGGCTCGACCGAGACAGGCGCTGCGACAACGACGATGTCCTGGACTCTCTCGCCCGGCGACGATTGGGGCATCATCGCCGTGCCGCTCAAGCCTGCGCCAGCCGCGCCGACGCCGACCCCCTATGGGCTGGTCACCTCCCAGGGGATCACGTTCCCCAGCACCCAACTCACCGGGGCGCTCCAGACCGTCAGCGGATCGACGACGGCCTGGCGGGTCGAGAGCACCTACCCCGCCGGCACCGGCTGGCACATAACCATCTCGGCGCAAGACTTCGTTTCCGGCATCCGCACCATCGCCGTCAGCAACTTCGACGCCCGCCAGCTCGACGCCAACATCGTCGTCATTTCTGGAAGCGGTCCGCCAAGCAGCACCATGACATCCTTCGCGCCGCTCTCCACCTCGCCCCAAACCATGCTCAGCGCTTCCGGGGCCAACGGCGTGGGCACGTATGACTTCACCCCTGACTTTCGGCTCAAGATCCCCGCTGCCACCTACAGCGGCTCGTATTCGGCCACCGTGACGGCCACCTTCATCGTCGGTCCTTGAGAGGAGTGAGACCCATGCGACGTACCGTATCCGCGATCCTGTTATCAGCAACGCTAGCGTTCATTGCAGTGGTCATCCCTGTTCTGGCGCAGGACTTCAGCTTCGGTCTGCGTCCGGAGGACCAGTCGATCGCCTACTTCCGCTACACGCTGGCCTCGGGCGAGAGCCTTTCCGACGCAGTCCTAGCCGTCAATGGAACCAAGAATCCGTTGCGCCTAGTGGTCTCCCGCGTCGGCGGACATACGGCGCTCACCGGAGGCGTCTCCTTCCCTGGGGAGGCCGACGGCCCGGCGCAGTGGCTTTCCTTGCCTGACGAAGGTGTGCATGAGGTCCCTGCCGGCCTCGCCATTCGCCTCCCGTTCACGCTCAAGGTGCCGGAAGGGACGCCCCCCGGAGAGTACGTCGCCGGTTTCTTGGCCACGCCCGAAGACCCATCGTCGGTCGTGCCAAACCAGGGCGGCGGAGGCGGGCTGAATGTCCAAGTCATCCCTCAGATGGGCGTCACCATGATCATTACGGTCCCAGGGCCGGAACGTTGTGAGGTAACGATCCGCTCCATCGCCGACGAGATCGACAAGGGCGGATGGAAGCTGAGCCTGCTCTTGGCGAACACAGGCAACATCCACTTCAAGGGCCAAGGGAGCTTCGTCCTTCGCCCGGCGGCGGGCGGGGACCCGTCCATGGAGCGACCATTCCCGCTCGGCTATTTCGTCGCCGGCGACGAGATCCCCTACCCGCTGTACTTCGACACTCCCCCGGCCGCCGGCGAGTACCTCGCCGAAGTCACGCTGCGAGGCGACGAGTGCGTCTACGAGACGACCTACTCGCAGCCCATCACATTCTCATCCGACCAAGCCGCATTTGCCGAGGAAGAAGCCAAGCGCTGGGCCGAAGCTGCTCAAGTGACCTCAAGCCCGTCCCAAGAAGATGAGCTGCTCAAGAACATCCAAACGCTGGGAATTGCGACGTTTGGCCTGGTGGTCGCAGCGATCCTCGGCCTGGCGGCATTCCTTATCCTGACCCAGCGCAGGCGCAAGCAACATGGCGTCGAGATTGGTCCACGCGATATTAGACCCGCGCCCAAGGACCGCCAAGGAGGTGCAAACGATTAGACAGGGGAATGGCAATCCATGACAAATCAGCGCGGTCTATCGAGAATAGGCAAGAGAAACCAAAATCAGAAGAAGGAGTTCAAATCACCATGAATCGCAGACTTCTCTCAGTCGCAGTGGCTTTCGTGCTCACGATCGGCCTGGTTGGCAGTGTCTTCGCCGACGCCTCGGTGGTGATCTCCGGCGGCGCCCTATCCCAGTCGCCGCAGAGCGTCGGCTTCGCGGGCGTGACCTTGACCGGCGCCGATCAGACTGTCAACGATACGGACTCGTCCAACTGGTCCGCCGCCGATCCAACCGGCACCGGCGCCGGCTGGCACATCAACATCTCGGCCGCCAACTTCATCAAGCAAGGCGACGCAACCAAGACCATCGCCGTCGCCAACTTCAAGGTGCGCGTGACGGACGCCAACATCACGCTTGTGGACGGCAACACCAAGCCCACCAGCTCGATCACCGCCTACACGTCGCTCTCCGGCACGGCCCAAGCCCTGATGAGCGCGGCTTCCGGCAACGGCATGGGGCAATACACGTACGTGCCCGACTTCCAGCTCACGATCCCAGCCGAGACCTACGCCGGCACCTACGACTCAGTCGTGACCGTTGCCATCGTGTCCGGCCCGTAAGACCGATGTTGAAGACACAAGGGAACTAGATCGAACCGTCATGGGTAGAACCCAAGAACAAGGAGATGGTACAGGATGAGTCGCAAGTTGTTCTTACTCGCCATTGCCGCACTGCTCGCCTTCGGAGTCGTCGGCAAGGCCTTCGCAGACGCCTCGGTTGTGGTGTCCGCCGGATCCCTATCCCAGACGCCGCAGAACATCAACTTCCCCGGCGTGACCTTGACCGGCGCCGACCAGACCGTCAGCGACACGGATGTGACGAACTGGTCCGCCGCGGATTCCACCGGCACCGGCGCCGGCTGGCACATCAACATCTCGGCCGCCAATTTCATCAAGCAAGGCGACGCGACCAAGACCATCGCCGTCGCCAACTTCAAGGTGCGCGTGCTGGACGCCAACATCACGCTTGTGGACGGCAATACCAAGCCCACCAGCTCGATCACCGCCTACACGTCGCTTTCCGGCACGGCCCAAGCCCTGATGAGCGCAGCTTCCGGCAACGGCATGGGGAACTACACGTACGTGCCCGACTTCCAGCTCACGGTCCCTGCCGAGACGGTTGCCGGCACCTACGACTCAGTCGTCACGGTGGCGATCGTCTCTGGCCCGTAGGACCGAGTGATGCACCTAAGAACTAGGTCTAACCGTTATGGGTATAAACCAATCACAAGGAGATGGTACAAAATGACTCGCAAGTTCGTAGCAATCGCAATCGCCTTCGTGCTCACGATCGGCCTGGTTGGCAGCGTCTTCGCCGACGCCTCGGTGGTGATCTCCGGCGGCGCCCTATCCCAGTCGCCGCAGAGCGTCGGCTTCGCTGG
>Ga0209642_10002150_pt1 | contig 13021 bp, 10 predicted proteins | sample RifCSP19_2_FD_184025 | JGI IMG/M metagenome (GOLD analysis project Ga0209642, IMG submission 184025) | Soil microbial communities from Rifle, Colorado - Rifle CSP2_sed 19_2 (SPAdes) (version 2) | ecosystem: Environmental > Terrestrial > Deep subsurface > Rock core/Sediment | place: Rifle... | reverse complement strand
AAATTTCTTTCTACATCTGAAATGCTCATACAGGAGTTAGGAAGGGAACCATCTCTCAAAGAGATTGCCGGTAAAATGAACATCCCTTCTGAAGATGTCGAAGATCTTAAGAAGCTCATCAGACGGACATATTCCCTCGAGACACCTGTAGGTGACAAGGAAGCCAATATACTGATGGATGTTATAGCAGATACCACTATAATGTCTCCATCGCAGTTTGCGGAAGGCATCAGCATGCGTGAAGAGATAGACAAGTGGCTCAAACTTCTTAGAGATAAGGAAAGGGAGGTCATTTCTCTCAGATTTGGCCTGGAAGGGCAGGAGGCTATGACACTTGAAGAAATAGGGAGTCGGCCTGAATTCGGCCTTACAAGAGAAAGGATAAGGCAGATTGAGTCATCGGCGCTAATCAAGCTTCGATCAATTATTGCGAAGAGGTCTATAAAGAAAGATGAAATACTATAAACAGGCGGAGGTGTAGAAATGGATTTAAAGTCAAAAATTCGTGAGATTCCTGATTTCCCCAAAAAAGGCATATTGTTCTATGATGTAACAACGCTTCTTAAGGATGCAGGCGGATTCAAACGGGTAATTGATAAAATAGGCAGTTTCTATGATGGCGATGGAATACAGAAAGTAGTTGCCATGGAATCCCGTGGCTTTATTCTTGGCGCTCCTGTTGCATATCGTCTTGGAGCCGGATTTGTCCCTGTCAGAAAACCCGGTAAACTTCCGAGTGACGTCTATGAAGCGAAATACGAATTGGAGTACGGGGCAGACTCATTGGCAATACATCAGGATGCCATAGCCCCCGGAGAACGGATACTGATTGTAGATGACCTTATTGCCACAGGTGGAACAGTAGCGGCTACAGTACAGCTTGTAAAGAAACTCGGTGGTATTATCCATGGAATAGCATTCTTAATCGAGCTTACTGAGCTAAGGGGAAGAAACAAGCTGGACGGCCACAATGTCGTATCACTCTTATCTTACTAACATTATAAAATCCGCTATGATTGTCCTGCTTGTTCTCGCTGCCTTCAAGCCAGCCGATGCAGCGTCTCTTTCTGTTGATATGGGAAAAGGAAGTACGGGGTTCGGTATCGGGACTGATTTTTATTTCGGATATGCATTGATTGGAGTCTCCGCTAAATTCATTACTGACTCCCCGTGGAGTTATGTCCAGACTGAAGAGACACTGACTTCACCATGTGAATACTTTAATACTAAATCTGACCCTGCAAACGAACTGAGAAAAAAATGTACGCGTGAGGGTAATTTCCACGATGGTGATGAATGGGAACTATTTGGGAAAATGGGCTTCAGGCTCCCGCTTGTCCCGGCCCTGCATCTTAACACAGGATTAGGATTAGCGTCCCGGAAATCAGCAGAACTTTATGTCTTTTCAGAGGAATATTGTACTTACCGTGAACCCGGAGGGGCATGTGTTCAAAAGGCAGAATATGGCGAGACATGGGGATTGGTTGATAAGGATTATTTCATGACATTTCTTGGCGGACTCAGTTTTGAGATGAATCGCCGCATTCTACTGAACCTGGATTATCATTCACGTAAGGGACTGATAGGCGGCCTAATCTGGCGTTATTAGGAGACAATCATAGTTATGAAGTTTAGACCATTATCAGTGAAGAAGATTAAGACCTATTCTATCAAGTCGAGAAAGAGCAAGGTTGATATCAGTGATTTTGCCAGGCCATTTCATGCAGGCATGACTTTCGATGATTTTCTGAATAGCTTGCCTGATATTCTGGCGGTAAAAGACCTGAAGGAAATTGCCTCACTTATTGCATCTGCATGCAGAAATAAAAAAATAGTCATTGCTGCGATGGGGGCTCATGTAATCAAGGTTGGGCTGAGTCCTGTGATTATTGACCTTATGGAGCAGGGGATCATTCATGCCATTGCACTTAACGGCGCCTGTATCGTGCATGACTTTGAGATTGCCTTCGCAGGAAGGACATCTGAGGATGTTGATGCTGAACTGTCAAAGGGGACGTTCGGTATGGCTGAGGAGACAGGCAGGTATTTAAATAACGCCATAAATAATGGCATCAGGAAGGGATGGGGAATAGGACGATCAACAGGTGAATTGATAAACAATTCTGATTACCCATATAAGGAACTTAGTATACTCGCTGCAGGCGTCAGACTTGGGATCCCGGTAACGGTACATGTGGGGATTGGCACAGATATAATTCATCTGCATCCGCAAATGGATGGAAAGGCCACCGGAGCAGGAAGCCGCAGGGACTTTTCTTTATTTGCAGGGGTGGTATCCAGGCTTGAAGGTGGCGTCTACCTGAACATTGGTTCAGCAGTCATTTTGCCGGAGGTATTCCTTAAGGCTGTCACCCTTGTAAGAAATCTCGGACATAAGGTACAGAATTTCTCCACGGTTAACATGGATTTCGTTCAACACTACAGACCTCTCACGAATGTTGTTCGCAGGCCGACTAAAAACGGTACAGGCAGGGGCTACACACTGACAGGCCACCATGAAATCATGGTGCCTTTACTCTCTGCAGCCATAATAGAAAACCTGTCATAGAGTATCCAATCGGATAATGTTAATGAATGCCTGAAACCCCTTCTTAACTTGCCTTGTGATTCCGTTAAAGCGCTCAATTCTCTAACTTATTGATTTAATGAAGTATGGCAAGTCTATGTCCTAAATTATTTCAGGGCTTTACCAGGCCTGATTTTTGCTAATTTATTGTTAAGTTGACATAGGCAAACAGTGTAAATATAATCTGGGGCAGGATGACGGGAATAAATAATATGAATAGCCGGAGAGAAAGAATTCTCCTCGTTGATGATGACGAAGATATTAAGACGATCATCAAAGACCGTTTTGAAAAACTCGGATACAATGTTCTGACTGCCGGAAATGGACAGGATGCACTCAGGATCATTGACATGCAGGATCCTGATGCAGTCATTCTTGACCTTCAAATGCCACGGATGGATGGGATGGAGGTAATAAGGCGTCTTAAGGATAATTCACAACTCCCGGTCATTGTGCTCACGGCCTTTGGGACAATCCGGAAGGCAGTAGAGGCTATGAAGGCAGGTGCATTCGATTTTGTAACAAAACCGTTCAGTCACGACCATCTCGAAATGGTTATAAAAAAGGCCCTTGACTACCGTGCTCTGCAGACAAATAATCTCTGGCTGCAGGGAGAGATAGATGCTGCATTTCAGGGTATCATCGGGGAGTCCCCAAAAATCAGGGAGGCCATGGAGATGGCACAGAAGGTTGCCTGCACATCTTCAACGGTACTTCTTCTCGGTGGGAGCGGTACGGGTAAGGAGATGTTCTCCCGTTCCATACATCGCTGGAGTGACCGGGCAGGAAAGCCCTTTGTCGTAGTGAACAGTGTTGCCCTGCGCGATGAGCTGCTTGAGAGTGAACTGTTCGGACATGAGAAGGGGGCATTTACAGGGGCCCATGCATTGAAACGGGGCAAACTGGAGATTGCAGACGGTGGAACAGTATTTTTTGATGAGATTGGCGACCTCAAACCCGAACTTCAGGCAAAGCTTCTCAGAGTACTGCAGGAACACGAGTTTGAACGTGTAGGAGGAAACCGGACTATCCGTGTAGATATCCGGACTATTGCTGCAACTAATCAAAACCTCTATAAAAAAGTGCAGGATGGGGAATTCAGGGACGACCTTTTTTATCGCCTCAATGTAGTTGCGATCCAACTCCCATTTCTCAGGGAGCGAAAAGAGGATATACCCACACTTGCCCGGTTCTTCCTGACAGACGCGTGCAGGGAGATGAAGCGTCCAGATATGGAGTTCTCTCCAGAGGCCATGAACCACCTCATCGGCTATCACTGGCCCGGGAATATCAGAGAGCTTAAAAATCTTATTGAGAGGGCAGTAGTCCTGGCGGACGGTAAAGAGATAAATCCTAATGACCTGCCGCTCCCACCGTTCAATCGCAATAAACAGGAATCTTCAGCGATACAATCCTATCATGAATCTGTTCGGCAGTACCAGAAGGAAATAATCCGGCGCGCCGTCGAACAAGCAGGCGGTAATCAGTCAAGGGCGGCTAATTTACTTAATCTTCAGCGTACGTATTTGGCCCGATTGATCAGGAAGTTAAACATCAGAGATCTGGTGAAGGGGGACAATTGATTATTCGATTCCAGATCAGAACGATTGCAGTTATCTTCTTAATGATCATTTTTTTTACGCTTAATCTCTCTCAGGCTTATGGAATGGAAATTGCCGTTATCAGGAGCCAGGATCTGCCGATCTATCAGGAAGCTGTTGCCGGGATAAAAAGTATCTATAAAGGAAAGTTCAGGGAATATAATCTGAAAGGAGACCTGGACGAATCCGGCAATATAGTCAGAGAGATCAGGAAACACCCGCCGGATGCAATTATTACAGTAGGCCTCCTGGCCACCGTAGTCGCAAAAGACAATTTTAAAAGTACACCCATTGTCTTCTGTATGGTCTTAAACCCTGACAGGTTTTCCATTTCTTCCGGTAATAACATAACGGGCGTGCCCCTGAATGTCAGCTCATCTGAGACAGTACCCCGCCTCAGAGAGCTCTTTCCATCGGCAAAGAGAATAGGTATCCTTTATGATCCCGGTAAAACTGGAATGGTGGAACAGGAAAGGCAGGTTGCTCAATCGTGGGGATTCACACTGATAGCTAAGGAAGTGCCTTCAGTAAAAATGCTGCCGGATGCATTAAGAGAGATTCAGCACAATATAGATCTGCTCTGGTTGATCCCCGACAGCACTGTAGTTACGCCGGAATCTCTTGAATTTATTTTTCTCAGGGCCTTTGAGAATAATATTCCAGTTATCACTTTCTCAAAAGAACTGCTCAGCAGGGGGGCAGTATTAACCTTTTCCCCGGATTATCACTCTATTGGGGAAGAGGCCGGTCGCCTGGTCAATCATATATTACAGGGAAAGAAACCGGCTGATCTTCCAATACGTCCTGTAAAAAAGATTAAAACATCCATTAACCTGGTAGTCGCAAAAAAAATGGGGTTAGAGATCAATCAGGCTGCCATTTATGCCATGAGAGACCAGATCGAGATATTTAATCCTGGGAAGACTGCCCGGACAAATTATCCGGATAGATAACAAGATGATAAGAACCTCTATTAAATTAAAACTGTCCATCTTCTTCAGCATAATCATCATATTAGTCTGTGCTGCGCTCAGTCTGTCCTTCTTCCACAGGACAAAAGAGAACATGATGGATAGTTTCATTAGAAACGGTGTTGTATTGGCTAAAAATCTCGCACATAACAGCAGGTACGGTATTATAACTGAAGACAAGACTATCCTTGATGAGTTGATCAATGGTGTATTTCAGGCAGAGGAGATTGTCCATGTTACTATCACTGATCCATTTGGGAAAATCATTGCTCAGAAATCCAGGATGATACCTGTTCTTTCCATCGAAAATAAAAGCGCCTTCAGAATCATTGAGGAAGTTGACTCCAATGGAATTGTCAGTATTGAATCTGCCGTAACAGAAAACGGGGAAATGCTTTATTTAATTTCATCTCCTGTAAGTACTCTCCCGGCCAATGTCCGGAAATTTCCCATCGAGCTTCTGGAAGAAGAAAAATTATTAAGGACCGGGACAGAAGATATTACAAATCTCGGTGTCATACAAATAGGCGTTTCTCCTGACTTGATGAACAAGAAGGTCAGAGAGATGTGGGGCGCGGCCATCATTATTACTATCTCAATTATGACAGGAGGGGTCATTTGCATATATTACCTTACAAGACTCTATCTGAAACCCCTTGAAACCCTGGCCTATGTAGCAGAGAAGGTATCTCAGGGAGACCTCTCTCAAAAAGCGCCGCCGGCAGGAAAAGATGAAGTAGGAAAACTTACCGAAGTTTTCAATCAGATGACGCACTCACTCAGTCTCCGCGAAAAAGATTGCCGGGATCACATCCGTCAACTTGAGAGGATGAATAGGAAACAGGCAGAACTTAATATGACACTTGAAAACAGGGTCAAAGAGAGGACAGAGAAATTGCAGCAGTTAGTTCACCAGGTACGAAGTGAGAAGATGAAGACCGAGAGAATCCTGCACGAGATAGACGATGGTGTTATTGTTCTGGATCAGAATGGGAAGACCATTATGATCAACCCTGCAGCACGGCTGATGCTGATGAAAGAAGATCATAAAGAGCCGGAGAATGCGGCGGCTGATTGTCACGAATATTCTGATATAGAGAAAGTTCTGCTTGATAATTTCGGAAATTCTAACCTCAAAGCTAAATCATTTCCCCTGAGGGATAATGAGGGTCTTCTCCTCGGCAAGATAATCGTCATTCATGACGTGACCCATTACATGGAGGTTGATCGCCTCAAGTCAGAATTTGTATCCCACGTATCCCATGAACTGAAGACCCCTCTTACATCAATCAAAGGATACGTTGATAACCTTCGGGACAGGATAGTTGGAGATTTGAATGAAAGACAGGAAGAGTACCTCGAAAGGGTGGGGAAAAATACGGACCGTCTTATCCGTATGATTGATGACCTTTTGAACATTTCCAGAATAGAATCAGGAAAGATGACGCTTAATTTTTCTAACCTGATTATGTCAGAGCTGATCGAAGAAGTCTCCAGGGGTCTTCGTCCTCTTGCTACCCAGAAAAAAATTGAAATGAGTTTCATGAAATCCGATGGAGATGACCATGTCATGGCAGACAGGGACAAGATTGAGCAGGCTGTCATCAACCTGGTGAACAATGCTATACTCTATACCCCTCCGGGAGGCAAGGTCATGATATACATGGAACATGACCAGGGATACATTAAGACATGTATACGTGATACCGGAGTCGGCATCCCAACGGAGGAGCAGCCGCTGATCTTTGATCGTTTCTATCGTCTCGAAAAAGACTCAATACTTGAACCGAGGGGAACAGGTCTGGGACTCTATATTACCAGAAATGTTATCGAGATGCACGGTGGAAAGATCTGGGTTACCAGTGAAGTCGGCAAAGGGAGTGAATTCACATTCACCCTTCCTGCATAGAGTTTCCCTCAAATTCACCATCTAAGCACATCGCACACAGAGAAATTTATTGAAATTAAAGGACAAACTGTATCATATCAGATACATCAGTTATCTTATTTGATAACAACAAAAGTAGGGCAATGCGAAAAATGACGATGCCCAATATGTCATGCTGAATTAATTTCAGCATATAGAATCAATGGTTATACATAGACACTATTTACGCGTTCATCAATTATATTTATGGCATTTATTATGCAGTTGTTATGCAATAATGAGTTAATAAGAGTTGTTTGTCTTATTAACCGGGGGGGGAATCATGAATACATCCAATTCATATAGAAATGAAGTAATCCCTGTCAACAAGATCATAAAAACAGAAAGCAGCAGCAAGAATATGCCTGCACAGGAATTTGAATCATGCTCCAGACGGATTAAGGTGTGCACCCTCGGCAGTTTCAGCATAAGTATTGATGGAAAACCCCTGTCTTTTTCGGGAAAAGCACAACAAAAACCTTTAGATTTACTCAAGGCTTTGATAGCTTTTGGCAGCCGTAATGTCCCGGAAGAACAGTTAACAAACGTACTCTGGCCGGAGTCCGATAGGGACTCTGCACATCAGAGCCTCGCTGCGACACTTTTCCGGCTTAGAGAGCTGTTAGGGATCAGGGATGCCGTCTTTCTCAGGGATGGTAAATTAACGCTTGATTCTGAATATGTCTATGTAGATGTCTGGGCATTTGAGCGGCTGCTGAGTCTTGCAGACCTTGCAGATGCGTTATCACAGAAAGAAGATAATATTAAGATTGTAGACATGGCAATGTCCCTTTACAAAGGATCTTTCATGAAGGGAGAAACCGGTAAAACCTGGCATGTATCAATGCGTGAGCGTCTCAGGATAAAACTATTCCGGCACATAAAGGGTGTCTGCTCCTATTTAGAGAGCATCGAGCGGCATGATAAGGCCTTATGCCTCTATCAAAAGGTCCCCCGGCAGCTATCAAATCCTTGACTGCACTACCCCCCATAGTATAGAATCTACAGACTTAACGACTTCGGAAAAGCAGGGACATTCATAACATTATGTTTAAAAAAGTATTAATAGCCAACAGGGGAGAGATTGCCCTAAGGATCATAAGGTCCTGTAAGGAGCTTAATATCGCTACAGTGGCAATTCACTCTGAGGCAGATGCCACTACCCTTTACGTAAAAAAAGCTGATGAGGCATGTCTCGTCGGCCCTGGTCCGGTAGCAGGATATCTGAATATATACAGGATCATTGACCTTGCCAAACAGAGAGGGGTAGATGCAATACACCCTGGTTACGGGTTTCTTGCCGAGAATCATGAGTTTGCAGAGGCTTGTCAGGAAAATGGAATTGCCTTTATCGGTCCTGCTCCGACAGCCATCAGAGAGATGGGGGACAAGATATTAGCACGTCAGATGATGATGAAGGCAGGTGTTCCTGTAGTGCCGGGTATAGAGCACGGTATAAGATCTTTTAAAGAGGCTGAGCAGATTGCCTCAGAGATCGGTTATCCGGTCATGCTTAAGGCATCGTCAGGCGGCGGCGGCAGAGGACTGCGGCTCTGCCAGACCCATGATGATTTAAAAAGGGGCTATGAGCAGGCAAAATCAGAGGCGCTCAAGGCATTCGGGAAGGATGATGTCTACATAGAAAAATACATAGTGTCGCCGAGGCATATCGAATTTCAGATACTGGCTGACAATTACGGGAATATAGTGCATCTTGGGGAGCGTGACTGTTCAATACAGAGGAGGCACCAGAAATTGATTGAGGTAGCACCTTCACCATTTCTCGACAATGAATTAAGGGAGAAGATGGGGCAGGCTGCTGTCACTGCTGCAAAGGCAGTGGATTATACCAATGCCGGTACGATTGAATTCCTTGTTGACAGGAACAGAAACTTCTATTTTCTTGAGATGAATACCCGTGTACAGGTGGAACACACAATCACTGAAGAGATAACAGGGATTGATATTGTGAAGGAAATGATAAAAATAGCTGCGGGTGAAAGGCTCGAATTTACCCAGGACGAAATTCAGATAAGCGGTGCAGCAATTGAGTGCAGGATCAATGCAGAAGACCCAAGGAATAACTTCCTGCCGGCAACAGGCAGGCTAACTGCATACTACTCACCGGGTGGGTTTGGTGTCAGGATTGACGGAAATGTATACAGGGGCTATCTTGTTCCCCCTTACTACGATTCCATGCTTGCCAAACTTACAGTATGGGGCAGAACATGGGATGAGTCCGTCAGCAGGATGGCAAGGAGTCTTGATGAATTCGTTATAAGGGGAGTGAAGACCACTATACCTTTATACCGGATGATCATGCGGGACGAAAAATTCCGCAGGGGAGAGTTTGATACGCATTATATTGACAACAACCTGGATGCTTTGGTTTATGAAGACGAGAACGACAGGTTAGATCTGGTTTACGCTATAGCGACAGCCATCGCAGCACATACCCATAGATAAATAAGAGGGCCATTGTGAAAAACAAGAGACGGAAGATAAATATTACTGATACAACTCTGAGGGATGCGCATCAGTCGTTACTGGCTACACGCCTCAGGACGGCTGATATGCTTCCCATAGCTGAGAAGATAGACAAGGCAGGGTACTGGTCTGTTGAGATGTGGGGCGGTGCTACATTTGATTCGAGCATGAGATATCTGAAAGAAGATCCGTGGGAGAGGATAAGACTCCTGAAAGAGAATATGCCGAACACCCCATTCCAGATGCTGCTTCGCGGGCAAAACCTTGTAGGATACAGACACTATGCTGACGATATAGTTGATAAATTTGTAGAGCGTGCAGTTGAAAACGGCATTAATATTTTCAGGATATTTGATGCACTTAACGACTTCAGGAATATCAAGACGGCTGTCAAGTCAACCCTGAAAAATGGCGGTAAGGTTGAAGGTACAATCTGCTATACAATCAGTCCGGTTCATAATAACAGCCTCTTCGTTGATCTTGGAAAGAGATTAGAGGATATGGGATGCGATACGATCTGTATTAAAGATATGGCAGGACTTCTATCACCGTATGATGCCTTTGACCTCATAAGTGAACTGAAGAAATCCATATCCGTTCCCCTGCATCTCCACACCCATGATACAAGCGGTATGTCTGTAGCAACATACGTTAAGGCCGTGGAAGCTGGTATTGACATAGTAGATACAGCGGTCTCTGCACTGGCATCCGGGACATCTCAACCCCCTGTTGAAACACTTATCAATATAATGAACTGTTCACCTAAATATTATATTGACCTTAACAATGAGCTTATTTCTGAGATATCAGATTATTTCAGGGAGGTAAGAAAGAATTATAAACTATTTGAGAGTGAATATACAGGCGTTGACCCGGCTGTACTTATATACCAGATACCCGGCGGTATGACTTCAAACCTTGCATCTCAATTGAACGAGCAGCAGGCGCTTGGCAAGATGAAAGAGGTGCTACAGGAGGTCCCAAAAGTCCGTAAGGAATTTGGTTATCCACCTCTTGTTACACCAATGAGCCAGATAGTCGGTACACAGGCAGCCCTCAATGTTGTAACCGGTGAACGATATAAAGTGATCACTACCGAGACCAGGAATTACCTTAAGGGTCTTTACGGAAAGCCCCCTGCCCCGATTGATGAGGATGTACGGAAAAAGGCTATAGGAGATGAGGAGTTTATTGAACGAAGACCAGCTGACCTCCTTGAACCTGAGTTGGACAAGCTTACTGCGGAACTGGGGGATAAGGCACGTAATATTGATGATATCCTCCTGTATGCACTTTTCCCCAAGGTTGCCCTTGATTTCTTTGAAGCAAGGGAAAAGGGTATAGCACCGGAAGAAATGGCCGCTCAGGAGAAAGGTACAGTGCCTGAAATACAGGAAGAGGCCACCATGGCACACCTTGCCCCAAGTGAGTTTAACATTAAACTGCATGGTGAAAGATATCATGTTAAGGTAGGAGGTATGGGGCATCCCGGGGAGGGCGGCAGGCCATTTTTTATTTATGTTGACGACCAGCTTCAGGAAGTGCTGGTTGAATCACTTGTTGAGGTGGTGCCGAGTATTTCAGGTGTAATTGATGCGAGGGCAACAGGCCACTCCATAAGGCCTAAGGCTAAAGAGGTTGGTGATGTAACGACACCTATGCCGGGGTCTGTAGTCAGGATTAAAGTTAAGGTTGGAGAAAAGGTTGAGGCAGGCGATACCGTACTGATTGTTGAGGCGATGAAAATGGAGAATGAGGTGCACACACCCATATCCGGTGTAGTGGAGAAGATTTATGTATCCGAGGGTGACAGCGTAAACCCTGATGAGGTTCTTGTACAGATAAGGGATATACAGGGATAATTATAGATTGCTGACTGACTTTAATTCAATCATCCAGAATATTGCCATAATGGCTATCCCGGTAGTGCTCGCAATCACCTTCCATGAGGCTGCGCATGGATGGGTGGCAAACAAATTAGGCGACCCTACAGCTAAGCATGCCGGCAGACTGACCTTAAACCCAATTGCACATATTGATCCATTCGGGACAATACTGCTGCCCATTATAACCTATATCTTTGCAGGATTTATAATTGGTGCGGCAAAACCTGTACCTGTAAATTTTGCCAATCTGAGAAATCCCAAAAGGGATATGATATGGGTTGGCGCAGCGGGACCAGGCGTTAATATTGCCATGGCACTGATCTGCGGTATTCTATTCCAGCTGCTCGTAACGCAGTCTATGTACATGACGTCGCGGTCCGGCTTCTTATCGTACATACTGCTTCCTCTAATCCTTATGTTAAAGGAAGGAATAAAGTGGAATGTTGTTCTTGCTGTATTTAATCTTATTCCTGTACCTCCTCTGGACGGCAGCAGGATACTGGCAGGTCTGCTGCCTTATAAACAGGCGGAATTTCTGGGCAGACTTGAGCCATACGGACTCCTGATAATTACATTCCTCGTATTCTTGAATCCTTTTGGCTTTATGACGTATATAATATGGCCGATAATGAGCGTGTTAACGAGGTTGTTTGCGGGAATGCCGGTTTTTTAAGCAATGAGTAGAAGAAGCAATGAGCAATGAGTTTAAAGCAATGAGTGTTCGAAGTAATTAGCAGACAAGTGAGGGGAATTGAAAGGGGATTTTTGAGTGAAGAAACGTGTTCTTAGCGGTATGCGGCCGAGTGGGAAGCTTCATCTTGGTAATTTCAGCGGTGCGCTTGATAACTGGATGAGATTACAGGATGAGTATGAGTCATTTTTCTTTGTTGCCGACTGGCACGCGCTTTCGACTGATTATGCGAGGACAGGCAATCTTAGAGAGTATACGCATAATATGCTTGTGGACTGGCTTTCCGCAGGTCTTGATCCTGATAAATGCACAATATTCATCCAGTCACAGGTGCCGGAACATGCTGAACTGCACATTCTATTTTCAATGATTACACCTTTACCATGGCTCGAACGAGTGCCTACATACAAAGAGCAGCAGCAGGAGTTGAAAGACAGGGACCTTTCCACCTATGGATTTCTTGGCTACCCGTTGCTTCAGGCAGCAGACATCCTTATTTATAAGGCTGATTTTGTTCCAGTTGGAATAGACCAGCTTCCACATCTTGAATTAACAAGAGAGGTAGCGAGACGATTTAATTTCCTGTATAAGCCTGTATTTCCTGAACCCCAGCCGCTCATGACCGAATTCCCCAAGATCCCTGGCACGGATGGCAGGAAGATGAGCAAGAGCTACAACAATGCAATCTACCTGGCAGACACAAAGGAAGAGGTATGGGAAAAACTCAGGACTATGGTAACTGACCCAAAACGAATAAAACGTACAGACCCCGGCGACCCTGAAGTGTGTCCGGTATTCAGTCTTCACAGGGTATACTCATCACAGGAGATTATCAAACAGGTAGATGCAGGGTGCAGGTCAGCAGGTATTG
>Ga0209642_10002148_pt1 | contig 13028 bp, 14 predicted proteins | sample RifCSP19_2_FD_184025 | JGI IMG/M metagenome (GOLD analysis project Ga0209642, IMG submission 184025) | Soil microbial communities from Rifle, Colorado - Rifle CSP2_sed 19_2 (SPAdes) (version 2) | ecosystem: Environmental > Terrestrial > Deep subsurface > Rock core/Sediment | place: Rifle... | reverse complement strand
CACCGTGAACATCCCCGAAACCGCCCCGGCGCGGAAGCCGAGCTCGAGCGAGTTCTTGTAGCTCGTCAGGGCGGCGTTGGCGGTGCGGGCGTTGGCTTTCACCGCCAGCCACATCCCCACGTAGCCCGCCCCGTAGGACGCCAGCACCCCCATCAGGAAGGCCATGGCGATGCCGAAGGGCAGGGGCAGCTTCGCCCCCGGCGGCGTCTCGGTGTAGACCGGCCGGTAGATGAGCCAGAGCACCACCGCCAGGGCGAGGACGAACCAGATCATCGTCCGGAACTGCCGCCCCAGGTAGGCCATGGCGCCCTCTTCGATGGCGGCGGAAATCTCCTGCATCCGCTCCGTGCCCGCCGGCTCGCGCAGTACCTTGCGCACCAGGAAGTAGCCGTAGCCCAGTCCGACAAAGGCGGAAGCCAGGACGCCGAGGAGGATGTACCAGTCTGTCTGGCTGAAGCTGGGCAGGACGATGTCGCCCTCGGCCGCCCACACGGGCGGGGCCGCCAACAGGAAGGCAGCCGCGCCGATTAGATTTCGGATTCGCATTTCTTCGTTGCTCCTCGTTTGAAGTCAGGCAGCGCGGAGGTTACGTGCAACGCGGACGTCCGAACAACAAGCCGCTAGGTATAGCACAGTCCCCCAGGCTCTCACAAGGCGGGGCCGCTTGCGCGTTAAGCGGATGCCGCTTACAATGTCACGTTTGCACATTCCATCCAAAATCTGGCTTTCATCCCCCCCCCAACTCCCCGAGTGGCTGGAGGCACTGCTCGCCAAGCTGCCAGGCTGGGCCCAAGCCGTGATTCATGCTCTGGTGGGAACTGGCGGGGGCTGGGGGCTGCTGGTCATCGCCTTTATTGATTCTTCTTTTGGAACTTTGCCGGTCATTAACGACGCCTTGGTGATTGCCCTGTCTCTCGCCAACCCGAGCCGGATGGTCTTCTACGTTTTGATGGCCACGCTCGGCTCCATCCTGGGCTGCCTGACCATTTTTTACATCGCCCGCAAGGGCGGCGAGGCCGTGCTGCGCCGCAAGGCCAGCCCGGAACAGATCGAGCGCATCCGGCGCTGGTACGAGCGCAACGAGTTCCTGACCGTGGCCATCCCGGCGCTCATGCCCCCGCCCACGCCCTTCAAGATTTTTGTGCTGGCGGCCGGTGCCTTCCAGGTGCGGCTGAAGTATTTCCTGGCGGCGCTGGTCGTGGGGCGCGGCCTGCGCTATTTCCTCTGGGGCTTCCTGGCGGTGTACTACGGCGAGCGCACCGTCACCTTCCTGCGCAGCAACTACCTCCAGGTCTCCGGAGTCGCCATCGGCGTGGTTCTTCTTGGCTTCTTGATTACGCGGCTGCTGGAGCGCTTCCGCAACCGCCAGGCGGCGGCCGGCTAGTACCGCTCCAACTTGATTCGCCCAGTCTCCGTGGCCGGGAAGACACCTCGGCGCGGAACAAGCGTCAGAAACAGCTTCGGCGGAATTAGTTGGAACGGCACTAGTTGTCGGCGTCGTCGCCGCTGCCCACAACTTCCTGGAGTACCTTCAGGTTTTCATCCAGCTCGATCCAGACAACCACGCGGCGGAAGCGCGGGGCGTCGCCGGCGTAGCGCAGGTCGCGCAGGCGGACGCGCCAGCCGGCGTTGGTCGGGCTGATCTCGACATGCGGGAAGCGCGCCCAGGCGAGGAAGACCTGGGCGGCGCGGGAGGCCAGCGCCGCCTCGAGGGCCGGCGAGGGCGCGGGCTTGTAGAAGGTTGAAAAAATCTCTGCGCTCTGCCCCCGGGTGACCTCCAGCGTCTCGAAAGTCGTTCCCGTCTCGACCACCCCGTGCCAGGTGAGCGGCGTGAGCGGCAGGGGGAACGCTCCGGCGCGCGCCGGCATGCGGTTCCGGTAGAGGCGCGCCTCGAGCTGCTCGACCGCGTCGGCGTGCCCCGCGGCCCGGCCCGCCGCCAGCAGCGCGCAGGCGGCCAGCGCCACCCAGGCGCCGGCGCTGACGCCTTCTTTGCGCCGCGCCCCGATTTCTTCGCCGATGAGCCGGAAGAGCGCCGGCAGGCCCAGCCCGAGCCCGAGCAGCCCGAGCAGCCAGAAGTCAACGAACGCGAACCAGTCGAGCGCGTACCAGGCGCGCTTCATCGGCCAGAGGAGTTTCGTGCCGTCGGCGGTCGCCCAGTCGACGAGCGCGTGGCTGAAGGCCCCGAGCAGGCCGAGCGAGAGGAGAAGGCGCAGGGAGAGCGGCGCCGCCCGCCGCGCGGCGAGCTTCCAGGCGGCCAGCGCCACCCCGGCGCCGAGCAGCGCCGCCCCGGCGAGCGAGTGCGTCCAGCCGCGGTTGTAGTCGAGATAGGCGAGCGGCCCGCCGAGGCGGTAGAGGAGGTCAAGGTCGGGGACGTTCGCCGCCACGACCAGCGCCGCGGTGGCGTAGCGCGTCGCGGCGCCCCGCCGCTGCGGCAGGCAGGCGCGGCCCAGCACTAGCGCCGCCAGGCTGTGCGTGACCGGGTCCATCGCTAGGAGACTCTCTTCTCTGGGACGAGCAGGGAGAGCGCCCCGGGTACGACGGTGAACTCCATCGGCAGCTCCCCGCCTGCTTCGGCGTCGGTTTCGACGAGCACTCGCCCTTCGCGCGGCACCGCGCGAACCTGCTGCGCCCGGAAGCGCCGCACTTCGGGAAAGGCCTCCAGCTTGCCGGCGTAGATGGCCAGGGACAGGAGGAAGTAGCGGAGGCGCGACCGGGTGCTGATGACACAAACCTCGAAGTCGTCGCGGAAGAGGTCGGCCGCGGGGGCGATGGGGCAGGCGTAGTGCTTGACCCGACTCACAATGAGCTGCGTGGCCGGAATCACTTCTTCGCCCACCCGCACCTCGAACCAGGGGAAATCGTAGAGCCAGAGCTGGCGGTAGCCTTCCCAGAAATAGCGGGCGTACTTCAGGTCGCCCGCCGGCAACTGGTTCAGCCGGTAGAAAAGGTGTCCATCGGAGCCGGCGCCGGCGAGGCAAATGAAATAGCGCGAGCCGGTCTGCCCTGAGCCTGGTCGAAGGGCCTGCCCGAGCGCCACCCGGCGCACCACCGCGCGCGGGATGTATTCAGCCGCGCGCCAGATGTCCCAAGGCAGGCCGAGGTGGGTGGCCAGCACGTTGCCGGTGCCGGCGGGCAGAATCGCCAGCGGGACTGGCGAGCCGGCCATGCCGTTGACGACTTCGTTGATGGTGCCGTCGCCGCCGCAGGCGATGATAAGGTCGCGGCCAGCCGCGACCTCCTCGCGGGCGAGCTCGGTGGCGCTCCCGGGGCCGGTGGTGGGAATGCGGGTCACCCGAATGCCGTAGGCGTCGAGCAGTTGTGCGGCGCGTTCGAGCTCCCGCTCGCGCCGCCGGCGTCCGCGCCCCGCCGCGGGGTTGTAGATGAGCGCGGCGTTGCGAAACGTCATGAGGTGGGGCATCGGCGGGTGTCGCGATTATAATACGCGTATGGCCAGGGCCACGGCGGCGATTGCCGAAAAAATCGAGAGACTGCGGGAGAAGCTCCGTTACCACGAGCACCGCTACTATGTGCTCGACGACCCGGAGATTCCCGACGCCGAGTTCGACCGGCTGCTGCGCCAGCTCCAGGAGCTGGAGACGGCGCACCCGGCGCTGGTCACGCCCGACTCCCCCACCCAGCGCGTGGGCGGGCAGCCCCGCGAGGGCTTCGTCGAGGTGCGCCACCGCCGGGCGATGCTGAGTCTCGAGAACGCCACGAGCTACGAAGAGCTCGGGGAGTTCGACCGGCGGGCGCGGGAGCTCGCCGGGCGCGACGCGATCGCCTATGTCGCCGAGCACAAGTTCGACGGGCTTAGCCTCTCGCTCCAATACGAAGACGGCGTGCTGGCGCGCGGCGTTACGCGCGGGGACGGCGCGACCGGCGAAGACGTCACCCCGAACGTCAAGACTATCCGCTCCATCCCCTTGAGCGTGGGCGCGGCGCTGCTCAAAAAGCTCGGCCTCGGGCGCGACTTCGAAGTGCGCGGCGAAGTCATCATGACCAACCGGGCCTTCCAGGAGCTGAACCGCCAGCAGGAAGAAAAAGGCGAAAAGCTTTTCGCCAACCCGCGCAACGCTGCCGCCGGCGCAGTGCGCGTGCTCGACCCGGCCATCACCGCTTCGCGCCGGCTCGACTTCTACGCCTACCTGCTGCTCGGCGAAGGCCGCGTGCCGCTCAAGCGCCATTCGGAGTCGCTCGCCGCGCTCGCGAAACTCAAGTTCAAGGTTTGTCCGGACTGGGAGCGCTGCGCGGCGCTCGAGGAAGTGGTGCGCTACTGCGAGCGCTGGGAGACCCGGCGCGACAAGCTTCCCTACCAGATTGACGGCATTGTGGTGAAGGTGGACGACACCGCACTGTGGGAGGAGCTCGGCTTCACCGCCAAGGCGCCGCGCTGGGCGGTCGCCTTCAAGTACGCCGCCCGGCAGGAGACCACCGTGGTGCGCGACATCCGCGTGCAGGTGGGCCGCACCGGCACGCTCACGCCGGTGGCCGACCTGGAGCCCGTCGAAGTTGGCGGGGTCACCGTCAGCCGCTCGACGCTGCACAACCTGGACGAAATCGAGCGATTGAACGTGCACGTGGGCGACACGGTCTTGATTGAGCGCGCCGGCGACGTCATCCCCCACGTGGTCAAAGTGGTGCGGCACGGGAAGGAAGAGAAACAATTCCGCATGCCGGAGAAGTGCCCCGAGTGCGGCAGCCGCATCCACAAGGCCGAAGACGAGGTGGCCTACCGCTGCGTGAACGCCGGCTGCCCGGCCAAGCGCAAGGAGTCGCTGCTGCACTTCGCCGGGCGCCACGCCATGAACATCGACGGGCTGGGCTGGAAGCTGGTGGACCAGCTGGTGGACAAAGGCATCGCCAAGGACGTGGCCGACCTCTACCGGCTCGACCTCGAAACGCTCGCCAACCTGGAGCGCATGGCGGAGAAGTCGGCCCAGAACCTGCTCGAAGAAATCGAGGCGAGCAAGAAGGCAAGCCTGGCGCGGCTCATCTACGCCCTTGGCATCCGCTTCGTGGGCGAGCGTACGGCACAGCTTCTGGCCGAGCACTTCGGCTCGCTCGAGAAACTCCGCGACGCGAGCCTCGAAGCGCTGACCGAAGTGCACGAAGTCGGCCCCAAGGTGGCGGAGAGCATCGTCGAGTTTTTCAGCGAGAAAGCCAACCGGAGGCTGCTGGAGAAGCTTCGCAACGCCAAGCTGACCTTCGAAGAGAAGCGCGCCCGGCCGAAGGGGACTCAGCTCGCCGGGAAGACTTTCGTGATTACCGGGGCACTCGCGCGCTGGTCGCGGGACCAGGCGCGCGAGCTCATCGAGTCGCAGGGCGGCAAGGTGACTGACTCGGTGAGCAAGAAGACGAGCTACGTGGTGGTGGGCGCCGAGCCCGGCTCCAAGCTCGTCAAGGCCCAAAAGCTCGGCGTGGCCACGCTCGACGAAGCCGCCTTCGGCCGCTTGGTCGGGAAGGGCTAGCGATGTTTGAAGACATCCCCTCGGCGTCCCGAGGCTTCGGGACGCGGATGAACTGGAAGCGGCTGGCGGTGGGAGTCGTTCTCGTCGCCGCCCTTGTGACGGGCGGCTTTTTCTTCTGGCAGTACTGGACCCCGAGGCAGGCCCGGGAGCGGCTGACGGAGCTGAACCAGGCGCTGGCCGCCTACCACGACCGCCACCAGGGCTACCCGGACTCGCTCGCGCGCCTGCGCGGCGCCGAAGAAGGCAACCCCGCCGCCGGCCAGCCCGAACGCGCCCGGCTGCTTCCGGCGCTCGTCGCCCGGGATGAGTTCGAGCGGGACGGCTACCGCTTCCGCTACGAGGCCGGGCAACGGCAGCAGCGCTGGGCGGCCACCGTGCCGCTTTTTTCGAGTTACCGGCTCACGGCCGAGCCCGCCAGCGTGGTGGGGAAGTGGTTCTACTACTCCGACCAGACGGGTGAACTGCGCAGGCGCGAAGGCGAGCCCGCCGGCCCCGACGACCCCGTCATAAAGTAGCGCGCGTTTTCAGGCTGCCTTCAAAGCCTGTACAGGCTTGCGCTCGGTCGCCTCGTAAAACCACGCGCCGGTCACCGCCCCCGCAACCCAGGCGGGCATGGCAACCGCGACGCCAACCAACAAGAAGTCGCGCGGAATGATCCCCATCGAGCTCCAGTGGGCGAGCGTCAGGGCGGTGATGGCCCACAGGGCCAATCCCGCCACAGCGGCCGTCTTCGTCCCCGGCCCGTACTTCGGACGGATTGCCGTGTACAGCCAGAGCATTAAGATGCCGGCTGGCAGGTGAAATATCGCGCCGGACCAGCCGGGGAGCGCCGAGGACAGGCGAGCCGCCGCGAGCACCGAGTGGACTTCCACTCCGGCGAGACGCGAGATGCTCAGGCCGAGAATGACTGCAACGGCGCCTGCCAGTAACCCGCAGAGAACGATCCGAATCGTTTGATTCATCGGACCCTCCTTTGAACTTTGAATCCTCCGGCCCAAGGCTTTCCAGTCCGGCACTTGGGCCAATGTGTACCCCTCGGGGTCGGGGCTGCCGGCGGCGCAGAGCTCCTGGTAGCACTCCTCCAGGTGGGCGGCGACTTCGGCGACGACCTCTTGCCGCTCCTCGGGCTCGAGCTTCATGCGCCCCAGGCGCCGGCCGACAAGTTCTTCCCAGTCAGGCATCGGCCAGCCTCGCCAGGCGGTTGAGGGCGCGGAAGAAGCTGCGCCATTCGCGCCGCAGCGGTTGCAGCCGTCGCCGCCCGGCAGGAGTCAGCCGGTAGTAGCGACGCTCGCGCCCGCTGGGCGCCTGCCCCCAGGCGCCCTGCACCCAGCCGCGGCGCTCCATCGAGTAGAGCAGGGGGTAGAGGGACGCGACGTCGAAACTGACCACCCCGCCGGTCTGCTGGCGGATGCGCTTGGCGATGTCGTAGCCGTGCCGCGGGGCTTCCGCCAGCACGGCGAGCACGGCCAGTTGGGCGCTGCCGCGTTTGACCGGAGACGATACTTTGTGCTCCGCTCCCATATATATGTGTCCTATATAGAGGACCCGTCGTGCTTTGTCAAGGGAAAAATTCAGCGGGCTTCCCGGCCGGCCCCGACGACCCGATCGTGCGCTGAGCGTGGCGCGCTAGCGCGCCGACTGCTGCACGGCGTACCAGAGGATGTAGTGCTTCTCGCCCTTGTCTTCCGCCATCACCCGCAGCGGCTCGCCGGGGCCGCGCTCGACCTTCGGCTTCAATCCCTGGAAGGGTGACCAACCCTTGGCGGTGATGGCAATCACCTGCATCCCCGGCGCCGCCCCCGGCGCTACGGAGATCCCGCCCGCGCCGGCGGGCACGTTGACGGTGGCGTCGAGCTTGAAGTCAAACGTCAGCCCGGGGATGACGCCCTCGACTTCGGGGGCCGGCTGGCCGTTTTCTCCCTGGCCGGTTGCTTGGAGGGAAAGCTCCATCTCGCAGTTCTCGTGGTTGCGGCCGTGGTCGGGCCGGCGCGTGCCGCCGGGGGTGCCGGCGGGCCCGGGAGCGCGGGTGGGCGTGTCGGTCAGCGTCCCGGCGACGCCGAAGCGGTGGATGACTTTGCCGGAGGAGCCCGCCACCTCGGCGTCAATCGTCCCCATCGACGGCACCGGCACCTTCCACTTCATCGCCTTGAGGTCAGCCGAGTAGGCGACGAAGCCCTGGCCGTGGACGCGCCCGTCGGCGTCCACCACGAACCAGAAGTCGGCTTCGCTGGTGCGGGTGAGCTTGCGGATGGGGTCGTCCATCAGCTTCTGGCGGATGACGCCCCGGCCGCTCCACATCCCGCCCCAGGGCGGCGGCGCGGCGGCCGGCGCCTGGGCCTGCGCGGTGGAAACCAACGAGCCCGGCGGCCCGCCTCCGGCCAGCAGCACAAGCGCCAGCAGCGCCATCCACGCAGCGTTCAGCCAGAGGGTGTTTTTTTCTTTCATGACGCACCTCGTCCCGGGCAGCGGCCGGGTTGGCGGACTAGCCTTTCTTGACGGTGATTTCGACGCGGCGGTTTTTCTGGCGGCCTTCGGGGTCGTCCTTGCCGTCGGGCTTGGTGTTGGGGGCGACGGGTTTCTTCTCGCCCCAGCCGCGGGTGGTGATGGGGTTGGAGGCGCCGCGGGCGGCGAGCGCTTGCTTGACCGAGGCGGCTCGTCGCTCCGACAGGCCCTGGTTGTACTGGTCGTCGCCCTTGCTGTCGGTGTGGCCTTCGATGAGGGTGGTCGCGGTCGGGTAGGACTTGAGCACGGCAGCGACCCTGTCGAGAGCGGGCGCGGCTTCGGGCCGCAGGTCGGCCTTGTTGAAGTCAAACAGGACGTCGGCCGAGAGCTCGATGCGGATTTCCATCTCGGTCACCTTGGCGCCCAGGTCCTTCAGCGCCGCGTCCAAGGCTCCGATCTTGCCTGCCACCCCCGAAGCCAGCCCTTTGACTTCGAGCACCTTGCCTGTCAGGGGCAGCACTTTTGCGGTGGCCCCGGGCGGAATGGGGTCGTCGGGGCCGTACTTCTGCGCCCGGGCGGCCTGGGGGAGCAGGAGCAGAGCGATCCCCCCTGCGAGAGCAAGCCCTCGCTGGGGCGCGCCGGGACGCTTGACCGCTCTTCTCCTCACTGGGCTACGGGGACGTCTTCAAAGGGCGCAAACCCCGGGATGTTCACGCTGATTGTGGTCGTGGTGGGCGGAGGCGCGGGAAACTTGGCCCAGTTCAAGCGCTGCTCGCCCGCCGGAAGGGTTCCGTACCAAACTTCGAGGATTCTGTTGCCTTCCGCGTCCGTGAGGAAGTTGTATTTCTTGTTCTCGGCCGGATCGATGTAGTAAATGTCGTCCCAGTCGAAGGTATAGTAGATCGATTTCGGCTGGCCGGCCACCAGGCCGGTCTGCTGCTGACCGCCCGCCGTGTTGACGATCCGCCAGCGGATGCGCAAGGCCCCGCCGCTCACCCGCTTCACCTCCAGCAGGTCGCAGCGCAGGTCAGGATCGGCAGAATACTGGGCGCTGGCGAGGACCGCCTGGGCGGCTACGGGCGCGGACTGGGTGGCTGGCGGAACGGCCGCGGTTTGGACCGGCTGCGCCGGCGCGGCGCTCTGCGGCGGCGGCGCCTGCTGGGAACAGGACAGGAGCCCGACCGCGCACAGGAGCAGGACTGCCACGAGAATGGTCTTTCTTGCTGTCATGAGAGTGCCTCCGAGACTGCCTCGAGTGCGGTAATCTTACCCCTTTTTGAGCGTAATTTCCACGCGACGGTTCTTTTGGCGCCCGTCGGGGTCGTCGGAGCCGTCGGGCTTGGTGTTGGGGGCGACGGGCTTCGATTCGCCCCAGCCGCGGGTCGAGAGGCGCGCCGGATCGATTCCGGCATTTTCGACCAGCCAGTCTTTGACGGAGGCGGCGCGCTTTTCCGAGAGCGTCTGATTGTAGGCGTCGGCGCCGACGCTGTCCGTGTGGCCTTCGATTAGCACGGGGGCGGTCGGGTATTCCCGGAGCACCGCCCCGACCTTCTCCAGGCTGGGCACGGCGTCCGGCCGCAGGTCGGCCTTGTCGAAGTCGAACAGCACGTCCGCCGAAAGCTCGATCTTGATTTCCTGCTCGGTGACCTTGGCGCCCAGGTCCTTGAGCGTGCTGTCGAGCCCTTTGGTGATGCCGATGATGTTGAGGACTTTCCCGGAAATGGTCAGCACCTTGGCCCGCTTGACCGCCTCCTGGTCCGACGAGCTCTGCTGCGCCGGGAGAGAGACGGCCACGCACAGAGCCAGAGCGAGGGCTGCCAGCCAGAGTCTTTTCATTCTAGTCCTCCACGCGACTACTGGTCAGTGATGGGGATGTCCTCGAACGGAGCGCCCAGTGTCCACACATAGTTGATCTTCTTCACCTCGGCCGGCGGGGCCGGGTACTTGGCCCACCAGAGCCAGGTGCCACTAGGCTTGAGGGAGACGCGCACGGCGCCCCCGGGGTCGACCGTCGGCGACAGGGGTGTCCGCTCTTCGTCCCGGAGGACGAAGTACTTCTTGTCTTCCGCGGTCACGTAGAGGTCGTCGTAGTTGCCCCTGCCAATGATATTGAAGGCGGCGGACGCTGTCCCCGTATTGCGGAAGCGAACCTTGACAGTCAGCACGCCCTCCTTGCGCTTGCACTCGATGAACTCCGCCACCACGCCGGCCTCGTTGGTTTCCTGCACCTGGAGCGGCTCGGCGGGCTTGGCGGCGGGCTTGGCCGCCTGCGGCCCGGCCAGAGCGCCGGGCGCTGCCAGGATGACCGCCAGCGCGGCCACTGCCGCCAGCGCTGCGAGATTCCTTTTCAGCATGGACGTTACCTCCGTTGGACTTTTCGAGATTCGTTCCAAACTCATCAGGGACGGCCGCCGGAAGGCCGCGTAGACGGCGTGCTCATATACTTGGCGGCGTCGTTGAGCAGGGCGCGGGGGTAGAAGGTGACGCTGCCCGAAGACGGATAGCAGTCCGCGCCCAGCTTCCCCGCCTTCAGGCCGAAACCGGCGGAGCCCTTCAGCTTGATGCCCAGGTACTCCCGGTTGTTGTAGGGATTCACCTTGCTGGTGAGGGTGACCTTGGCTTTTCCGCTGAAGGGCCCGTAGCTGGCGCCGCGGCTGATGCTGGGCCCACCCTCGGTAGCGACGCCGATGCCGACGCCCCGCGTGCTCCCTCCGACCCCGCCGCCAAACGTCACGCCCTGGTCGCCGCCCACGGTGGCGCTGCCGGTGGCGGAAAAACCTCCCTTCTTCCACTTGTATTCGAACTTGCCCTCTCCCAGCTTGTTCGGGTCGGCGCTGACGCTCAAGGGGCCGACCGAGAAACTGCCGGGGGGGCAGTCGCCGCTTTCCGTCTTGGGCTGGATGTCCCAAGCGATGCGGTCGCGGAGGTGGTCGAGGTAAGCCTGCCATTCTTCCTGGGCCAGCAGCTCGACCAGAGCCCGCAGGGCGGGCTCGCATTCGCGCTGAATGTCTTCGGCTTCGTGGGCCAGATCTCTATCCAGGCCGCTGCGCTCGCCCTCGAACCAGAGGGCCTGATCCTGCAGGTAGAGGACTGTGCTGTAGACGACTTTGCCGCCGTGGAGGTCCTCTGACGGGTTCACGTGTCCGTAGACAGGGAGGATCTGCGAGTTGACCATCTGGAGAAAGACCTGCTCCTCGTCGTACCCCCCCGGAAGCTTTCGAAAGCGCATCTTGCGGAACTGGCGGACGGCGTAGTCGCGCACCTGGAGATACTCATTCTCCGCCTCGATGACCCTGCGGGCGGCGATGCGGTCGAAGTTGCGGGCGGCGGTGTTGTGGCGCTGGCGGCTCGCGTTCTCCCAGACCTCGTAGAGCTGCTTCCAGACGCCGCACCAGCGCGCGGTCTCGCGGACCTGGCAGGCGTGGTCGTTGCAGGCGTGCAGGCGTTGGGTGTACTCGAGGTAGGCGGCGTCTTTGTCGCGGCGGTAGTCATCGAGAGCGCCCCGGGCGAGCCCGAGGCCCCCGGACATTGTCCATACGCCAATACCCGTGTGGTAGCTCTCGCGGGCCAGGACGGGAGCGTCGAGCCCGAGCGCGTCCGCCCACAGCAGCAGCGGGCTGCCGTCCACTTCGGTCAAGGCGGGGAAGTTCAACAGCTGGTTGGTGATTTGGGCGTAGCCGTAGATGCAGGCGCCGAGGGCACCGTTGATCGTCGCCCGGCGCAGGGTCGGGTCGGTAGTGGCGCGGGCTTGGCGCGTCATGTCGCGGGCGATTTGGACCATGCTGTTGATGTAGTCGGCGGAAATCTGCTGGTACTGCCGGGCGGTGTTGTCAGGGGGCAGGCTCCGGTCCAGCTCGTCGGCCTGGGTCTTGATCAAATTGAGCGCTCGCTCGCCGTGCTCTGCGAGCTCACGGACAGCTTCGTCCAGGCCGTCCGGGTCGCGCTGGGGCGGGCGCGGCGGCGGCGGCTGGCCGGTCTGGATGAACGAGGCTTCGGTCTCGATGATGGTGTCATCGGGCGCGGCCTGCTGCGCCTGCTGGATGGCCTGGCGGGCCTGGGCGTTGTTGCCCTGGGTCTGGTGGATGACGGCCAGCGCCTCGAAAAGGTAGGGCGAACGGTAGCCCATCTCATAGGCGCAGTTCAAGAGCTGCAGCGCTTCTTCGACCTTGCCAAGATGGTAGAGATAGATGCCGGCGTTGGTGGCGGTTTCGCCGTTCCAGCGGATCTCGGCGGCTTTCAGCCCCGCCCAGGCGGCCACCGGGACATCGTCCGCGAGCAACGCGGCGGCGGCGTAGTCGCCCCAGGCCTTCACGGCGTCTACGCCCGGGCCGGGCTGGGCGGCGTACTGCTCGGCCGCACTCTTAGCTTGCGGCGAGAGACTCGCCTCCAGCTCGGCCAGCAGTGCCAGGGCGCGCGCGCGCGCCCGCTGGCACGGCTCGGGCAACTCCGCCGGAGCGATGCGGGGGAGATCAAGGGAGGGAAGTCGCTTTTCCTGCTCGGGCAGCCGGGTCGGTTTGGGCGCGGGCGCCTGCGCCGCGGCCAGCAACGCCAGTGCGAAGAGGGCTAGACCTGCGGCGAAAAAAACTCCCCGCCCTCTTTTTTGCATGGTGGCTTCCCCTCGGCCCGACGTACGGCGCGGATTCTACTCCGGCAAGAACTGCTGCGCAAGCGGAGAAAGGAGCGGGCTAGGGACGCTTGCGGAGCGGGTCGGTCAGATCGTCCGCCCCGCCGCTGCCGCGCGGTCCCTTCATCCGGATTCCCTGGTAGAGATAGACTCCTCCAAGCCAGGTCACGAGGAAAGCGAAGAGCACTACGTCATTTTCTTCGGCGCCGAGGCCCGCCAGCGCCACCAGCGCCCCCGCGCCGACAAGGACTCCTCCCCAGACGATGGCCTGCCGGCGGTTGAGATAAAAGCGGAAATAGCGGCGGCCGAGGGGCAGGCCCTTGCCCGGCACCGGCTGGATGAACCAAACGGTGAACGCCACCCAGAGGGCGACGACGAGAATCTTCTTCCAGAGCGGGTCCATCGCTGGCCGGCATCATAGCCGCGGCGCTTGACACGCGCAAGTTGAGCGACGCGGGCGCACCGGTGTATAATCAGCAGTGGCGGGTGAGCCG
>Ga0209642_10002146_pt1 | contig 13034 bp, 8 predicted proteins | sample RifCSP19_2_FD_184025 | JGI IMG/M metagenome (GOLD analysis project Ga0209642, IMG submission 184025) | Soil microbial communities from Rifle, Colorado - Rifle CSP2_sed 19_2 (SPAdes) (version 2) | ecosystem: Environmental > Terrestrial > Deep subsurface > Rock core/Sediment | place: Rifle... | reverse complement strand
TGGCCTCCATTGGAACATTTCATCAGGTTCACCTCCTTTCCAACAGGAACTCCCTGAGACCCCCCTGGCCCCTATCGTTTAGCTAAGGGTGTGGCCTGCGTCAGTGAGCTTCTTCTCGATGGATGCGCGGTTAGCTCCCGTAACATCCTCGCCAAAGAAAGCCCGATTAGCGACGGCAGCACTGGGATAGGTTGTGCCGTCCACCGTGATCGCCCGTGAGCCGCCACCGTTGCCACTGCGTGTCACCCGACTGACCCGATTGCGGAAGCTCAGCACGATGGTTGGCTCCACGTCCTCAGGCGTCTTGAAGTAGGCGGCTGCCTGGATGCCGTGCGAATCGCGCAGGGCCGGGTAATCCGTGGTCAGCTTGTTCAGGATCTCGGTCAGGCCAATCCCTAGCGGCTCCAGCAGGGCCGCCGACTGCCCATCCACCATCTCCTCTTGGAGCTTGGCGACTAGGCGCTCAGCGTCATGCTTTGACCCCGCCAGGGACTCTTCCACAACCGCCCGCTCCGCCGCCTCGAACACGTCCAACTTGGTCGCGAGCGTGTCCAGGGTAGCAAGCTGAGCTGTGGCCTGGGTAAGCTGTTCCTTGATCTCCTTGATACTCCTCATGTGTTCACCTCCTAGAATGGAGGGACCAGGGGAGCCTCAGGGAATCCCCGTTATTCAATTGCCCGACCCCCCGAACGCAGGCCGCGCCTGTCGCCCGGATCGGGGATCGTGTCTAGTCGTGTTTCGGCCCGACTAGGTGCTCGTCGTATGCGTCGTGCGCGTGACCTCCGCTATCCGTCCACTAGGGTCATGATACGCCCAGGGCGGCAGGTTGTCAAGCTCATCTCGCCCCCCACGCCACGCCAAGAATTTCCCCATGTCTGATACCGGAATCCGAGACCTATGGCCACCCCGCACCTAGATGCACGGCGCACCTACTGATGGACTCGTGAATCCGGACACTAGAGTTGTGGTTCCGCTATCCGGCGGCCCAAGCCAATTCCGGAATTCCTGTTCCCCAATCCCGATTCCGGCCCGAGAATGCCCATATCCCACTCCGGTCACGGGTTTCCGGTTTTGCGTTTCCGGAATGATGGGGTAGGGGCCCTCCGCGAGCTGTATCTCACTGTATAAAAAGGCCCCGGAAATATATAATGGGAGGCCGTAAAGGGGGCATGCGGGGTTTTGCGGGGACTGTGCTATAATAGAGTAGAGACAGCCGCATTCAAGGAGGCCCAATGCACGACCATCACTGTGCCCATGTCCTGGCCTATTGCGGGTCCTGTGACGTGGCCTACTGCAAGAAGTGTTCGCGGGAGTGGGGGAAATATACGAACTGGTACTACCCTCAGTACACCACGACTACCTACCCGGACTCTATTAATGTAACTACCAGCGGAACCACCCTCACCCAGAACGTCCCCACTGCCCATTCTCAGGGGCACCACCCTGGTTAACCTCCCCAAGCGGGGCCGTCCGAAGTCCAAGTACGAACAGTGGCCGCGTGAAATCAAGGAGGAGACGGTCAAGCTGGCCATCTCCCTGGGGGGGCGCTGGGCGGCGACTCACCGGCGGCTCCAGGAGCGATACCCCGACTACCAGGTGCCGCCCGAAGACACCATCAAACGGTGGGCGCTCCAGTACGAGAAGGAGGGGGAATTTCGCCAACTCCTGAACCTGGACGTGCAGGACGTGTGGGGCGAGGTGGAGCTGGCGGCCCTGGAACTCCTACTCCGGGACATTCGGGCCAAGAAGGTGCCCACGGTAGTGTTGAACAGCATTGCCGGGACCGCCGCCGACAAGCGCATGAGGTTTCTGGACATCAACCGGGGCAAGCAGTCCACCACCAACATCTTCAACATGATCCAGGTGCGGCGGCAGGAACTCATTGATGCCCAGGGCAAGGACATAGAGGGTGAAGTAGTTGGAGTCGATTGAAAAGGACGTAATAGAGAAGGCCGCGAGGTCTTCCCTCTACTTCCGGGACTACTTGGGGTTCGTCCACAACTGGGAGCCCCGGCCCCACCAACAGGTGTGGGTGGAGGCCCTCCAGCAACTGGCCGATGGCACCCTCCTGGACGTGTCGGGGAAGCCCACCCGCAAGCTCATGATCCTGGCCTTTCCCGGCTCGGGCAAGACCGACACCATGTGTGAATACAACGCTTGGGTAATCGGGCGGTCCTGCCTGAACAATGAAATCCCCCAGGTGGGCTATGTGTCCTACTCGGACGATGTGGCGATGATCCGGTCGGTAGCTGTCCGGGACACCATAGAATACAACGAGAACTACCGCCTGACCTTCCCCTATGCCCTGCCCCACAAGGACAAGCGGTGGGCGGGCCACGAGTGGTTCCTCTACCGCAGTGACTGGGGCAAGAAGGACCCCACCTTCCGTAGCGCCGGTATCACGGGCGGAATCTTATCTTATCGCTTTCCTACTCTTATCACAATTGACGACCCCCACGACCCCAAGAACATGAAGACCATCCACCAGCGCGACGAGGTGTGGCGCATATGGCAGACCACCATTCGCACCCGCGCCTATGAGGCCACCCCCATTGTCCTGATCTGCACCCGCTGGTCCGAGGATGACCTGGCGGGCCGCCTGATGTCGGTCGAGAAAGACTGGCACGTTATCCACACCCCGGCCCTCAACGAGTTTGAGGAGTCCTGCTGGCCCCCGGAAAAGTCCGGGATGGGGTTCTCCACCAAGATGCTCAATGACCTGCGGCGCATTGACAAGGAATCCTTCCTGACCCAGTACATGGCGCTGCCCCCGTCGTCGGTCGGGGACATCTTCAAGTGGTGGACGTTTGGCCCTCGGCCCGTCCGTGACCAGGTAGACCGCGTATACCAGTGCTGGGACACGGCCTACACCAAGAAGTCCTGGTCATCCTATTCGGCAATGGTGGAGATGGTGAAACTCAAGAATGGCCGGGTGTTTGTCTCGGACGTGTTCCGGGAGAAGATGGAGTTCCCGGCCCTCCTGGACGCCGTCATGTTGAAGCACCAGGAATCCGAGAACCTGTGGGGCATGGACGTGATGGTGCTCGTGGAGAACAAGGCCTCGGGCGCTCCCGTAGTTGACATGTTCTCCAAGGGCCTACCGGGCCGCATCCGCAAGGTGGACCTGCCCCGCCATAGCGAGCGCGGCTCCCAACAGAAGGACCTCGTGGGCCGGGCCGCCGCCATAAGCAAGTACTACGAGACCGGCCATATCATCCTGCCCGACACATTCGAGCCATGGAAGGACGAGTACCTGTCCGAGATGAAGGCCTTTCCCCGTGGCCAGTATGATGACCAGGTGTCTGCGACCCTGCTAGGCCTGGAGTATATCTACCCGGCCCGCACTCTGAACGCCGACTACCGCCTGGAAGTAGCTTATGAAGGATGGGGCCGTGCCTAGCGTACAAGAAATAACAGAACTGGCCGAACAGCTCGAAAGGGAGTTCCAGGCCCAGCGCGAGGAGGACCTCGAAACCCGCCAAATCCTCCATCGTAAGGGCCTGATTACCACGCAAAACACCCAGGACAAGCTCCCCATGGAACGCATCGTCACGGGCTATCCGGCCCTCATCGTGGAACAGGACTACTCATTCCTGACTACCCCGCCGTTCCTGCGTGTGAACCCCCTGAAGCCCGGCCAGGAACGCCACTCCGAGAAGCTCGAGACCGCCCTCCTGGGCATATGGAAGCTATCACAGGGCATCTCCAACGTCTGGCTGGACATGGTGTATGACTTCTGTTGGGCCGGGCGGGGCTTCTCTAAAATCTACCCCGTTCCCGCCCTATGGGGCGAGGGCCAATATGATGATGAGTCCGCCGAGGACTTCCTAGAACGCATTAAACAACTCAAGGAAGACACATTCCCGATTGTCTGGCGTTCGGTGCCCGTGGAAAACACCTGGCCCACCTTCAACATCCGAGGTGAACTCGACCAGGTAGTGGAGATTTCCCAACTCAAGGTCCGTGACGTCCGGCGCATCTATGGCCTGGACCTCAAGGACAAGGCCGCCGACTCTGACATCAAGGTTATTGACTTTGCCGACTCGGAATACACGTGCTGTGTCATTGATGACAAGAAGGTCCGGGAGTGGGAACACGGCATGGGGGTTTGCCCCTATGTGATGATGCAGGCCCCCCGTGGCGCTCCTCGTGGTACAAACATCCACTGGACGGGAGCCCTCTACCATTCCCGCAATGTCCTGATGGAACTGGATGGCCTGCTAACTGACGTGCGCTACAACACCAAGCGGGCCTCCCGCGCCCAGCCCGTGTTCAACCTTAACCTGGACGCCCGTGGCGTGACCCCCGAGAAACGCGGCAAGTCCGAGGTCATTAAGTTCAAGCCCCTGGAGCCCATCATCCTGGACATGGACGAGAAGGTCACCGAGCTTGAGCCTGCCAAAACCAACGTGGACGCCTATCGCCTGGTCGAGATATTCACCGGCCTGACACGGGAAGTCGGCTTCAGTGCCGTCTTGATGGGCATCCTGCAGTCCGGCTCGGAGTCCGGCATCCTCTATAACACCGCCGCCCAATTCGCCCAAAAGCAGTTCGGCCCCGCCATTACCCAGCTTGAGAAGGCCGCCGTGGACGTGGGGCGCAAGTTCTTTGCGGCCCTACGGTCGTTCGCGGACGATGATGAGGCTATCCCCATCCTGTTCACCCATGCCAACGGAGTGACCCGCAGAATCGCCATCACCCCCAATGACACCAAGGGCTGGGACCGCACCCTCCAGGCCCGCATAGACCTGGCCATCCCCATCAATGAGTCCTCGGACTTCACCAATGCCCGCCTGCTCACCGACCCGGCCAACCCCCTCCTGTCCTACGAGACCGTGGCGGCCCGCCTCCTGCACATAGAGAATGCCCAGGAGGAAGAGGACAAGATTCTCGGCACCCAAATAAGACGGGCTCTATGGCCCGCCCTGATCCAGATTGTCCAGGAACAGGGCCTCCAGCTAGCCCAGCAGCCCAGCGGGGAACTCGGCGGCATGTTCGGGGAACTTGACCCCGGCATCCAGCAGGCCATCGCCGCCTACTCGCAGTCTCAGGGCCAGCCCCTACCGCCCGAAATCGCCAACATGGCGCGGGGCATGGCCAACACCGCCAGGGCCGGGATGGGCCAGGGATTGTCGAGTACCATAGCATCACAGTTGGGGAATGCACCAACAGGAGTGCCGTCATAATGGACACTACTCTGACAGAAAGACTCGAAAAGATCATCGAGCGTGAGGCCGAGCGGTTCCGAGACAACCTCCGGGCCTCCACCTCCAATGTCCGGCCCCTGGGCTCCACCCGTGTCTCCGAGGCCGACCAGCTCGAGGAGTTCAAGCTAATGCAGGCCAACCCGGAAGTGTTCTACCAGTTCCTGGTGGACCAGAAGGCCACGGTGGATAGCGCGATCCGGTACGCGCACAAGATGTCCAAGCGGGCGGGAGGAAACGATGGCACTACCAAGTAGCGGTGGCACGGGCGGCCCGGAGGTATGGCGCAGTTCAGATGGGGGGTTATATGCCCGTCTTCCTGATGGGCGCGTGGTAAACCTGGCGACGGGACAGTTCCAGACCTACATTCCCCCAATGAGCCAGCGTATCACCACGAGCTTGTCCACGCAGTCCATATCTAACCAATACCCCTATGCCTGGCAGTATGTGCCGGGCGTTCCAATGCCGTCGGCCACGGCGACTCCAACACCAACTCCCACATCCACCCCATATGTCAACACGGGGGCATTAGGCCAGTCCTATCCCCAGGTTGCTACCGCGCCTAAGCCAACAGCAACCCTGCCGCCTCATCCTCCTACAACTACAACACCCACTGTCTATGGTCCACCAGCGCCGTGGGGATATAAGCCCGGCCCCTCAGCTACACCCAGTGCTCCTGCGGGCCAGGGATTCCCGCCCCTCCGTTATGAGGGCCAGCAATACACCACCAATGTCCCCGGCGGGTCCGTCACTTATATTGCCCTGCGAGACGCTCTAGGTAATCTCACGTGGACAGTACAGAGTCAGTATCAGACTCCCACGGGTGGCCAGGGCTTTGCCCCCACCCCTTATGCCCAGACCGAACGGGGAGTTGCTGAACAGCGGGCATTTGAGGCCGAACAGGCCCGTCTTGCCCGTGAGGCCGCAGCCGCCGAGGCCGAGCGCAACCGGCTAGAACAACTCCGCCAGTCCAGGTTCTCCGCCCTCCAGGGCATAGTTGATAGATTCATCGCTGAACAGGGCAATGCTTCCCGCCTTGTCGCCGGTCTTGGCCCCGACCAGTTCAAGATGGCCGCTGCCCTCCAGGGCCTTCCCGTCCTGGGCACCACGCCCCAGGCCGGATTCGCCCGTGCCCAAACCGAGTTCGCCAGCCGTCCCGTCCCTAATGTATCTGCCGAGGCTCCCATCTCTGACATAGAGTCGGCCATCGCGGCCATAGGCGGGATTAAGCCCCCGTCCCTGCCCACGAGTGGGTTCGGCATGGCTATGGGCGGGACTCTGCCCGGAATGGTTCCCGAAATGATGCCACCACAGCCAATGCCCGAACAGCCCCCTGGGATGATGCCCGGCCAGGAGATGATGACGGGCGGGATTCCTCCAATGGGTCCCCCTGCTGCCCCCGGCGCTCCCCAGTTCGGCACCACCAAGACCGCCGTTTTGATTGGGGAGGGTAACCTCCAGGTCGAGCCCGGCACCGAGGTCGCCATCACCGACACCGCCACCGGCACCACGGAGATCATTCCCCTCACCGGCCAGGCCGCTACGGGTGCCAGCATCTTCTCGCCCGGCTATGGCGGGTTTGCTACACGAGCGCCTGGGTCAGTCTTTGACCCCATGTCTGGGGTTGCTGCTATTAACCCTCTATATGCGGGGATGGGGTTTAGCCAGTTCCCGATGGCCAATCAGAATCAAAGCATGGCTACCCTCAGTCGCCTGGGCGCTCAGCCCTCGCTTATCAGGGAGACTGGTACACCGGGCGTCTACTGGCGAAATCCTGTTACGAATGTCTATCAGGGTATTCCTAGGTCAGACTGGTTTGAGCAATCAGGCTTCAACTGGAATGACGTGGTGGATGTTGGCAAGGGCGAGATATTTGGCGGACGGGGACTGCCGATGGGACCCAATGTTACTGCCCCGCCACCACTGGCCCCTCCAGGAACCGGCTCGGAATCATTCTCCCAGAAACTAGGCCAGCCTCTGGTAGAACCCATGACCGGGGCCATCCTGCCCGCCCCCCGCGCCAATGCCTTTAAGCTGGCCCAACTCGCCGCCAGGGACGCGAGCCTGTTTGAACTCGCCCTCCAGGCATATGAAAGCGCGGGCCTGACCCGCCAGGCTGTCCTGTCCAGCCTTACCAACGTATTGATTACCGGCCGCGACCAGGGAACCGGCATAGGTCTTAGGTAATGGCGTTTAATCTCGGGTCTTTCCAGACATTTGGCGAGCGCCTTGGCCGCATTGAGGCCCTCAAGAAAGCCTGGGAGATCGCTAACGTTTCCCCCCTTGACATTCCCGGAGTACGCGGCGCTGTCAAGAAGGCCCTCCCCAAGCCCCTAGAAGGCCCTGCCCAGTTCGCCCTCGGCCAGTTCAACCCCCTGAACGCTGGCCTGATAGCGGCGGGCATTGTGGTCCCGCCCCTGGGGGTCATGGGCGCTGCCGGGCGCACCGCCTCCATAGGAGCCCGCATAGCGCCCGAACTGCGCGTGGCCGGGACTTCCCTCCTTGGGGCCTATGGCGGGCAACAGGCAGGGCAACTGGCCGAGCGGGAGTTGGGGATTCCCGGCGCTGGCCTAGTGGGGTCACTGGCCGGGGGATTTGGTGGGGCGGCCTATGGGATAAAGGGATTGCCAAAACCCCCGGTGGCTGAACTGGGAGAAGTCCCCCATAGGTTTACCCCAAGGGAGACCTATGGAGAAGCGATTAGGCCGGTTAAGTTTACCAATCCCCTACTGCGTAAAATCCAAGGTTTGGAGTATCCAAGGCCCACACAAGAGCAACTAGATATTCTTAAGACAGAAGGAGATCTTAAGCTGATCGGGTTAACCAAAGAACAAGTCTATGGCCCTCCTGGTCTATCTGAATTAACGTCGGCTGTATTTTCTGGAGACGTAGCGTATCTCAGGGAAAGATTCCCTGATCTAAAGTTCACAGCTCAAGACTTGGTTAAATCTCAAACAGAACTACGTGCTCAGGCGCAACGTAGTTTAACCCACCGAGGCCTTCCTTCCGAGTTTATAGTATTCCGTGGCGGGGACCCACTGGGAGATTTCCCAACTCCGGTTACTTTGGATTCCGGCATAGCCAGATCGTTTGCCGGTTCCAGGGGTGGCGCTTACATGTTCGACAGCCTTCCGGGTGAAGGATTCCAAGGAATGCTAGAGCAGCGTCCCGGCGCTGGACTCCCCCGCCAAGTAAACGCATTCCTAGTGAGAAGAGATGATGTACTAGCGGATATTAATAGCATTCGCCCACGGGAGAAGTTTGGGGGAGAGCAGGAACTGTTGGTTTTCGGGAAAGACCTGACTCCTGTAAGCCCAGAGATTCAAGCCAAGATGCAGGCCCAGTGGGATATACTAAGGCAGGTAAAAGCCACTAGTGAACCCCTTGACATTAAACCGGGTAGCATTGAAAGCCTCAGAGGGACAGGATTTATTCTTCCCGATGGCACCGCGATAAGAACTACAGGATACGATATTGCTAAGGCTAGGGGGATGAAATGGAATCCTCGTTATATTGGCTTAGACCCACATCTCCAAATGTTCTCTTATGAAACCGGGGCTATACAGGTATCGTGGTTTCCCAAGGAACGCGAGCTTCCCCATGGAATATATATTCTTTCCAGTGGCCCTGTTCATGGTGAGGCTGTTGCAGCAGTAAAGCGATGGATTAGTGCTGTCCTGCCACATATCGGCAAAGGCAGACTGAATATTGGGTTAACCAGAAATGGGAACAAGATCTGGCCGAAGACAATAGATGACCTTAATAGAGAAATCGACTCCCTTGTGGGCCGCTCACTGGATGACCTTAGCGCACTTGGCCCTGGAACCTTCGAGTTCCCCGGCCCGCCCCCAGATGATTGGACTATCACGGAGCCCACCGAGGTTGATCTTCCCGAAATGGCGGTGCCAGAAGCGTCCGTCTATGATAATATTATCCCGCCCCATATCCAACCCGTTGTGTCCAGTATGGATGCGGAGATAGCCAAGCGGGTTACTTATGGCATGCGCGAGGAAACCGTTAAGGCTGCGAATGCCTGGATTGCATCGTGGAGTAATGCAAAAGCTAGATGGAGTGTCTGGCGCTGGAAGCCCATGAAGAAGGGTCAGGCAATAAGTCTAGATGCCAACGAAATCCTGGTCTATGGTAAACTTAAGGATTTAAATGAAGCTACCAAGTGGGCCATTCCTCTCCCGCTATACCGTGCCTCGTTTGAAGCCAAGGGGCGTGGGATATACGATCCTGAAACGCATGTACTTGGGGTACTGGGACGCAAGGAGACCCCGCCCGGACTGGGTCCTGGGACCTTTGACCCTGAATCGGTCACTCCTTCCTCCGAGCTATTCAAAGCCCGTGGCCTCCGCGACGAAGCCCTCGCCCGCGCCAAGGCTCTAGGGTTTGACCCCCGTTCCCCGCGTAAGCCCGGCGAGACCCCCGAGATGGCCGCCCTGCGTGATGAGTTCCACCGCCTGAACAAGCAGGTCGGGGACATCCAGCGGGGCATGAGCGACCGACCCGTAGCGGACCTCCCCCCCGAGTTCAAGATTGGCGGGGCCGCCGAACCCGACGCCGCTGCCCTCATTGCCGAGGGTGATGCGCTGATGGCCGAGGGCCGCCAGGCCCTGGCCGCCGAGAAGTACCGCCAGGCTCTAGGGATGGTTACTGGCGGTGGTCAGCCCCCGATTAAACCTCCCATCATAGAAGGCCCCGGTACATTCGGGGAAGGGTTTGAGCTTGGCCCCGGAGGTGGGCCTCCCCCTGGTGGCCGACAACCATCTCTGGGCGGGGAACTCACGCCGCCTCCGCTCAAGTACGAGTTCGACTTGGGCGCTGAACTATCAGCACTCGCAAACCTTCCCCGTATCCTCCTGGTTTCCGTCCTTGACTTTTCCGGCACAATGAGGCAGTTGTTCCCGGCCTGGGCGGGTAAGCCCAGCCTACTCCCCAAGCTCCTGGCCCGCCAGTGGGGGTCAATGTGGAATGAAGAGGCCAGCACCGCTTTCCGGGCTCGCCTTGCCACTAATCGCAACGTGCAGCGCCTCCAGCAGGAAGGCGGCCTACATATAGCAGTAGACGCCGCGACCGCCGAGGAGCCCTACCTCCTTGCCACCAAGGATACCTGGATTCATAGAATGATCGAGAAGTTTACTCCTGTTCGTATAACAGAGCGAGCCTACACCGACGCCACCAACATGGCCCGCCAAGAACTGGTTGATAAATACTATGCCCCTTGGCCTGAATCATGGAAGGCCGATCCAGTCAAGTCTAAGCGTATGGGCAGTCTGATTAATGAATTGGCTGGTCGTGGGGACATCAAGGCACTTAGCAAACTTGCCCCGTGGATGAACACGGTCTTGTTCTCGCCCCGCCTAATGTGGTCTCGCCTGAAACTTCCCCTGCGCGTTGTTGACCTCCGCCACCCTGAAATGCGCCAGATTCTAGCTCGTCACCTTGCCGGAACCTATGGGTCAATGGTCGCAATGGCAGGGATACTTACGATGGCCGGGGTGACCGTGGAGCTGGACCCCCGCAGTTCCAACTTTATGAAGGCCCGCATCGGCAACACCCGCGTGGATATGACTGCCGGGTTTGGCCCCATCTGGCGTTACATGGCGATGATGGCCACGGGCGAACGGAAGACCGAGGCCGGGGATATTGTCAGTGCCCCATTGGGCGAGACGGCCTGGCGGCTACTGAGGAGCAAGATGTCTCCCACAGCCGGTCTCGTCACTGACATAATCGGGGGTGAAACCTTTGAGGGCCGGGAACTCACCCTGTCTAGGGCGTCCATCGGTGAGCAGGCCAAGAATAGCCTCATGCCCCTTCTATGGCAGGATACTGCAGATGCCATGAAGGAAGAGGGACTCATTGTGGGAACCGGGGCGGCTGTCGGTTCATTCTTGGGCGTGAGCGTCCAGACCTACCCCGAAACCCCCCAGGCCAAACTCAAGGCCCGCTTCCAGGAGAAGTTCGGCAAGGAGTATGAGGCCGGGGTTGATAATGTTCTCGTGGAGGCCGACCCGGAACTGTCCGCCCTGGCCGAAGAATCCCAGCGTTACAAGCTAGAACGCGGCGGTGAGGGCGCTATCGCCAAGGAGAAGCGCACCCGTGAGTTCGCCCAGAAGGAACAGGACTTCAACCTCCCCATGCTGGCCGAGGGCGTCCTGTCCGGCGACCCCGCCGCTGGCTCCCAGTTCGTGGAACAGTTCGAGCGCTACCAACAGAATATCGCAGATGTGATGTATCATGAGTTCTTCGAGGCTGAACTTGATGTTGGTCCTACAACACTGGCGCGGGACTTTGATACCTGGCGCAAGGTCACCCCCGAACAATACCGCGACCCCACTACCTTTGAGATAGACTGGGAGACCTACTTTAAGACCAAGGACGCCGCGTTTGCCCGCTTGCCACAGGAGTACCGCAATGCTATAGAGGTCCGCACCCGCTCTCAAGACCCAACAGTCAAGCAGGTCGAGACCAAGTTTAAGCAGGCCCGCACCCTGCGGCGTCAATACTTCAATCTCCCCAAGTGGGTCCCGCAGGTAGGTTCCTCGGCTGACCAGGACCAAATCCAGGAAATCCAGGAGGCCGCCCAGGTCGTTAACCAACAGCTAGCCAGCCAGGGCTATACCGACGTGGACATGAAGACCGTCTACGGCCTGGTAGTTAAGACCGGCCAGTATGACCAACGCCTAGTGGGGCTGGCGTTCGCCCTGCGTTCGGGCACCAAGGAGAGCAAACTCTATGCTAACCCCGCCCGCCAGGAGTTCCTACTTAAGCATGTATCCCTACTCCAGCTATTCTACCCCGCCATGTATCGCAATGAGCAACTGTTGGCTCAGATAGGAGCACAAGATGGTAGAAACGCTGCCTTCGCCCCCTAAGTGTTACTGTGGCGCTAACGACTGGACCCCACTGGGAACCTGCCGGAAGTGCAATTACTGTTATAGGTGCGATAGATTCCACGAAGCATAACCGTGGTATAATATAGAATGAGGAGGATATAGTCTTGGTTGATCCCGCTCAGGCCCCAACACTGCCCGTCGTAACAGAGGCTCCACCCGAGCTTCCTGTTGAGGCGGCACCAGCCGCACCGCCTGAACTCCCGGATGGCGAACTGCAGGGCGACGAGCAGCCACCCGAAGAGGGCGAAACCTACGAATCCTGGCTAGAGCGCATAGAGTCTAACCCGGCGCTAAAGGAGGCCCACGAAGCCACTACGCGGGCAAGGGAAAAGGACATCGCCAAGGAACAGTACCGCAAGTTCCAGTCCGCCATCCAACCCGCGATTGACCGATGGACTCAGCACAGCGTCCAGACGCGCGAGACCCTGGGACAAATGTACAGCAAGGTCCAGAAAGCCACCAATGATGGAACCCTGGACACTGATGTCATGCAGGAGTTGTTCCAGCAGTACAAGCCTGTAATGGAGGCCTTCAACGGCCAGATGTGGTGGGAGGGCAGTCACTACATACTGTCCACCATCGGCAAAGTCATGGAGGATGATTCCCTCGCCAATGAGTACCTGGGCCGTCTATACAGGATGGCCACAGACAACCGCGTAGACCCCGACTTCGCCTCCGACCTTATGGAGCGAATCGCTGAGCCACTCGTGGAGAAGAAACTCCAGGAAGCTGAGAAACGGGGCTATGAGCGGGGCCTCAAGGCCGGGAAGTCCGCCAACGTGGAAAACACCCGTGCCACCTCGCGGAAGGGCCAGAAGCCCGACCTCACCGAGAAGGCGCATGGTGGCCGGAGTGACCGGGAAATCCTTGCCGACCCCACTACGCCGATACAAACCCTAGTTGAGATCAGGGACCGCCAACGTGCGGG
>Ga0209642_10002144_pt1 | contig 13041 bp, 11 predicted proteins | sample RifCSP19_2_FD_184025 | JGI IMG/M metagenome (GOLD analysis project Ga0209642, IMG submission 184025) | Soil microbial communities from Rifle, Colorado - Rifle CSP2_sed 19_2 (SPAdes) (version 2) | ecosystem: Environmental > Terrestrial > Deep subsurface > Rock core/Sediment | place: Rifle... | reverse complement strand
TATTGCGGCGTATCTGAGAACTTGGCTTTCGGTGAATTCTGGAAGAGCAATCACGTCCGTGAGGGACGGTGCGCCGACTGTTAGTGTCCCTGTCTTATCGAAGACGACTGACTGTAGTTTGTGAGCTTTCTCCAGGTACTCACCATTCTTGATGAGAATTCCATTCTGAGCTCCTTTCGCTGCACCGATCATGATGGCGGCTGGCGTGGCGATTCCTAGAGCGCAGGGACATGCAACGATTAGAACCGAGATGAGTATGATGAAAGCCATCGCGAATGGTAAACCGCCTACGAAATACCAGAAAGCAAATCCTCCAACTCCCACCGCCACTACTAACGGGACGAAGTACGAAGAGATCAGGTCGGCCATGCGTTGTATCGGAGCGCGTGAGACGATAGCTTCTTCGACCATCTTCACGATCTGTGAGAGGGTCGTATCCGCGCCTATCTTTGTTGCCTTGATCTGCAGCATACCTGTTTTGTTGATTGTTGCGCCGATGACCTCGTCGCCTAGTTTTTTCTCAACGGGCATGCTCTCTCCTGTGACAACGGACTGGTCTACTGAAGAGTAACCCGTCACAACGATGGCGTCAACCGGCACGCGTTCGCCAGGTCTGATAACTAGAATGTCGTTCACCGCAACGTTCTCGACTGGAATCTCTTCCTCAACGCCGGCTCTGAGGCGCTTCGCCATTTTGGGTTGCAGGTCGAGTAGTTTACGGACGGCTTCAGATGCCTTGCCCTTCACTATATGCTCCATCGCCTTTCCGAGCAAGATGAAGCCGATGATCAGACCGGTTTCGGTGAAATAGACCTCTGGGCCTGTTGCCACAAGGACTTGCGGGAAGAAGCCTCTGAAGAACGTTATCAGCGCGCTATACGCCCATGCAGCGGTTGTGCCAATCGCAATTAGGCTATCCATGTTTGCCTGCTTGGCTCGGATAGCATCTCGTGTGCCCTTGTAGAATCTCCAGCCCGCTACGAACTGTACAGGGGTAGCGAGCAGGAATAGCCACCCATAGTTGGGCAAACCTAGAATGGTAAGGTTCCAGTCGGTGGAGCCTACTAATGGTGGGTATGCGTATTCGAGGAAAGCTGTTAGAGCGCCTAGTGTCAGTGCGAATGTCGTCATGATCTTTAGGTGACGAAATTCGACTTCTGGTTTCAGGAACGTGTCGAGGCAATTCTGACTGCAGAAGTAGTACGTAGTTCCCCGACGCTCTGCTTTGAAAGGCGTCTTGGTCTCATCAACGTACATGCCGCAAACAATGTCTTTCGCCATTGCTTATGCCCCGTGATGACGCTCGGCTGAGTCGTAACCCAATTTTTTCATGAACGCGCGAATGTCCTCCGTTGTCACTCGGCCAGGGTCGTAGTTTACGAGAACGGTATCGGTGACATAGTTCACAGTCACATTCTTGATGCCTGACACTTTTCTCAGTTTGCGCTCGATCATTCCGGAGCATCCTGAGCAACCGAGGTTGAATAATGAAAAGATGGCTTTGGCGGATGGCTTGCTTTCTGCGGGGCCCATCGTTCTTTTTCTCACCAGTACCAATTCGAGATGATCAAAAGTGGAGGCTACGGAACTTAAGCGGGGCGTGCACAGAGAAACACAGTGTATTGCAGTTACGGGCCAGTTAACGTGAAGATAACGGATCTGTCACTCATTTCTACCTTCGGTGAAATTCCAATCTGCGCGAACATGGCTGAAATGTAATGAACAAGAAAAATGGACCAGTTCAAGCCGAAATCGTGAATGAGAGTAACCACATGCGTTTGAACGTCAATCGTTTCACTAACTTCACAGAGATGGGCATAGGCTGCAAGAGAGCGGAGATGATCGATCAGAGATTCCCGATCTACCTTACCGTTCTTGGCTGTCGCAAAAGCCTGCGGGATACTGCTGCCCCCCGTTTTGGCGACTTCGATTATCTTATCGACGTCGCCTGCTGAGAGCACGCCTCGGAAGGTTGCACTGCTAATCTTGACGGTATTGATTTTGCGTGCGAATCTGTCGAATTCAGCATACTGCTTGAGAATTTGATTCACAAGTGTGTTCGGGCTAACGCTCTGAGAGGCTGCCTCAGACTGCACAGCCTGTATCGCCGATTCGTCTATCCTGAAGGACTTCGGAATTGTCCTGGATTTCTTCGCGGCCCTGGTTGGTGCCATAATATCTCAGTACCCCAAACGTCTCTAATCCTGTGACTGTTAAGCGTGTGTCAGGTTAAAACCTGTGGGAAAAGCTTGATGCATCTGTGCGAGTACTTTTGGCGAATCTAAAGACGTGAAGTTGGAATCTCAACGCGCGAAGTAGCGTTCCGTATGTTTCTCAGGAGTTCGAGGAACGATAAACCTAAACCGTATGTGTGGATCGTTTGGTCGGGTCGAATTCTGATGAAGGTCGCCTTTGGTCCGACATGCTTACCTTCCAGCTTCAACACCTCTCGAAGAACCACGGATCGACTGAACGCATTTCGAGCGTTTTGATCGTCGAAGGAAATGATCTGGGCCGTTCCCTGGAACTGAACACAGTGGGGCGGAAGAGATCTCAGGAGACGTCTTGGAATAGGAATTGTGAAGGAAACATTTGGGTTGCGGGCGATGTTTCGAGCCTTCTTGTTATCTCTATTCGTTGTGACATAGAGAGCGAACGGTCTGTCCCGTAAAGAAACGCCGTACAAAACGCCAGTCGAGTGCGGCCTGTGATCGAGAGAAATTGTGCTCAGAACTCCGAAGCTTCTGTCGCGGATTTCTCTTTCCACGCTATCAAAGCTCAATTCCCTAGATGGCTTATTGAGTGCAACCAAGATGGTCTCCGCCTAGGGAATCCGTTTGCTCTGGGACTAGCTCCTTCTTGATAAGTAGAGGCAGTTGGGGTCCTAGGTCTACATCCGATCAAAAAGATCGTGGTGACCGCAAGGGCACTTCGCAATCGCGTTGGGATTATTGACCACAAAACCCTGACTCTCCAGCGTTTCAACGTAGTCTATTGTAGTCCCGTGAAGGCGCGAAGCGCTGGATGCGTCAACCGCAAAGCGAAGTCCATCGTTTTCAAAGCTTTCTTGTCCGTCACTGATTTCATTTGCAAACCCGAAATGATACGCATAACCCGCTCCTCCCATGCAGTGTGTCTGGACCAGTGAAACATGGACAACAAGGTCTCTGTTACCTTGCTGGGCCATAAATTCACGAATCTTTGTGGCGGCTTTGACGCTGACAGTAACCAGCTTCCCTTGAGACATGTCGATCGAGGCTAATTGACTTAGTTTAGCTGATAAGCGCGTTGGGTGTATCTTTCGAAAGACAACTGCACAATGGTTAGTTTATTCGTCCAAAGAAACAATCAGCACTTTTCACTATGATAAGCCAGATGGGGCGAGACTTGCTTCAACGACATTGGCTGCTTAGAGGGGTTCGAGCATCCTATTCGCAAGAAAATTATGGATTCTTATCGACTTTGCCTAGTTCAATGATTTTCAAGATGGCGCGTTCTTCGATACAAGTGCAGTCGTGCATATCTTCGACCTTGCATGTAATGCAGTTGCACGTCCCACATGTCGGACAGATTATTCTTGAGTTACATGTTTCGCAGAAAACAGCCTCGCTCACCAAGAAATCATTGCGACACTTCCAACACTTTATCTGCAAGTGCGGTTTCCTCGGCAAGAATTCTAACTACACGTCGAGATCGCATCAGTGTCGTTGTATGCACGAGAAGCCTTGGTCCTGGATTGCGCTCTTCACGTCTTCTGCTGAGATGACGTCTGGATCGTACTCCACATTGGCAGCGTCCAGGAAATAACTCACTGAGACTGATTGAACTCCAGGCAATTTGGCTAGGGCTTTCTCAATTATGACAGCACAGGTAGGACAACAGAGGTCAGTAATGCGGAAACTGCCAGCCTTTTTGACGGATGTTTGCAACTCGCTCAACTTTGACTCTGATGACAGAGTAGGCATTACCGTGCGATAAGTGGTGCTCAGTTGGTTTCAGAAAGTTTCGTGGCCTCTTGGTGGGCAAGTGAGGAACATGATTCTAATACATCGTTGCATTTCGCGTATGCATTCAGTCGGGCCATCTTAGGAATGCGAAATCAAAATCGCTCAGTCTGAGTGGTGAGTTTAGAACGCTAAAAGGAATGGACGCAGGTTGCTTACCCTACCTAGTGGCCTGGCTTAGGTCATGACCTTATGCTGTGGCTTGTAGATCGCTTTCTCCATTATCTCGGGCGAACAGCTCCCGTGTATGTGGCAGTATTGTTCACAGCGCTCAGCGATCTCAATTGCACTGTAACCAAATCCGCAGAGCTCGCATCTGTAGATTGTCTTTCCATTGTTCATGACTTTGTCTACCAATCTCTCACCCGCTCGCACCGTCTCAAGAGAGGGTTTCGCTAGGGGGCAACTGCGACGTGTTGCCGTCAAATTTGAACCGTCTGAGCAGTGACGAGTTCCCTATCACCGATATCGAGCTGAAAGCCATCGCTGCTGCCGCAACAATGGGGTTGAGGAGCCCTAGAGCGGCGATGGGGATCCCTGCCGTATTGTACGCCAAGGCCCAGAAGAGGTTCTGTTTGATTTTGCGCATTGTGGCTTTGCTGAGTTTGATGCTTCGCGTGACGCCCATAATATCGTCCTTCATGAGGATAATTCCGCCCGTTTCCTTCGCGATGTCCGATCCGCTTCCGATAGCGATCCCGATGTCTGCTTGGGCCAGTGCTGGGGCGTCGTTGATTCCGTCGCCTACCATCGCCACGACATTGCCTGCATCCTGCAATTTCCTGACCTGCTCAGTCTTCTCCCATGGCAGCAGGCTTGCGAGGGTTCTGTCGATGCCGAGTTGCTTCGCGATTGCTTGGGCGACTCTCTCGTTGTCGCCCGTCATCATCACTACCTCAAGCCCCATAGATTTCAGTTCCTTGATGGCCTCCACTGATCGAGGCTTCAGCGTGTCTGCTACGGCGATGGCGCCGGTGATTTTGTCACTCACGGCAACTATCATAGCAGTCTTGCCTTCTTCCTCGAACTTCTCTATCACCCCCTCTACCGGACCAAAGTTGTTGATGTGATGATCGTGCATCAGTTTTCGGTTGCCAACGATGATCTCCATCCCACCATAAATTGCCCGAACACCTTTTCCAGGCACCGCTTCGAAAGCCTCCGGGTCCTCCGGCGCAAGATTCTTCTCGCGAGCGGTTTTGACGATTGCTTCTCCCAGAGGATGCTCAGAGCGCTTTTCTGCAATGGCTGCTAGGTGCAAAACTTCGTTTTCTTCGGGGTTCCCAACTGAGAAAATGTTCGTCACGGACGGCTGCCCTTGGGTTAGCGTCCCCGTCTTGTCAAATATGACGGTTCGTATCTTCTGTGATCGTTCGAGATATTGTCCTCCTCTAATCAGTATCCCCGCTTCGGCCCCCTTGCCGACTCCTACCATTAATGCAGCGGGTGTGGCGATGCCAAGCGCGCAGGGGCATGCAATGATCAGAACCGCGATGAACGAGAGCAGTCCGAGGGTGAAATTTCCCGTAAGATTCCAACCAATGAAGGAGACTATTGCAACTCCTACGACGGCGGGAACGAATTTCGCTGAAACGCTGTCCACGATCCGCTGAATTGGCGCACTTGACGCTTGAGCCTCTTCGACGAGTTTAGCAATCTGAGATAGCGTTGTGTCCGATCCAACCCTTGTGGCTTTGATTGTCAGAGTTCCGTTCTTGTTCAGGGTTGCCCCTATAACTTCATCTCCTGCACTCTTTTCGACGGGCATGCTTTCTCCAGTGATCATTGATTCATCAACCGACGATGACCCAGTCACTACTTCTCCATCGGTGGCAATCTTTTCACCAGGGCGGATAATGACTAGATCTCCGACTTGGACTTCCTCCGCGGGTATCTCAGTCTCTGCCCCGTTCCTGACAACTCTTGCGAAGCGGGGTTTCAGATCGAGAAGTCTTCTGACGGCGCCGGAGCTGCGTTTCTTGATGGCTTCTTCCATGAACTTGCCCAAGAGCACGAAGGCGATTATTACAGCGGAGACCTCGAAATACACATCTCGCTGGTTCACTGGTAGCAGGTTTGGCAGGAAGAGAACGGTGACACTGTAAAAGTAAGCAGTCAGCGTCCCAATTGATATGAGGAGGTCCATATTGGCCACTCTTTTCTGAAGAGCCTTGTAAGCTCCGACGTAGAACGTCCAGCCTCCAATGAACTGGACTGGGGTAGTTATGAGGAATAGTAAGAGACCCCATGTCAGAATTGGGAGATTAGGAATTGGCGCCCATGTTACTGCGACTGCGCCGAAAGCAAGGCCCAGATAAACGCCCGCTCGCATTATGGCGAGAAGTAATGCTCCCGACACGGCCACGTACATTCGTCGCTTGAGGTTGCGAAGTTCTTTTTCAGGCTCGGCAAATGTCCTCAGACAACCCTCGCTGCAGAAATAGAACTTTCTTCCTCCGATTGTCGCGTTTAGTCCCCTTTCGTCCACGAACATACCGCAGACAGGATCTTTGGGCACTGCCAGCTTCATCTCAATGAGGTTGAACGCTACGGAGACATGACTAGATCGTGAATTGCTGCAGCCGTGCAACCCTCTTCCGAGTTGGTGGATGTGTCGAAAACAACTCGACCAGAGCAGAACCGCGGAATGGGTTAACGATGTACAGCTGTGACAAAGCCGGATTGCCCTGCGCACGTCGCTGGGTGGCCGATTTCTCGATCTTCTCTAGGGCGCTTGCGAGCGCTATGGGCTTCCTGGATAACCTCGCGCCTCCCTCATCAGCTGCGAATTCTCGAGTTCGAGAGATGGCCAGTTGGACCAGAAGTGCTGCAATGGGCGCCAGGAAAATAGTCAGAACCGCTCCTAATCCGGAGTCGCGGCTCCTCTGCCCCCCATAACCGTACGCTGGCGTCAGGAACCAGCTTAGCTGTGCAAGGTAGCTGATGGCTCCGGCGACAGTGGCGACGACGACCGAGGTGAGCGTGTCGTAGTTCTTGATGTGTGTCATCTCGTGAGCAAGTACTCCTTCAAGTTCATCATTGTTTAGATTTTCAAGTAGACTTGAATGCACTGCGATCGTTGCGTGACTCGGACTGCGGCCGGTTGCGAAGGCATTTGGCACCGAGCTTTTTACCACGGCAATGGACGGAGCTGGAAGCCCCGCGTTTGATGCAAGTCTCTTAATAGTTGCGTGCAGTTCCGGAAATTCGGTCTCAGAGACTTTCTTGGCCCGCGACATCGCCAAAACCAATCTGTCGCTGAACCAATATACCCCAAGATTCAGAACCGCCGCAAGGCCAATAGCTAACAGAGGCGAGACGCCGATAGCGTATGAAGCCGCGAGAAGAATTCCAGTCAGCACCGCGAACAGCATCGTGGTCTTAAGCAAATTCCAGATCATTCAAACAACCTCACCTTCTACGCATGCTAGGCCGAGATTAGGGCCTATTCCTTGAAATGTGAAAAGCCGGGGTGTCCGTGGGCTTTCATTTTGTGCAAAATTCTCGGGGGTGAGTTTGCGATGAAGTTGACTCCCTATCGACATGCTATGTCTCAATGGAAGAACACCTATTCCTGAACCCTGCCAGAGCCCAGCTGTTGAAAATGTAACGTGAGATATCCTTCTGTATCCAGTGATTAAGCTCGGAGCAAGAAAGCGACTAGTTATCCGATTTTCTTATGATGTGCCTTTACAGAGGTCTCTTCGACCGAAACCTCACTCCGCTCCGATGAGGTTTCGCGCAGTTGCGTCGAAAAATGAGGATAGTAGTTTCACAATGGGAAACCGCAGCGAACTGAAATCTGCAGATTGACAGGCCAAGCAGGAGATTATCTTTCGCTTTTCGAAAGGATAAGCAACTTAACTTAAGGTCAATATCGGGCGCTGGGCAGTCTGCAATGTTCAAGGTAATTGTCCCCCGTGGGGCCGCTGCAGTATTCCTGGTAATCCTCGTCCTAGCCTCAATGGTCGCCTACATTGCCCTAAGCGCTGAGAGCACACGCATCGAAGCTCTTCAGAGATCAGTAGCCGAATTAGAGGAGAGAAATAGTCTTCTTGAAAAACAGGTCTCCCTCTTAGGCCGTCCTCAAGGCAACACATCACTGCTTGGATTGGACTCGGTCAGGATATACGCCGATTCAAATCGTAGCGTGGTGACGGTTGCCGGATCAAAGATTACTGTGGTCGACACGATCTTCGGTCCGCGGAGGGGCATCGAAGATGTAATTGGTTCCGGCTTCGTGATACAGTACTCAAGCACGGATTACATTCTAACCAACTTTCACGTAGTTGACGGCCTCGTCAATGTGACAGTAACATTCTGGGATGGTGACACATACAGAGCAAAAGTCGTCGGATCCGATGCATACGTCGACCTTGCAGTTGTCTCCGCTGAGGCTTCAGCCGAGGAATTCTACCCGTTACAACTGTCTTCGTCATCTACCATTAACGTAGGAGACCCTGTAGTTGCCATTGGAAACCCCTTCGGCCTTTCAGGTTCTGTTACGTTCGGTATCGTAAGTCAGCTGGGAAGAACAATGCAATACGAATCGTCCGAGGGAACCTTTCCTATGGCTGATGTGATACAGTTCAGCGCGCCAATAAACCCTGGAAACTCGGGGGGCCCACTTCTAAACGCTAACGGAATGGTTGTCGGTATGACAACCGCTGTGGTTTCTGGATCTCAGGGCCTTGGATTTGCTATACCATCTGATACGATACTACGAGAGTTACCATGGTTAGTGAGTAACGGTAGATACGACATGCATCCCTACTTGGGGATTCAGGGAGTAGACATGGACTATCCGCTTTCACAAGCGATGGGAGTGAACGTGACATATGGCATATTGATAGAGAGAACTGCTTCGTCTGGGCCAGCGAGCAAGGCAGGTGTTAGAGGCGGAGAACGAATTGTTCAGATTGGAGGACAGCAGTACATCATTGGAGGGGACATCATAGTTTCCATAAACGGTACTAGAATCGTGAACGGTGATTCGCTATCTACGTACCTTGAACGCTATGCTCTACCAGGGCAAGTAATTCAAGTTGGCATAATTAGAGGGGGCTCCTTCACGATCGTAGAAGTTACGTTGGGAGCAAGGCCGCCGCTTTGAACGATCTTTTTGACGTCATTTTGCGGTAACGTTTGGATTGGGAACCTGGCCTGCAGCTCGCGATCCACCTCCGTATGTCTGGACTCAGGCGTCCTCTTTGGAGTCCTTCGCGCCCCCCGCACACAGCTTTGCTCTTCGTCCGTCCGTTTAAGTTACCTTGTAGTTGATCATCATTCCGTTGTCTTCATGCTCCAGGTTGTGGCAGTGGAATGTGTACATCTGTTCGCCGGCGAATCGTGTCCTGAAGTCTATGGCGGCTCTTACTGTTTCTCCAGGCCAAAGTAGTACAGTGTCCTTTAATCCGAGGTCAGTCGGGAGTCGTCCACTTTTATCAACTGCAAGGTTCTTGACTTGCTGCGGGCTACTTAGTCTCTCCAAGACCCGGAAGTGATAGCCGTGGATGTGCATGGGGTGCGGCATGCTTTGTTGAGAGTTGGTGATTTTCCACACCTCAACTCTATCTCTGCTAATGTCAATAGGGGAGCTGTACATGTCAAAGCTGTAACCGTTTATCAGCCATCGATTCATCTGCTGTCCCATCGTCATCGTCCCCATCGAGCCCATACTCGATGAGAGAGTTATCGATCTTTCAGGAGCGCCTGACACTGAAATTGGATCAAGTGTTGACAGCTTGTCCGGGATTTGAACATCTTGCGTTACCTTGTTCTTGACGATGAGTTTGAGTATGTGGAAGTCCTCTCCTTCCTCTAGTTCTGAACCCCCTTCCATTTGCGTCATTCCCATCATGGTCTCTTCCATGTGCATCGAGTCAAACTCCAAACTTTTCAGGAACACCGTATCTTGGGGAGATAGACCTCTCATGTCTAGGAGTATGTCAACCCTTTCCGCGGGAGCTAGGAAGACCTCTTTTAACTTGGAAGGGCTTTCCAAGAGTCCTGCGTCGACGCCGATCAGGTAAGACGGAAGCCTCTCGCCGTTCTTCATAAAAGCCAGTTTGTATATTCTCGCGGTTGATCCGTTGAGGATTCTGAACCTGTAGATTCTCGTGTCTACCTCTAGGTACGGGTTGGGAGTCAGGTTGGCCAGTACTAAGTCGCCCAGAAAGCCCATGAAGTTCTCGTTCTGGTTCGGGTTGTATTCAAGCGCGCCATCCTGACGGAACCTCTTGTCCTGAATCGCGAGCGGTATGTCTGTCTTACCTAGCTCAAGGTCTAGCCCTCTCCTGAGATTTTCATCATCCGCATCTTCGACGATGAAGAAGCCAGCTAGACCCTTGTAGACCTGCTCAGCGGCAGGGTAGGGATGAGGATGGTACCAGTATGTTCCCCCTCTGTTGTAGACTGTGAAATCGTAATCATAATCTTGACCCTGGTCAATGGCATACGATGGGTGACCGTCATTTTTCCAGTCTACAATAAGTCCATGCCAGTGAATTATCGTTTTCTGACGTATTCCGTTCGCAAGAGTAGCCCTAAACTTCTCTCCTCGCTTCAGCCTCAATATGGGATTGATGACGGACTTTCCGTCTTGAGGTACCTCATAGATCCATGTTTCGGTTGGTATGCCGGGCAAAATTTCAAAGCTACTAGGCTTCATAGTGATCGTGGCTTCCGAAGGAGACTCGATGATTCCAAAGAACCCTTCTGAGGGTGCGGGTAGCCTAAGAGGAGTCGAGAAGTTTGATGGTAGCCTTGGGTCGAAGCTGCTGTACGAGAGGGCAGTGCGCGCGCTAGTTGCGACCGGAGGAAAAGTCGTGGTTTTCGTCGAGCGGTCAATGACTGCGGGCATTCTTGAGAGATAGTATCCGATGCCTCCAACAGCTAGAACTCCTGCCGCACCTGATACCGCAATTATGAAATTGCGTCGCGATACCTTTTCCTTGGCCATTCCGGTTCCTCTATCCTCGCGCTTTGGTTATCGATGATCTTTCGAGTAAAAAGCCTGCCCTTTCCAATTTGTGAAAACGGCGGCAACGCTTGTTCCTATTGCAGGAAGTTTGTGCTATATCCAGCTAAGGGTGGCGTTGCAAATTCAGCGGTCCTATTTCTGGGTCGTCTGTCCGGACGCCGACGAATGTTTTCACTGACTAGCGGAAGAGGGCACACTGAGTTTTGGTAGTCAACTTTACATTAGTCATTTGGAAGCAAATTTCAAAGGTATTCAAAGCGAACCGGGGTATGTGGTATGACAAAGGAGCAAGTTGTCGTTATCTCGTTTACCATAACAGTTATCGCTGTAATAGCCGTCGTGTTACGGGCTTTGCTTACCAGATGAGGCACATCGGCATGCAATTACTGTTAGAGTGTGGAACTCTGGGAGGCTTGAGACTTGCCAAGATTTCCAAAAGCGATCGCATTTACAGGATATGTAGTTACTGGGTTGGGGTTAATCGGGGTTGCGGTTTCTCTGATGATAAGTAAATCAGATTACGACCCTGTCGCCTTCGGACTTGCAGCGGTCTCAATTCTTGTGGCCATTGTAGGCATCTCGTACATTTTGAAATCCTAGCTCGAATCTTCTTCGCAAGAATGAAAAGCGGTGGCACCACAAAGGTCTACGGTCGAGAGGAGAAAACAGGCGTGTTTGCTCACGAACCTCGTCTGGGGAATTTTGTCTCTGGTTATGTCTGGACTTAACGTTACATTTAGAACAACACGAAGGACTCATGGCTTGCCGTCGCATCTCCAGCGATATGCTTTCAATCCCGAAAAGTTGTTTTCCCAAGCATCCATTGGTTTGGGAAGGATTTCTATTGAAGGATTCAAGAAGAACGAACCGAACGATTCGCCGAGCTTCTTGTTTGGAAAGAACTAGCCTGAAGTAATCCCATGAGAAATAGAGCCCCGTGAGGTGTTGATGTGAAATGGGTTTATTCGCCAAGTACTGCGATGTTTGCGGTGTCAAACTTGACAAGCGTCAAGACTTTGTGCGCTTTGGAAAGCACTTCTGTTCAGAAGAGCACGCAAACAAGTATGTAAGCGAGATGGAGAAAAGGCGTCTCGTTACTCCAGTCCAAGAAGATGACGGTGGATGCTGATGCTGTCGGTTTCGATGCAATTCAAAGGGGTGATTGATTTGGCTAAGGATCCAATCTGCGGGATGAAAGTTAACGAGAAAAATGCAAAGTATGTATCGACGCACATGGGGAGAGACTATTACTTCTGCTCTGCCACGTGCAAAGGTACATTCGAGAAAAACCCGATGAAGTACATGAATTGACGCTTGATCAACCGGGTTCCTAGCATGTCCGGGACGGCAACTCGTCTAACTCGCAGAGAGCAGGTTATTCTGTTTTCTTTGCGGACGTCCCACGGCATGGACTCTCCAGCTCATCTGCCGCGATCCTCTGCCATTTCAGAAGGAGAGGAGCTATCGTTAATCAGGAAAAGGCTCTTGGAGTTGAAACTGATTAGGATGGATGGTAGGAAAATGGTTCTAACTGGATTGGGAGAGCTCTACGCTGACATTGCCTCGAATGAACGCTCGAAGCGATATCTGCTTCTTTGCTTAGCGGTATGCATTTTATTGTTCTCAGCGTTGGCGTATAGGTTGCTGTTGATGCTCTAAGAAGTTCCCTGAGCTTTGTTTACAGCAACGATTAGCTGTTGTGTCGAAATGTATTTTCCGCTGTTGTTGGTGGCATCGTAGCGCCATTCTATGGTGCCGTCTGGGTCGACGAGTATGAAGGCATAGGATGGTTTCTTTCCGCCGCTTAGAGCATTATATGCCGCCGCCATGTCTAGAGATATGTCCGAAGCTACAGGTACACTGATTCCATACTGATTCACTATGGGCTGAAGGTGATCTACAGGATCTGCAGTTACTACGACTAGGGCCACTCTCATTCTCGTCAGCTCAGGTGAGTTCTGCAATTCGACCGTTTGACGCCAACAAGGTTCGCATGCTGCTCCCTCATTGAAGAATATGAGGATTGACGATCCTTTGAATTCTCTTAGCGATACG
>Ga0209642_10002140_pt1 | contig 13045 bp, 18 predicted proteins | sample RifCSP19_2_FD_184025 | JGI IMG/M metagenome (GOLD analysis project Ga0209642, IMG submission 184025) | Soil microbial communities from Rifle, Colorado - Rifle CSP2_sed 19_2 (SPAdes) (version 2) | ecosystem: Environmental > Terrestrial > Deep subsurface > Rock core/Sediment | place: Rifle... | reverse complement strand
GGATCCCGCCGAGAGCGTCGCACCGATCGCGAACGCGGGATGCACGGCGAACGCGGCGACGCCATAGAGCGCAGCTCCCGAGGCGGCGAGCGCGGTCGCGTACGTCCGCGCGCGGGGTAGGCCTAGGGCGACGACGGTCGTCCGCTTGAGCGGGACCGCCCTCGCGTCCGCCGCGACATCCGCGTAGTGGTGCATGACGAGCATCGCGACGCAGATGCAGGCGTGGGCCGCGAGGACGAGCAGGGCGCCCACGGACACTCGGAGGCTCTGGATCGCGTACGCCCCCACGCCGGCGAGCAGGACCCCAGGGAACCCTCCGAGCCATTCTCCGGCGAACGGCCGGTATGCGGTCGCGACGGGAGGGAGGGTGTATCCGAGGCCGAGGGCGTAGCCCGCGGCGACGAGGAGGACGAGCCACGGCGCGCGGGCGAAACCGACGATCACCGCGAGGACGGCGATCGTCGCGGACGAGACGGCGAACACCGCCCAGAGCCCCCGCATCCCGAGGAGGCCGAGGGGGACCACCTTGCTCCCGCCGGAGAGGGCGCGCAGGGACGCGTCCCGATCCGTGCCGCTCCGCCAGTCGAAGATCTCGTTGACCGCGTGGGTCTCCCAGCCCTGCACGAGGGCCGCCAGGGCCATCGCGACCGCGAACCAGGTCCCGTCCACGGACCCGGATTCGGCAGCCGCGAGCGCCGTCCCGAGGGCGACCGCGGTGTACGACCACAGGAGGACGGGGATCGGGCGGAACTCCAGGAAGATCCCGAGCGCCGCGCGCCCCCACGCCTCCCGCACGTATCGACTATTGCGATAGTAATATTAGAACGTTGGGCCCTCAGGGTCCGGGGGAACCGTGCAGGCTCCCGCAGGTCGCATCCGGAACGGGGGACGCTCCGTCGACCGGCGGCTGTGGTACCTCATCGCCGCGACGCGGGGCGGCATGAACCGGGCGAAGATCCTGCACTCGCTCCACGAAAGGCCACACAACGCGAACGATCTCGCGAGCCTGCTCCGTCTCGACTACAAGACCGTGAGGCACCATCTCGATGTCCTCCGGGAGAACGACTGCGTGATGCTCCTCGGAGAGCCGGGGTATGCCGCCCTGTACGGCCTCTCCCCTCGCCTCCAGACCCATTTCGGGGAGTTCCTCGACATCTGGATCCGGATCGAACCCGGCGGAGTTGGGGAAACGTAGATTTCTCGCGCCGAGGACACGTCGCTCGGGGACGATGGCCCTCGGGCTGTTCTGGCTCCTGAACATCGTCGTCTCGGGCGCGAGCGCGGTCTTCCTGGGCTACATCGTGTCGGTCTACGCGAGGAGCGCCCGCGCCGTCCGCTCGCCGTTCACGCTCGGCCTCCTCGCGTTCGGGATCCTCTTCCTCGCGCAGAGCCTCCTCGCGATCGCTGCTTACGTGGGGATGAACGACGCGGGGATGCCGTCCGACGTCGCGATCCCGATGCTTTGGCTCAACGGTGCCGGACTCGCGGCCGTCGTCGCGTTGTTTGGCGTGACGTGGCGGTAGGCCGCGCGGCCTTATACCTCCGGACTCCATCGCGGGTCCCGGGGCGCCGCCCGCATGATCCTCGGATACATCGACTCGGAGGACCGCGCGTACGAGCTGAACTTCGCGACCCTTCGGATGCGGGTCCGCGAGGAGGCCGCGGCTGACGGAGGGGCCCAGGTCGTCTTCACGCAGAGCGCGGGAAAGGAATCTCGGGCCTTCCGCGTCCTCGGCGAGACGCAGGCCACCGCGAGCGCGGCAATGGACCATGGCGGCGACCTGATGCCGCTCCTGCGGCCCGTGGGAGGTCGCCTCCTGCGACACGAGCGCGGTCTGATCTTCTTCGCGGAACCGGGGTCGCGCGATCCCGAGGACCCCTCGTTCTTCCTCGTGAACGTCGGGGCGATGCCGAGCGCCGTGAAGCATTTCTTCGAGGACCGGGAGGGCCGGGAGTTCGTGAGTATCCCGGACGACGAGATTCTTCGGATTACCACGGATCCCGAAGCCGTGACGGTGTCCGTCAGCGCGGCGGGCCTCGCCCTGCCGAAGGAGAAGCTCGCGTACGCAGTGCGACTCACTCCGCCGGATCGCGTCGGCCCGGTGCTCTCGGACCTCGGGTCGTCATCCCGCCGATGACAAGACGCTCAGTTCGCGCGTATGGGAACGCGAATGGCCTGTTGCCAGCTTTCCGTTCCTGCGGCAAGGTCGCAATCCTCGATTCCGAATCGCCTTTCCTTGCCGATGCAATTTTCCTAGGACTGGGGCTGCCCGTCCGGAGCGATCAAACCCGAACCTTCGGACGAGCACCGTCTCAGCATGGTGGGCCGGGGCGTGGCTCGATGGTCGCGTGATGGCCACGTACCTCTGTCCGATTTCTGGGACTGCCTGCGGGTGATGCTGTAGGCGTACCGCATGAAAGGCGTTTATGTGCGCTGACAGCGTCGAAATGCTTATTACCACGCGCCAGGTTCGACGGCTTGGCATCGTCATGTCCTACGACCTTGGCAACCTGAACCTCGGAGGCGGGGCGAAGAAGAAGCGGACATACCTCTACGTCGGCATCGCCGTGGCCGCCGTCGTGGTCGTCGTCGTCGCCTTGTTTGCGTTCCGCGTGATCTGATCCTCCCGGCCGCTCCCGGGTGAAAAAGAATCACGTGCGATACGCAGGCCACAAGACTCAACCCCCTATCGCGGAACGGTGATTCAAGTCCTTCCGATGAAGGTCCATCTCGATCCCGCGACGAAGAGGATTCTCCTCGCCATCCTCGCGAGTCCGAAGACCCCGAAGGAGGTCAGCCAGATCCACGGGATCCCGGTGATCGTCGTGTGGCAGAAGATCCGGCGGCTCGAGGAGCTCGGGATCGCGCGGGAAGTCCTCGCCTTCGTGTCCGCCACCGGAGAGCTCCGTCGGTACTTCGAGGCCGAGCTGCCCACCGACACGTCCGACGAGGAGCTCACGATTGAAGCGTGAGGTTCTTCCGTACGCGCGCCCCTCCGCGTGCGACGATGCAAATCCGACCGCCCCCGCGGGTGCCCCGATCCCTGGTCATCTCGTCCACGCTGATCGTGGCGGGCCTCGTCCTCGTGGGCGTCCTCGCGCTGTACGTCCTCCCGGACCGCGAGCCCCCGTCCCGCGTCCTCGGGGTACAGGCGGAGGACCGGCTCGGGGGGACGCTGGTCATCTCCTGGATCGCCGCGACGGACAACGTAGCGGTCCTCCGGTACCGTGTGTACCGCGACGGGTCCGAGGTCGCCGCGGTCCGCACGCCGTCCTATGAGGACGCGAGCCTGCCGGTCGACGTGACGTTCGAGTATCGCGTCGCCGCTGAGGACGAGGCCGGCAACATCGGGGCGCGCTCGGACGCGCTGCTCGCGGCATCCGCTCCGCTGGCACCGGGCCTGCAGACGCTCGGATGGGCACAGGTGGCTCCCTCGTCCTGGTCTCTCGAGATCGAGAGCGCCACGGCCTCGATTGAGATCGATCGGTTTGAGGTGAGCCTCGTCTCGAGCACCCTGGAGGTCGTCGTCTCTCCCCGGCCGCTCACGAGCTTGCCCGCGACCGCGGGGAACCTGACCCTTGCGTTCACGGACGCCCCGCCGATCGGCGAGCTGAGCGCCGGGGACGTCTTCACGCTCGCCACGACCGGCGCGGGGGCGGAATACCGAATGCGCGTCGTCTACCTACCGTCCTCTGAGACCGTGCTCTTCGAGAGCCTCCTCGGCTAGGCGGTCGCTTGTGAGGGTCCCGGCATGGAGACCGGTGGACCAAGATTTATATAGTGCCGCCCGTATGCTTTGGCCGTCCATTTTCGACTCTTTTCAACGGAGTTGTGTCAATGGCAGCGTTTCCTAAGGAAGTCGAGACCGGGACGACGACTCTCGGGCTCGTGTGCAAAGACGGCGTCGTCCTTGCGGCGGACCGCCGGGCGACCGCGGGCACGCTCATCGCCCACAAGCGGACAAAGAAGGTCTACCGTCTCGACGAGAACCTGGGCCTGACGACCGCGGGGCTCGTCGGGGACCTCCAGGTCCTCGCGCGCTACATCACCGCGGAGGTCGAGCTCTACAAGCTCAAGCGGAACACGACGATGGGCGTCGAGGCGTGCGCAACGCTGACCGCGAACATCCTGTCCGGGAGCCGGTACTACCCATACTGGGTCCAGCTCGTGATCGGGGGATGGGACCGGAGCGGGGGGCACGTGTTCTCGATCGACGCCGCGGGCGGGTCCCTCCCCGACAAATACACCTCGAGCGGCTCGGGGAGCCCGTACGTGTACGGCGTCCTCGAGGACCACTGGAAGGACGACATGACCTGGGAGGAAGGCGCGAACCTCGCCGTCCGGGCGGTCACCGCGGCGATGAAGCGCGATGCGGTGTCCGGCGAGGGGATCGACGTCGCGATCATCTCGAAGGACGGATTCAAGCTCCTCGACGACAAGGAAGTCGAGCGACGCAAGGCAGCGATGAAGCTGTCGTGAGACAACGAGGGCCCATGGGGCCCACAGGGAACATTCGATGACGATTGAGGACATCCTTAGCGACGCGAAGCGCGTCGTGAAACAGGTGGTCCCCGACCACGTGGAGATCACCGCGATTGACTTCGAAGGCCCGACGATCGTGATCTACACGAAGAACATCGAGATCTTCGCGGAGTCGAACGATCTCGTGCGCCAGATCGCGCAGCAGCTCCGGCGCCGGATCATCGTGCGCCCGGACCCGTCCCTCCTCTCGCCCTCGGAGGACGCGGAGCGCGTGATCCGGGAGACGATCCCCGCGGAGGCGCAGATCACAGGGATCTTCTTCGAGACGGAGACCGGCGAGGTAACGATCGAGGCCCTCGCCCCTGGCATGGTCATCGGCCGCCATGGCGCCGTGCTCAACGAGATCAAGAAGAAGATCGGGTGGGCGCCGAAGGTCGTCCGCACGCCGCCGATCCCTTCGAAGACCGTCGACGAGATCCGGCAGTACCTCCGGACGATCCAGGACGACCGGCAGCAGTTCCTGAAGACCGTTGGCCGCAAGCTCGCGCGCGAGGTGCCCGCGGGAGAGAACTACGTGCGGCTCACCGCCCTCGGCGGCTTCCGGCAGGTCGGCCGGTCCGCGGCCCTCCTCTCCACGCGGGAGTCGAAGGTCCTCATCGACTGCGGGGTCCTGATCTCCGAGGACAACGGCTCGCCGTACCTGAACGCCCCCGAGGTCATGCCTCTGAGCTCGATCGACGCGCTCGTGATCACCCACGCGCACCTCGACCACTCCGGCCTCGTCCCCGCGCTGTACAAGTACGGGTACGAGGGGCCGATCTACTGCACCCCGCCCACGCGGGACCTCATGTCCCTCCTCCAGCTCGACTTCATCAAGGTCGCGATGGGCGAGGCGCGGAAGTCCGCATACGACTCGAGCAACGTGCGGCGGGCGGTCGCGAACACGATCCCCCTGAAGTACGGCGAGACGACGGACATCGCGCCGGACATCCGCCTCACGTTCCAGAACGCGGGGCACATCCTCGGATCTTCGATCGCCCACTTCCACATCGGCGACGGGTTGTACAACGTCGCGATGTCCGGGGACATCAAGTTCGAGAAGACATGGCTCTTCAACCCTGCGGTGAACAAGTTCCCGCGCCTCGAGACCCTCGTCCTCGAATCCACGTACGGGGGGTACCACGATGTCCAGCCGTCGCGCCATGACGCGGCCGTGCAGATCAAGGACGTCGTGCGCCGGGTGCTGAGCCGCGGCGGGAAGGTCCTCGTGCCCGTGTTCGCCGTCGGCCGGTCCCAGGAGGTCATGCTCGTCCTTGAGGAGGCGATGCGGAACCGCCAGATCCCCGAGGCGCCGATCTACCTGGACGGGATGATCTGGGAGGCGACCGCGATCCACACCGCGTACCCGGAGTACCTGAACAGCCAGCTCCGCACCCAGATCTTCCAGACGGGGGAGAACCCGTTCCTCTCGTCGTACTTCAAGCGGGTCGAGACGTCGGACATGCGCTCGAGCATCTGCGACGACGTCGAGCCGTGCATCGTCCTCGCGACGTCGGGGATGATGTCCGGCGGCCCGGTCCTCGAGTACTTCAAGGCGTGGGCGGACAACCCGCTCCATGCGCTCCTCTTCGTCGGGTTCCAGTCCGAGGGCTCCTTCGGGCGCCGGATCCAGCGCGAGGCGCGGGAGATCACCCTGAACGACCGCGGGCAGCCGCTCACGCTCCCGATCAAGATGGACCTCGAGACGATCGACGGCTTCTCCGGACACTCGGACCGCCTTCAGCTCCTGAACTACGTCGGCACGATGGAACCCCGGCCGGAGCGGGTGATCGTGAACCATGGCGAGGAGTACAAGTGCTCGGACCTCGCGTCGGGCCTCTACAAGAAGTTCGGCCTCGAGGCCCGCGCGCCGATGAACCTCGAGACGATCCGGCTGAAGTGATCCGATGGCGTCCCCGGTCGCTCCCCGCTGGGAGCGGTGGACGTCGTCCGCGCCCGTGCTTCGGTTCCTGCTCGTGACGGGCGGCCTATGGGCGGCGGCGCTCGCCCTCTTCGCGCTCGGTCGGCCCGATCTCGCCGTCGTCGCGACGGGACTCGGGGCCGCCGCGCCGATCCCGATCCTGTACTTGACCGTCCACGCCCAGGCCCAGGTCTGGGCCCTGCGCCTGGACGCCGCGACGGAGGTCACCGCGTCCGCCCTCGATCGGGTGCCGGGTGCGCACGACATCGACCGAGTCCGGATCCCGCGGGGCAGTCCTCTCCGTCGGTGTGCGCGCGTCCTGCGGGTCTCGGACCCCGCGTGCCTCATCGGCTGGCTTGAATCGCCCCCGGCTGCAGCCGGGATGTCAATCCGGCCGGTCGTCCTCGTGTCCGCGCGCGCGGACAGCGCCGGGCTCGATGCGTTCCGCACCGCCGTGGCCGACGCCCTCGCCGGCTAGTCCGTCATCCGGTCGACCCACGTTTGGAGCGCGTTGTGTGCCGCGTCGAGGTCCAGGGGTGTCTCAGGGTCCCCGTCGCACACGGAGAACGTCTCGAGGACGACCTGGCCGTCCCTCCGACGGCACACGGCCCGGATGCACGGGACGTGGTGGTCCGGCGCCTCGACCAGGTCCGGCTCGAACGCGACGCTCACCCGGTCGCCGGACTCATCGAGCGCGTACCCGTGGACCTTTCGCAGGCCTTCTCTCAGGCGGTCGTTCGGCGCGGCGATGACGTCCGCCGTCATGCGGACACCCGGAGGCGCCCCGCTCCCCGATGAATCCGCCGCAATTATCCTTGGGACTCCCCGCGCCACGGAAACCTTATTCTCCTGGCCCGCGTTCGACCGCGGCGTGCGCCGTGTGCACTACGACAAGGTCAAGGACCTCATGCCCCCCGAGGGGTTCGACGCGCAGGTCGACGCCGTCGTCTCGGAATGGGGCGGCCTTCTCGACCGCGACTCCGCGGGGATGCTCGTCGTCGAGCGCGCGGGTCGGAGCGTCGCGTCCTTCACGCGGGTCGCGGACCTGGAGGAGGGGATGGAGGCGAGCCTCCGGGCCTCGGTCGTCGGCATCTCGCCGGTCCGGGAGTTCTCCCGGCAGGACGGCACGCGGGGTCGTGTCGTGAACCTCGAGCTCCGGGACGACAGCGGGTTCTGCCGCTTCCCCCTCTGGGACGAGGACGTCGCGCTCGTCGAGCGCGGCCGGATCCGTCCGAGGTCGGTCCTCCGCGCGCTCGACTGCTTCGTGAAGCGGACGAGCTGGGGCCTGGAGGTCTCGCGGGGGAAGTTCGGAAGCGTCGTCGTCGAGGAGGGGTGACACGCCCGATCCGCCGCCGACGTGGTCGTACGCGAATCCGTGGCGTCTCCTCACCGCGTTCCTCGGGGGCTCGATGGTCCTCCTCGGCGTCGGCCTGCTCGCGGTTATGTCTATGGGGTCGGATGCGGCGTTCGGCGCGGGGATCCTCCTCGCGATCGCCTCGTTCCTGGCTGTGTTCGCGGTCCTCCTGCTGTTCCCGCGCGTGCGTCGCCAGGGCACGGTCACGTTCCGGGTCGTTGTGCCGATGACGATGGACGACGCGGAGGCCGCGGTGCGGCGGGCGTTCGAGGGGTCGGGGAGGACGGTCCGGACGGAGGTCCTCGCGTCGCGGGGCCGGAAGCCGCCGCGTGTCGTGATCGCGGATGGCGTGCACCCGCGGTTCGTCCTCGAGGCCGTGTCCCTCCGGGAGTCCGGGGATGGGCTCGAGCGGACGGAGGTCGTCCAGATCGGTCTCGCCGCCGAGGCGGACCCCGCGGCGCGCGAGCTGCGTGAGCTCGTTTCGTCCGCGCTGTCCGCCGCGCCGAACCCCGTCAAGGGGTCGTGACTACATCCCGGGCATGCCGCCCATGCCTGGCATCCCGCCGCCGTGGTGGTCGCCGCCGCCCGGAGGCGGAGGCGGGGACTTCCTCGACGCGATGATGTCGTCGATCCGGAGGATCATCGCCGCGACGTCCGTCGCGGACTCGAGCGCCTGCGTCTTCACGCGGAGGGGCTCGATCACGTTCGCCTTGAGCATGTCCTGCGGCTCGCCCGTGAGGATGTTCACGCCCGCGTTCTTCCCGCCCTTCTTGCGGTGCTCGGACCGGAGCTTGATGAGGACGTCGATCGAGTCCAGCCCCGCGTTCTCGCCGAGCGTGCGCGGGATCGCCTCGAGGGCGTTCGCGAACGCCTCGATCGCGAGCTGCTCGCGGCCGCCGACGCTCGACGCGTAGTCCTTGAGGTGGAGGGACAGTTCGATCTCCGGCGCGCCGCCACCCGGGACGGCCTTGCCGTCCTCGATCGCGACGGACACGACGCGCAGCGCGTCGTGGAGGATCCGCTCGATCTCGTCGACGACGTGCTCCGTCCCGCCCCGCACGAGGACCGTGACCGCGCGCGCCTTCTTGCAGCCCGTGACGAACGTCATCTCCTCGCTTCCGACCTTGCGCTCCTCGACGAGCGCCGCCCGTCCGAGCTCCTTGGCCGAGAGGTCGTCCAGGTTCGTGACGACCCGCCCGCCCGTGGCCTTCGCGAGCTTCTTCATGTCGCTCTCCTTGACCCGACGCACCGCGTAGATCCCCGCCTTCGCGAGGTAGTGCTGCACGAGGTCGTCGATCCCCTTCTGGCCCAGGACGACCGTCGCGCCGCTCGCTTGGATCTTGTCGGCCATCGCCTTCAGCCCGCGCTCCTCCTCCTCGAGGAACTTCTGTAGCTTGCTGGGATCGCGGATCTTGATCTCCTCGCTCACCTCGGTCTTCTTGGTCTCGAGGGCGCGGTTGATGAGTGCGATTTTCGCGTCGCGCACGAAGTTCGGCATCCGCGCGTGGACCTTCTCCTTGTCGAGGACGATGCCCTCGATGAGCTCCATGTCGCGCACGGAGCCGCCGTGCTTCTTCTGGACGAGGATGTTGTCGATGTCCGCGCGGAGCTCGCCGGCGACCTCGTCGATGATGGCGAGGACGGCCTTCACCGCGATGTCCGCGAGGAAGTCCCCGCTGTCCCCGACCGTGCGGCCGGACATCGCCGTCGCCGCGATGGACTTGAGCGTCTTCAGGTCATCCCGCTTCACGGGGAAGGCGATGCGATCGAGAGCCCGGATCGCCTCGGCCGCGGCCATCCGGTACCCGCTCACGAGGATCGTCGGGTGGACCTCCTGCTCGATGAGGTCCTCCGCCTGCTTGAGGAGCTCTCCCGCGATGATCACCGCGCTCGTCGTCCCGTCGCCGACCTCCGCGTCCTGGGTCTTCGCGACTTCGACGAGCATCTTTGCCGCGGGATGCTCGACGTCGATCTCCTTGAGGATCGTCACGCCGTCGTTCGTGATCGTCACGTCGCCGAGCGAGTCGACGAGCATCTTGTCCATGCCCTTCGGCCCGAGGGTCGACTTGACTGCGTCGGCCACGGCGCGCGCCGCGGCGATGTTGTTCGAAGCAGCTCCGCGGCCCTTGTCTCGCTCCGTGCCTTCCTTGAGGATGATCACCGGCGTTCCACTCATCATGAGAATCCCGTCCGCATATGATTGTACTTCTATATAAGTCTTTCTCGAGAGGACGGGCTCGATGTGCCGTGCCTGTCCGCGGCGAGGATTCCCTGTCCCCAGCCGCGTTCGGGCCCTACATCGGCGGACCTCCCAAGGAACTTTAAATCCGACGACGGGGTAACGCGGGTTCGCATGACCGACAGTCCTGTCCATCTCACTGATTCGGACTTCGATCGGTTCGTCAAGGAGAACTCCTACGTAGTCGTCGATTTTTGGGCCGCGTGGTGCCGACCCTGCCTCGCGATCGCGCCGATTGTCGAGGAACTCGCGAAGAAGTATGCGGGGAAGGTCGCCTTCGCGAAGGTGAACAGCGACGAGAACCCGAAGAAGGTCCAGGAGTTCATGATCATGGGGATCCCGACGATCCTGTTCTTCAAGGCTGGCAAGCTCGTCGACCAGGTCGTCGGCGCGATGCCGCGGAACGCGTTCGAGGACCGCGTGGCGCGTCATCTCACGTGATGGGAACCGCGACATCATCTAGAAATACTGAGGCCACGTCATCGGGACCGAGAACCATGGGCACCCTCATCGAGCTCCTTGCGACCCGGAAGAAGGCCCTCCCGTCCCCCACGGAGACCGCGGTGCCCCTCCCCGTGCTCGAGAAGGAGCACGAGGGGGAGTGCGGCGAGGGCTGCGGCTGCGGGGGCGCGGGCGGCGGATGCTGCGGTTCCTGAGACCCCGGCGGCTCCCTCCCCGCGCGCGTGCGCACGTTCTCGAAAATGAGAATCATCGGGGATAATCGTCTCCCTTCGATTAAATACCCTCCCGCCCACTCGATTCCAGACAAAGAGGAGGAAGTGATACGGACCCCCTTGAAGCTTCGAGACTCGTGACCGACGAGTACTCCGCGAAGATTCTCGTGGCCACGTTCAAGAAGCCCCGGTCCGCGATCGACCTCAGCCGCGAGTACGGCATCCCGATCGCCGCGTGTTATCGCAGGATCCATGCGCTCGAGCGCGCGGGCCTGATCCGATGCACGGAGCGCGCGCTTACGCAGAAGGGGAAGCGGATCTCGCTCTACATGTCCCAGCTCAAGAACGCGTACATCTTCTTCGAGAACGGCCGGCTCCGCGTGCGCTTCCAGCTCGCGACCGGGATCACGAGGGACTTCGGCGGCGACTGGAAGGCCGTGGACGTCGTCGAGCCGGACACATACCAATAACCCCTCCTCCACAACCCACAGGCAGGACCGAGAACCCCTCGTCCTGCCTCTTTCTTTACCCTACGCGATGAGGGCGATCCCTTGGCGCCCGCGCGTCGTGGCTGCCGGTTTGACAATCGGCTCCATCGTGCCCATGTCCGACGCAGTGGACGAGAGTCTCGCGGCTGAGACCGTTGACAATTGTGATTTATAGCGCGGGGTCGCATCGCTTCGGGCACCATGGACCGCGAACGCATGAAGTACCTCCTGCGGGAGGTCCTCGGCGTCGACGTGGACGATGTCGTGAAACAGGCCGTCGCGACGATCTCGATCGAGCGCGCGAAGCAGACGCAGAGGCAAACGCGCGACTGGAAGCGGTACATGGGCTCGGAGGGCGGCATCGTGATCCTGCCCTCGCGTGTCACCCAGTTGGGGCGGAAGGACGAGAAGGATTGAGGGGAGGTCCCGCGGAACGCCCGCGTGGCTCCCCGTTTTCCTCGCGCACGCGCGTCGCAAGATTCCTTTAAATCCGTCGTTTGGATATCCCGCGCGATGTCGGGATTCCGGGGGAGGGACATCCTGTCCATCCGCGAGCTCTCGCGGGCGGACATCGACCTCGTCCTCAAGACCGCACGGAAGATGGTGCCGATCGCGCTCGGGAAGAAGGTCTCCCGGGCGCTCGAGGGGAAGATCCTCTCCACGCTCTTCTACGAGCCGTCCACGCGCACGCGGCTCTCGTTCGAGAGCGCGATGGCCCGCCTCGGCGGCCGGGTCCTGGGCTTCAGCAGCGCGGAGGGCACCTCCGTCCAGAAGGGGGAGACCCTTGCGGACACAATCCGCATGGTCGAGGCATACAGCGACGCGATCGTCCTCCGGCATCCGCAGGAGGGCGCCGCGAGGCTCGCCGCGGAGTTCTCCGAGAAGCCCGTGATCAACGCGGGGGACGGCGCGGGGCAGCATCCGACGCAGACCCTCCTGGACCTGTACACGATCTGGGACGAGAAGGGCGGTTTCGACGGCCGGCACGTCGCCCTCATCGGGGACCTCAAGTACGGCCGCACGGTCCACTCCCTCACGTACGCGCTCGCGGAGCTCGGTGCGACCCTCGCCTTCGTCAGCCCGCCGACCCTGGAGATGCCGAGGGAGATCGTCGAGCACGTGAAGGAGCGCGGCCTCTCGTTCCGGATGGCCCACCGTCTCGAGGAGGTGATCCGGGAGGCGGACGTCCTGTACGTCACGCGGATCCAGAAGGAGCGGTTCCCGGATCCCCAGGAGTACGAGAAGGTCGCCGGCTCGTACCGGATCGACACCGACGTCCTGCGGGAGGCGAAGCGGGACCTGATCATCATGCACCCGCTCCCCCGCGTCATGGAGATCGCCGCGGACGTCGACCGCACGAAGCACGCATCGTACTTCAAGCAGGCGTTCAACGGGGTGCCCGTGCGGATGGCGCTCCTCGACCTCATCCTGGGGGGCTCGTGATGCGGGAGCTCCGCGTCACCCCGATCAAGAACGGCACGGTCGTCGACCACATCCCTGCGGGGATGGCGCTGAAGGTCCTGAAGATCCTGGGGATCGGGGACGGGGTCACATCGACGGTGACCGTTGCGATGCACGTCCCGAGCCGGGCGATGGGGTGGAAGGACATCCTCAAGGTCGAGGACCGGGAGCTCGCAGCGCGGGAGATTGACAAGATCGCGCTCGTCGCACCGACGGCCACGGTGAACGTGATCCGGAACTACAACGTCGCGGAGAAGCGGCGGGTCACCCTCCCGGACCGCGCGCTCGGCATCCTGCGGTGTGGGAACCCGAACTGCATCTCGAACGCCCCGCGGGAACCCGTGGAGTCGGAGTTCATCGTGCGATCGAAGAGCCCTCTCCGTGTG
>Ga0209642_10002139_pt1 | contig 13047 bp, 16 predicted proteins | sample RifCSP19_2_FD_184025 | JGI IMG/M metagenome (GOLD analysis project Ga0209642, IMG submission 184025) | Soil microbial communities from Rifle, Colorado - Rifle CSP2_sed 19_2 (SPAdes) (version 2) | ecosystem: Environmental > Terrestrial > Deep subsurface > Rock core/Sediment | place: Rifle... | reverse complement strand
CTAGATGGCACTTATAATCAGTGCCATATATCTTTTCCATTGAACAAAGTTCGTCTTCAGGAAGTCCAAGAATACGGTTTTCTTCTTTGTTGTATCTACACATTGTTACTTATCACCTCTTTACGTTATTTTCCTTTGAGCAATTTACATTCCGGGTTTGACATATTTTCGCCAATTGAACCGCGCAAAACCCCAAGATAATTTGCTATCTTTTGCCTTTCACTTTTCGTAGCTTGTATAGCCTTTTGTTCAATAGTTTCCATATTTACCCTCAATAGAATATTGGTAACGATGTATATAAATTAAATCTGTGATACTGAGGCGCATAAATCGTTATCACTTTTTATAAACGAACAGATTACATTTTATCCCAACCTTCTCGAACGTCATTCCCACTACTTAATCAGCCTTAACTAAAAATTCGAACATCAAGTAGCATGAGTAACCAAGTTAATAATTTGAGCGGAATGTATAGAAAGTATCAGTAAGGGTGCAGAAGCTATGTACGACGTACGGATTAAGATTAAGAGAGACTGACTGCTACTAAGTTTAGTTGCCGTGGGCGTCGTGCTGCTGTGGGTGTCGTAGCCAATGTTAGGCTTGTAGCCTGGATAACCCTCCGCCATATCGATGGGCACACGCTCATTCTGCCTTTTTTGAATGAGTTACGCGTCGGCTTATGACCGACAATCAGACCTGGTAAGGCTTACTTAACCAGGTTCTGGTCAGTTACTCTTCGTCAGCTCCTGTGTTATGTTCTTCTACTACTATTCCAAGATAACCGCCGCTTAACGTGCTTGTCATTTTCTCTGCTTCGCGCGCTACTGTTTTCTGACTAACACTTTGGTCTGTGTAAATCTCTATGCGCCATTTCTTACTTAACTTTTGTGTAGTCTCCATTATCTATCACCTCTGTTATGAAGTCTTCTGTCATTTTAATGTCTAGCAGCCTCTGCAGTAATTCTAGTCCGTCGTACATCGTATTATATCACCTTCTCTGTCTAATGTACCAGTTACCGGGACACTCCCGGTTCGAATTTTTGTGTTTTCCAGTTCATGTGTATGTCATCGACAACGCAATCATGCACTAGTGGATATTCTGCCGAGTTTTTGCACGTACAGTATTCACCGAAGATGTCGAAGAGAGTACGAGCCAGGTGCACAATATTGGTTTTCTCGTTGCGCCATCCAATATTCTTCGTACTATGTCTTGACCCACATCCACTACATCGTACTACGATATGCTGACCGAAAGGCTGATTTGAGCATATCACACTATCTGTCCATGGTCCTACCATTCTATCACCTCGTTTAGGTCTCGTTTGGGACATAATATAATCTCTTCCAAGTCTTAGGAAGAACCCCTTATTGTGGGGTTCTAACTAGGAGCTCTCTGAGTTCTTGCTCTGTGTGCTTCTCTAGGAAAGTGTTGATCGCAATTGTCGTCAGCGGAGAAATTTTGACTGTGCTCGTTGCTATTCCAAGCTGGTGTCGCGAATTATTGACCTTCTGGTAGAATACCCAGGTCTTCCGGTTCGAGTGGTCGAATTTGCGTCCGTAGATAGTTTCTGTGACTTCCCAGAGGCTTAGACCTTTGGCAAGCAGCTCCTTGACTTTTTCTGCGGAGACTTTCACCTTGAGAAGTTCTTTGCGAACCTTCTCAGTGAATTTCTCTGCTGCAGGGGTTTTTGTACCTTCCACCTTGGGAGTTGTTGGTACTTCTGTTTTTTGACTCATTCTTTCTCATACCTCCTTATACGGTAAGTAGTGGTCTACTTACCTATGTATAGGAGTTGTATTGTCTCTTCTTTTTTTAATCCACTTTTAATCAATTATTATATTGTTTTTTATGTATATAAACTAAATTCTATGATATTGTAGTGCTAAAATGCTTCATGTCATGATTATCACCGCTAATGATTTTTACTGAAAAGATAGTCTGCCTTCTGCGATAGACTCGCAACAGTGATACGCGCTGCAGGTCGGATGACCCCCCGTCATAACGATGGACGCACGCTTGAGTTCCTCTTTCTCAAGTCACTAGTTATACTAGTGATTTTGAACTGGGAGTTTTAATTTAACCCCCTTACTAACAAACTTCGAAGTTCTTCTTCCGTATGTTTCTCTAGGAAGGTGTTTATAGATAGTGTTGTTAGTGGTGAGATTTTGATTTGGTGTGTTTGAATTCCGCTAGAGTGTCTTATGTTGTTGACTTTCTGGTAAAATATCCACGTCTTTCTGTTTGAGTGTTGGAATTTGAAGTTGTATACTGATTCACACACTTCCCAGATACTCAAACCCTTTCCAAACAACTCCTTAACTTTGTTTGAATCAAGTTTGAGTTTCAATAGGTTTTTTCGTACTTGTTGATTGAATTTTTCTTCCATTCTTTTCCACCTCCTTAACTTTTAACATTCCTACATATTGTAAGATTTATTTATAAAACTTACGTATATTACGGAGCTAGCTTCTTGCCTAACTTGTTCGTTTGTTTATAGATGGCTAAAGCTGACAAACGCTGAAATAATGAAATTTAGAGCTAAATTAGGTTAAAACTGATTAAAAATTAGTGTGACTTTAGCTTTTAAGCTATCGCTTTCGCTCTTTGCAAGAACGCTTAGTCCGGAATTCTCCGTAGATGTTTCTACCGCGCGTTTCCTCGTTTGGGTCCCATTCTCTTAATCCGTACGTTGAACTAGCTCGTGAGTATTGTTTAGTTCTTTTTAGCATTTTCTAACTTGATTTAATAGCAGTTAACACTGTTGCATTATTTAACAGGTTGTTTTAGGTCTGAAAAACCAAACGTAATAATTGTTAAAAAAAATTGTTACTCGTTGAGATCTATTGCGACAGGAGTTTTTTGAGTTCTTCATAAAGCGGTGTGACGACTCTTCTAGCGACTACTTTAGCAACAGCGTCTATTCCTAATACTATTAGCGGATATACTGCGTAACCTTCTACTGTATTAACGTCTACGTCAAGTGCTCCCATTATTCCGCCTATTACTGCTCCTAATAGTACTGTTCTAGTAAATTTAACGCTGTCGAATGGTTCTACGCCGTTACTACCATCTTTAACTGATTTTAAGTAGCCTATTAGTGCTGCTCCCCCGCCTGCTAATACTCCTTTGAACACAGCAATCAGTATAAAAGGAACATCCAAGTTTATCACCTCTCAAGAATACAAGAGTAAAAAAAGTAATATTAAGTTACTTCTCGAGTTTGGTAATAGTTTCTTGTAGACTGTCTAATGATTTTTTAGTTTCTTTCCTGCTATGTTCTCTCCAAGTGCTATATGCTATAGCAGCTATTTGGTCTTGGCTGCGACGTTTATTCTTAGGTTTTTTCTTGTTTTCTCTAGAGAGGAAAGCGATTGTTCTGCTTACGTAACTCTGTTGTTCTTCTCCTGGTCTAGGTGCCGGTATCGGCAGTTACCTCACCTCCTTTATATCTAAGTCTAAGTTTGCCAGTTTTATCTTTCTTGTATTTTTTCTGCTTATTTTCAAATAATTCTACTACTAGCTTTTCCATATCTATTTTTCTTATGTTTGGGTCAGCAGTGTATCTTAATTTAGGTTTCTCTTTAGCCATTTCTGTCTGTGTGGTTTCTAGTAGTTCTCTTCTAGACATGGTATTCTCCAACACTGGTTTGGGCATATGGTAGCCGCATCTTAAGCAGGTCATGTATGGAATATTCAATACTTTTTTAGTAGTCCATTTATGGAAGCCTGATTGGCACTCTAAATTCATGCGTCCTATTGGTTCTAATAACGCTCCCGACGGTAGTATCTTTCTTGCGTAGTTTCTATTTTCTAATTTAACTGGATACCTTACAGGAAAATCATTTATGTTCGTCAATTTTTGGTGCCTTCCTTAGCTGGTTCTTGATATGATTCTTGTATCTTTGTTGCTAGGTCCTTAGCCATTGCAGTTATTTCTTGGCCTGTTCTTTGTGATATTTCATATGGTTTTATTAGTCCTTGTGCTCCTCTTCTTGGCGTTACTCCAGGCTCCTCATTTGGTTGGTCTGTGTGTTCTTCCTGTTTGCCTTTTATTTGCGGTTTTGCTTCTCCAGATATTTTCAGACCTTCCTCGGTCCACTTGACTTTTAAGCCGGCATTAGCAGCAGTTAAGGCAGTTGCAGCCATTTGATGCATTATTTCTGCTTCTCGTAATTTGTCTTTTGGTTCTAGTTTTTCAAATACCCATATCCAGTCTTTTATGCTGCAAAGAGGCAATAGTTGTTCGTTAAATGATTCACTGAATGTTTTTTGGTGTTCCTCTGCTGTTTCTTTGGTTACTTCTACTCTTTGTCGTAATTCTTTGGTTCCTGTTCCTTTAACGTTTACTACTTCTGTGAGTGAGTGTACTCCGTACATTTCATCTATAGCGTTTAGGTATATTTGGTAGAATTTCAGTGTAAGCTCCATGTCTGCTAAGTCCATAAATGGTATTTTTATTGGCTTATCGCCTTCTTCTCCTAGTCCTACGAATATTAACGCTGTTCTTTTAGTAGACGACAAGTTTCCTGTTACTAGGTCTCTTTTGTTTAGCGCTTGTCTCTCTGCTTTTACATTGTTTAGTATCTGTGTAACTTTATCTTGGTCTAATCCTGGGAATCCAAGTAGGCCGCCAACTTTGCCTTCTGTAGAAGTCTCTAATTCGTAGTCGTCTGTAGCATTTATGGTGGTTATTAGTTTGACTAGGGTTTGCATTTTTGGAGTTCCAAACAAGTCTGGGGCCAATCTAGAAACTGATCCGTGTACTATTTCTAGTTTGTTAAACCTTGCTGTTATTTGGTTACCTATTTCTTGGACGTAGTATGTTTGCTGCATTATTCCATTGCATTCTGGACATCTAATTATTTTTGGCGGTTTCTCTGTGTTACCTTTGAAAAACTTCTTGAGGTTTATTACAGGCTCATCTTTGCCTTCGAATTTGCCTATTCCATAGCAGTTTGGACAGTAATAGTCGTAGCCACCTAAGTATCCAAATCTATCTCCTACTGGGAATATGAATCCTGGGTGCTCGTTATGTACTTCTTTACCTCTAGGTCTCTTAGAAATTCCAGAAGTATCGAATATTACTGACCAGTAGAAGTCGTCGCATGCTAATTCGTAGAATATGGACGTTCTTACGAATTCTAGGAAGGTTCTGCCTCTGCTCGGTTCTTTTACTAATGCTACTAATCTTTTACGTTCTTCCTCTTTTGGTTCTCTTAATTTATCTTTGCCTGCTCCACATTCGCATTTATCTACTTCTGTTTTATATTCACGCTCACATTTTTTGCATTTAAACTTGAATCTGGATTCTATATGGCCCCAATTCTTAATACTCTCTTTTATTATGGCATTAAAGGTTCTTCTGACAGGCCATGAAGTTTTTGCTAGCTCTACAAGCGAGAAGTAGTCATAATCCGGTCGTTTGATTTGTATTCCAGAATCGAAAACGTAACGCGGTATTACTGTTTTTGTTTTCCTTATAAGTTGGCTTTCTGGTACGCCATAGGAGAACTAGAAGCTTTTTAAGATTCTAGTTCTCCTATTATCTTGGTATTTTATGTCATAGCTTGTTGGTACTACTGAGTGTTTGCGCATCTCAGCTTTTAAGAATTCTTCTTCTTCTTCTGCCATTAGGGATCACGTATTATTATTCTTTGAAAAGGATATTAGGATATTTACTCGAGTTCTTTGTATGTTTTCGCTTCTTACGGTTATTTTGTATCTGTTATAAAACTCCGGCGACCCCGGCTCCTGTGCTTTTAGATATTCCTGATACTGCTATAGCTAACGATTGTGAGAAGTCATCTTTACCTTCAGATTTTACTGTAAGAGTACCGCCTTTAACTACGAATGACATGAGTCTTAATTGTCTAATTAGCCGGAGCTCTCCTGCAGGGATGGATATCTTGTCATTTACAGCTAGGTCTCTTAGGTCTGAGAATGCTTCAAACCATGTTTTGGTTTCTGGAGTGAAGTATCTTACTACTTTACTACCTAAACGGTGCTTTACTTCTTCTGATGCAGGTATTCCTATTCCCATGCGTTCAACTATTATGGTCCTAAAGTTATATATTTTGTGGGAGGCTTCTATCCAGTCATATTGTTCAGTGAATTCTTTGCGGTTGGCTTCTATCCAGTCTATTTTAACGTGACCAGTTTTTTTATCTACAGATAGTGCAGTGTATACAGAGTATGCTGAGATTCTTCCCCAGTCTACTCCTAAAATGTAGTAGTACTTTTCGTTGTCTACTATTCCAAAAGATGGTTCGTAGTCTTTCTTCATTTTATCAATAATATTTTGGGTGAATAGCGCACCTTCAATATCTAAGAACTGTGCTTCATGTTCTTGTAAATAGGCGTCTTCTGACATTATGCTTTTATTAAATGTTAGCTGTTCTCTTGAGTAATATTTGTTTCTTGATGTTGGTAGGTTCATGCAGAAAAAGTCTGAATCCATATTATTTATGTCTGTTGTACTACTTTGAAATACTTTCCAAAAAAATCCTGCTTGACCGCCGGGTACTCCAAGTAAACAATAGTGTCCACCTCCTTCTGCTGTGCCAAGCATTGGTCCTAATACATTTTCAAATACGTGCTCTGGTATTTCTGCAGCTTCATTTGCAAAGATATAATTTATGTTATGTTTACCTTTTATAAAGCTTGTGGCTCCAAACGTGAATACTATAGAACCATTAGTTAACATAAATTCTTCTTCTACCATGCGTTGTATTGAGTCATATAGTACTCCTGAGGTGTACATCATGATGTGTAGGTTTTCATTTATGAAAGTTTTAACTTGTCGAGATGCGGGGCAAACTACCATGCTTCTTGTATTTGGAAAGCAAACAGATAGCCAGATAAGAAATATAGCTAATGTGAAGTCTTTTCCTATACCTCTGCCCATGGGGTAGACGCATCCTTTTCTTGTTAGCCATCCATCTACCATTAAGTATTGGTAGTCTTGAAATATTATTGATTTACCTTTCCATAATAAGCACTCATTAGCAAAGTCAGCGCAACCTTGCGAATTTTTTTGCGAGAATCTTTCTAATTGCTCTCTGGTGAAGTGTCTAGTTTCGCTTATTATTTCAGGTTTTAAGCCTTTCATGTGCATTATTCTAGCAGCTAGGTCGGTGTCGAACGCTGAATCCTCTTCTCTAAATTCTGCTGATTTTTGTTCTTCTCTAGAAGGCTTCCATTCAGTTTTGTTAATACTTAACCAACCAAGGCTTAAGTGCAGACCATGTTCGTCGAACCACTTTTGTGCCTCTCTAGTAGTTCTAAAAACATGTCTTTTGGCAAGTCGTTTTAAGTTATATGGTATTTCCTTCCTGTTACGACCTACCAATTTTATCCCTAATTAATTAACGAACGACTCGTGAGTATATTAGCCTTCTCGCAAATTTGAGGGTATAGCCTTTAAATATTCTCCTTATGATTTTGAGTATATGAGTGTCTATAAATGAGTCAAGCTATTCAAGTTAATGAGTCTGATAGGGTTGCACCATTTAGGTTTTGGATTAATATATCCAAGATAGACAAAAAAGCTCATGTAATAGCTGGTTACGCTTCTGTAGAAATGGTGGATGTTCAGGATGAACTTGTACCGTTAGAAACTTTAAAGAAATCGTGGGAGCTTTTTATTAAAGATCTTGATTATGCTCATATTCATGTGATGCACTCAAATATTCCTATAGGCAAGGTTTTATTGGAGTTTAAGGATTCTGAGGATGTTGTTTGGAAGTCCGGTGTTGATGATGTTGGCCTTTTTATAGTTGTTAAAGTAAGAGGGGATATAAAGAAAGGTCGAGAAGTCTGGAAATTGATAGAGGCAGGTGTTCTCAAGGGCTTTTCTATAGGTGGGGAAGCTATACTTAAGACTCCGGTAGAAGATGAGAAAGGAGTGTACAATAGGATAGATACTCTTGAGCTTCATGAGATATCAGTTGTAACTAATCCGGCTAATCAGCTATCAATGTTTAATATCTTGAAATTTTCTGATAATGATGCTATTACTAAGATGTCTGTTGGTGACCTTAAGACAAAACTTATGAGCCTTTATGGCGAGCGTGCAATTATTGAAGAAATTTTGTATCCTCATGTTAAGGAGCAGCCTCAATCGGATTCCTCTGGCATGGTTGAATATGCTCCAAATACTGAAGATCCAGTTTCTAAGGAGCTTTGTGTTAAGCTTAAAGCGAAACTTAGTATAGTGAATATGGAAATTTTTGCATGTGAGGAAGCTCTTAGAAAAAAGATGTTGCGTGAGCTTGCTAAGTTTGAAGGCGGTGAAGCTTCTAACACAAAGCTCATTGGTGATGAAACACAATCAAAAGTACAAGAAGAATCGAAAGGCTCTTCTTTACTCGAGAAGTTGGATAAAAGTGGTGGTGATCCAGCTTCCGTAGAAAATGCACCAATCAGTGAATCGAATAAACCTAAAGAGGAAAATAAAATGACTGAAGAGAAGAAAGCAGAAAATTCAGAGACTAGAGAAGATAAGCTGATTGCTTTGATTAAGGGTTTTAGTGACGCTGCTTCTAAGTTGATGATTCCTGATGCTGCTGAGAAAAAAGCTGAAGAAATTACACCTGAAGACAAGAAAGAGGAAGAGAAGAAAGCTGACCCTTGTGAAGACGACGAGGAAGAAGTTGCTAGTAAGAAGAAGAAGAAAGAGACTAAGAAAACAGATGAAGATTCTGAGGAAGTCGCTGAAGACATTAAGGAACCTGTGTTTAACGAGGCTAAGTTGCAAAAATCTGTTGAAGACTTAGTTGAAAAACGTCTTGCTGAGCTTGGAGTTACCGCGGTTAAGAAGAGTGTTGCGCTGCCTGGAGAAGACAAAGCTTCGAAAAAAGATGAGATTTCCATGTCTTTAGAGGACCTAAGCAAGGTTCCCATGGAAAGAGTCATGAAAATGAGGTAGATAAGTATGCCCCCAATACAAGAAAGAATAACTGATCCGGAAGAGAATATTCGACTACTTAAGGAAATGGAAGCTAGGTTTTACGGTAGCGAAGTTAAGAAAACTGACGCAGATACTGGTCCGGCTACACCAGCGTATTCAACTGCTCCTGACTGGGTTCAACCTGTTTTTGGTAGACGCATATGGTCGTACTTAAACTACGAAAAGAACGCTTTAGCAATTATACCAAAAGCACCATGGCGTAACTCAGGATGGCGTATGTTAACTGGTGCTGCAGCTGATTGGACTCACGATAATACTGCTATGCCTGGCGGTGTTGCTAGAGCAGGTGCTTTGCCTGATACTATCAAAGTGACGCCGGTAATTCAGTCGACTCAACCTAAGGAAATTATGCACACTTGGGGTGTTCAAGAGATAGATCAGTTCTTGTCGTCAGTGGACGATTCGGTAGAGATAGTTCCTGAGATGAGAGCTGAACTTGGTCGAGAACACGCAATGCTCATGAACACGATGGTTATACAGTCGATTGAGCCTTTAGCTGGTGGAGCTGCAGCTAACAACACTGGAACTAATAACATTGAATCTTTGGATCGTATAATATCTGCCGATGCTGAAGAAGATGGTCTTGGTGGAACACACATAAACTGGTATGACCCATGGGTTCAATATGCGTTGACTGCTGTTGATAGAGACTCTGGAACGACTTACGACGCTAAAGTAGTTTCGTGCGGAAGCATAAATACTGACGGTGATTTGACGCTATCTAAAGTGAACCAGTTATGGCGTCAAATAATTGAAGCAGGTGGAAACGTCGATGTTATCCTTACTGGGCTAGACTTCGTTGATGCTTTATCTGAGATCTTGGAGCCGGAGCGTAGATTTATTGGTGAAGCCAGAATGCTTCCAAGATATGGCGGTGTTACTGGTTTGCAAGCTCCTGGTGTAGAAGCAGGATTTTCAGTAGCTACCTATAAAGGTACACCGATAGTTACAACTGCTCAAATGCGTAATACCGATGCTACGTATGGCGATACGATATCTAAGGCAATGCTATTAGATACTAGGTTTTTGGAACTTAGAACTGCTGCACCTACAAGGTACATGGAAACTAGCAGAACTTATGACGCTTATGCGGCTCAAAATAAGCTTAGAATAGAAGGTGGCTATTACACAGTAGCTGAGTTGATCTGCTATCGATTTAATGTTCAGGGAAAGCTTCGAGACATAAAGTAGTTGATAATGGTAGCCCTCAATATACTACTTGAGTACTATGAAATATTTGAGGCATGGAGTACTCATTCACGTTGGATTAAAATCTTTAAAATAGAGGTGATATAATGACAGTAACTACAACCAGGTTCAACTATAACACTAAAGGTAAAATTAGGGAAGTAATATACGACATTACCGCTACTTCTGGTGAAGGTCAAGTTACATTAGCTTCGCCGATTAAAAAGGTTAAAGGCGTTGTCTTCATCGGTGAAAAAGGCACTAATGGAACTTCAGGAACTCTTGCATCACAGTCAATAGTTAGGGTTTCTGGAAACGGCAACCTTAAGGTAACCTGGACTTCTGCGCCTCCACCTGAAACTGCTACATTAACAGTATATGGAGAACGGTAGGCTAGGTGGTCTAAATGTTCTTTAAGAAGACTTTTAGATCACCGCAGACTACGATGCAGACTAGTCCGGTGTGCCATACAATTAAGCTGAGGATAATTGGGGATGCTCCTGGTTTGCCTAAAGAGCTTGAGGTTGAGATGCCGTTAGTTGAAGATATTCTGAAGCTTGAGACGGATATGGTTTGGGTTAAGCGGATAGTTGGAGCAAACTTAAGCATTACATCTGTACTTGGACTAGCTGCTTTGATTATGTCAATGCTTAGAGGTTGATAATATGCCTGTTGGAAAGAAACAAACTACTAGAGTTACGTTTAGTAGCGGAGTAATCGCGGAGACGACTACTACCTTAGCGGAAGTTCTTAATTACGTAACTGTATCAGTTCATGGTATGGCTTTGATATCTGGTCAATGTAATATCACGGTTAAGGTTTATGGAACTGGTGACGAGTCAGCGGAGTATCAATCAGGTACACCTGTATCCGGGTATTGGACAGAAATTTCTAGTGTTCTGATATCTTCTACTGGTGTGATGCCTATAACTAACATTGTTGATAAAGCGTTTTCGCAAGTTAAAGTAACTCATCAGAAAACTAGCTCAGGCCTTGGTACCCTAGTAGTGTCAGTTGTTAAGAAGCGATACTAAGAGTCTCTTAAGAGGCGTTTACGATGTCTGAAAGTTATTTGCAATTGCCAACTGATGGCTCAGGTAAGAAGCTGCGTGTGCTCCAGTTTAGTGGAGCTAATTATGAAGAAGTAATTCATATAGACGAGTCAGGTATTGCGCTGATTTCTGGCCAGAAAGTTGTTGTTGAAGGTGTTAGAGTTTCTGGTACTGTACAAGTCTCTGGTGTCGTTACTGTACAGTCAGGATTAGTAGAGATACAGAGTCCTGATAAGTTATCTGGTTTGTACTTAGCTTCTGGATTGCGTGTAGTTGTCGAACCTACCGGTGGTCAAGTTTCTGGTGCGGTTATAGTATCAGGTAACGTGACTATTCAGTCTGGCGTGTATTTTGCTTCTGGGATAGGTGTAACGCTACTTATTCCTGTTACGAGTGGATCTGTACAAGTTAGTGGTACAGTCGCTGTGTCAGGAGTAGTTAACGTATCTTCTGGTTTGGTGCAAATAATTAGCCCTGTTAGCTTGTCAGGTTTGTATGTTGTGACAACACCTTCTGGTGGTGGGCAGGTATCTGGTACCATGGCTGTATCTGGTGTTGTTCAAGTTTCTTCTGGTTCAATTCAAGTTATAGGTCCAGAAAGTTTGTCCGGATTATGGTTAGCTAACCCTGGGTCTGCAACAGTACAGTCGGGATTGTTTTTTGCATCAGGTATAGGTGTTGTAATACAGTCTGGGGTAGGTGTTATTACTACGCCGTCTGGTGGCGGTCAAGTGTCAGGAACAATTGCTGTTTCTGGTAACGTTGGAGTATCTGGAGTTGTAACTGTTCAGTCAGGTCTTGTGGAAATTCAGAGCCCAAGTAAGCTATCTGGATTATTTATAGCTTCAGGTGTAGGGGTAGTCGCTAGTTTAACAGTTCCAGTAACTAGTGGTTCAGTGCAAGTAAGCGGCACTGTAGCTGTTTCTGGTGTAGTTATTGTATCTTCTGGATTAATTCAAATAATTAGTCCTGCAAGCTTATCAGGACTTTATGTGATAGCTGCACTGTCTGGTAGCGGTCAGATAAGTGGTACTGTAGCAGTTTCTGGAGTGGTTAATGTAGCGTCTGGGTTAGTTCAGATTATAAGCCCAGCAAGTTTGTCTGGACTTTATATTATATCTTCGCCTTCTGGTGGTGGACAAGTAAGCGGTGCAGTAATTGTTTCAGGAACTGTGAACACGTCAGTTTCTGGAAATATAGTAACTGTAGCGTCTGGTGTATGGAATATAGATTCTACATCTGGTAAAGTATGGGTTACTTCTGGTAGTGTTACTATTCAGTCTGGTGTTGACTTATCTGTTCCATTAAGCGGTTTGATTATAAACAATAGTGGAAACCCCTTGTTCGTTCCGTCTAATAGTGGAGGCGTATCATTATGGTCAGCAAGCGTTCGCACAGTTACTCTGAAGTGCCATACTAGCAACGTTAACGATATTTACCTTGGTGGTCACGTTGCTGGCAACATGCCGTATTCAGGCCAAGGATTTATATTTCAACCTGGAGAAATATGGCCTATAGATGTACCTCAAGCAGCTTATATTAGGGTTTGTGCAGCTAATTCTGGTGACAGAGTCTCTTATATTGGCACTTGAGGTGGTTAAGTGAGTCAAATAATTGGTGCCATGTATTTTAATAGCGTAGGTTTTGTTAGGTTAGAAGATGGTATTCATCCACATATGATATGCCCAATATGTAAGCGAGACTGGACGCCAGCTATATCGTTTGGTTCAACTTTTCCCGCAACCTTCGATTTTAACAAAAAAGTTTCTTTTTCAGTGCCAAACCATAATGACGCTAAAACGAGTCAGCCATGTACTCTTTCAGTACGAAAGATAGAG
>Ga0209642_10002135_pt1 | contig 13055 bp, 18 predicted proteins | sample RifCSP19_2_FD_184025 | JGI IMG/M metagenome (GOLD analysis project Ga0209642, IMG submission 184025) | Soil microbial communities from Rifle, Colorado - Rifle CSP2_sed 19_2 (SPAdes) (version 2) | ecosystem: Environmental > Terrestrial > Deep subsurface > Rock core/Sediment | place: Rifle... | reverse complement strand
GAGCCTCTTTCCCAACACGCTTGGATCCATCTGGAACTTGGACTCGGCAAAAGTCTGAAGGTTCTTGGCCTTCACTTCCTGCTGCTCTCTGGCAAATCGCCCCGCCATGAGCATTCCCCCTTGCTCGGTTATATACTCCCTGAGGCCCGGTGGAAGCTGAGCCTGCATAGCTCCAGATCCCCATGGCAGCTCGCCAATGGAAGTAACCGTTCTCATAGGAATACCCTGGTAGGGCTGTTCTCCCGACCTCAGAGTGATAGATGCCTGTCTGAGAAATTCCTGCGGGATCATCGAGAGACGTTGCTGGCCTTCCTGTTCGTAGAGCATCATGGGAGTAGCCATTTCTCTACGACCGGCTACGTAGGTTTGCTTATAGGGTTTAGGGGTGAAGACATCCACAGCCGTCTCCCCGCCCCTCTGCGTCAATTCCCCAGAAGCCCAAGGGGTAACATATACCGCTCCGGTTGTTGTGGAAGGCTCGTGGACGTAACCACCAAACAGCCTAGACCAGATGGAGGAGGGCGAGAGACCCCTAAGGTTGGCCTGCTCTTGTAGAGCTCCTACTGACTGTTCGAGTGTCCTCGAATAGCGAGCTCGCTGTTGCTCGGGTGTCTCCCCGGCCACTAAGCCAGGCTCCACAATAGGCACGTTGTAGGTGCCTGCCTGGTGGCGAATGGCCTGCGGGTTGGCAACTTCCGTTGGAGAGACATACAGGTTCGAGGCTGGAATGCGCCCTGGAATGTTCTGGCCCTCGGGTGTCTGGAACGACCCACCCCACGGATGGGCCTGCGTATTGATCCTCCTAAAGAAGTCCATAACGGTATCACGCATGGTGAACCGTTCTGGCGTCTGTCCTTTTTGCTCTACCCACGAGCCAAAAGCCCCTGAAACCCTCCTGGCAAAGGATTGGATACCGGTGTAGAAAGGTGTCTCTGAGACCCCTTCTCCGATCCCTGCCACACCAGCCGACCTGAGATCCCCACGCATGAAGTTGTAGCCCTCACCCGTCCGGATCATCAAGGTCTCGTTGGGAGCACCTCTAACTCTCCCGAACCAGGCTTGCCCCTCGGCCTGTGGATGAGCGATCTTCACCTCGAACTCATTAGGGACGCTCTCCCAACCGGATTGCTTGTATATTTGAGCCGGGTTGACCTGAACGTTCTGCTCGTAACCCTGCCAGCCCAAAGTGCGAAGCTCCCGCAGGAGCAAGTCCCTCAATTCCTGGGGGGACTGGAAGGCGGCGGTCTCTTGTGGTCTGGAGATGTCGAAGTTCTGGAAGGGCATGTCAGACTCTTTTGTCTTGCTGTTTCTGGATGGCGGTAAAGATGTTGCGGATATCGGCGCACCGCTTCATTTCCATCATCAGGATATAGGGCTGGTCCAGAAAACCTCCTCCAAAGGGTAGCGCCCTAAACTCCTCCCTTTGCTCCAGGTAGATAAGCGCCTGGGGCTTCTCCGGGATAATGGCACTTAGCCCTAGCCTGATCTCATTCTGTGCACCGAAGTAATTCATCAGGGTCTCTTCCAGCTCATGCAGGAGCTTCTCTAATTCATACTCCCCAAAGGGCCTGCCCAACTCAGGTTCACCTCCAGGACTTTCTCGTGAATCTCGTCGGCCACGTCATCCGGAAGCGATCCCCAGGCTATCTTGAACTGGTTATCGGTCATATCCAGTTCGACATGCCCATTAGTGGACTTGAACCTGAAAAGCTGGTTTCCGTCTATGTCCAGGATATTGGACCCGATCAGGGAGAGCTGCACTTCGATACGCTTGAGTTCCTCGATCGACCAACTTTGCTGAAGACGGAGCTCTTGCGAGAGAGCTGAACGCTGGTTGACGATCTGGGTGACCTCCGAATGAATGAGCGACCGGCGCTCCTTCTGAGCCTGAGTAGCCTGCCGAATGGTGATCTTGGTAGGTCCACCCTCGTTGTCGTAGGCTAAGTCTGTACGTTCCAGGACAAAATCTTTCTCAATGGGTGCGATTAGTTTTAGCGGCATTTCATACTCCTTACGCCTTCTCGATCCAATGCCATGTTCCGGGTTCCTTCTTCTCGGAATAAAGGATACTGGTACACCAGGCAATCCCTTTCTCAAAGCCAAACGGGAGGTGTTCATTGTGATAATGGTCGTTCTGCCCGTCTGTGAAGACTTGCAGATTACACATTCCATTCTCCGGCGGTTGCCCATCGGCAGTCCTCCAAACCTTTACAACGATAGCCGGACGGTGTTCTGTTTCGTCCAGCGCATAGTGAACAATACGGCCTTCGGTCAATCCTTCCATTTCAGCATCCTCCAAGAAAGAAGCACCAGATCTTATAGGTCAGATACGGAACCAAGAGCGACTCCGCTACGACGAACATCAGGATCAGGATCACCAGGATAACCTGCTCCTGGTTGAGTTTTTGGGTCAAATCAATTCTCCGATAAATTTCCCAATTTTTCATGATGATGGCAAAGGGGGAGGTCTCTCAGAGAGACCTCCCGATAGGTTATGGGTTAGGGCGAGGGCCAGATATAGTCGGGCCACTGGTTGCGGAGCTCTACCGTACAGTATTCTCCAGCAACGTCCAGGGCTTGCCCGGTGAAGTTCATCAGAACGGCGTCATTCCCGGCCAGGGTGATCCCACCCTGGAGGGCGAGCATAACTTCTGTCCCCGTAAAGATAATCTCGTAAGGCTGAGACTCACCCGGCATGTTGGCCGGGGAGAGCGTCCGGAAGGTGATTGGAGTGGTAAAAGGCACCGAGCTCCATTCCGTTCCAGACAGGCTCCCGGTCAAGATCTGCCGGTAGAGGCCGGGGTTCTTCCACTTTACGGTCAAGGCCACCTGAAGACCTCGGGTGATGATGGTCACGTCCTCCAGGAATGGAGAGCCGTAGACCTTCTCCTGCCGGATGTCCAGGTTCTGGTTGTTCATAGTGAACTGAGCCTGAACGACCGGTAGTGTACCGAAGCTTGGGGTGTTGATATACCCACCCGGCGTGGAGCCGATTGGGATCGAAGGGAAGTCCTCGAAGTCGCCGCCAGCTGCGTTCCAGCCGCCCGTCGAGCCGGAGGTCGAATACCAGTCAGGATCCTCCTCCAGTTCGAACAGCCGACCGATCGCATCTACTCGAGCGGCCACGAGGCCCATGTTCGGTAAAGTCAGGCCAAAATTGATGAGCTTGCAGTCCTTGTAGATCTCACCTAAGACGTAATCGCCAACATCACCACTGGTCGGGATTGCTTTCCTGAAGCCCATCCAGGGCACGAGGCCTGGATTAGAGGGATCCAGTTTGAAGACGTGGTTGTACACGCCTCCCGATCCGGAAGTGGTGTCGCAGAAGCCAAAAGCGCCTTTCAGCAAGTAGCCGATCGAGGCCTCCAACCGGGGATGGATGGTCAGGCCACCGCCCACCATGACCCCTGCTTTATAGGGGATGGTGGGGAGTGGACGGCCACCCACTTCCGGTGGGCCGAGCCTCTGGTCGTCAAGGATAGCCAGGTCACCAAGCGTTGCCTTATGCCTGAACCACGAGCCAGCAGGAACGTCGATCTCTTTACCGGCCTGCGGTCCAAAGCCCAAAATACCTGCTTGGGCAACAATCGCCATGGTGTTTCTCCTATGTCACGGTCGATGAGTGAGGGCTTGCCAGGCCACCTCACCTCTCCAGATGTACTGCGCTGGAGGGCCTCCACCTTCGAAGAAGGTAGAGTGGGGGACCCAGAGGTAGTAGGCTCGTTCGCCCCATTCATCCACTAAATCAGCAACATTCGTTTGTTCGATGTGATAAGTCGCTCTCCCCAGGAAGTTATGAGCGTGCCTGGCCGCTACGTCCTGCTTGAAACTCTTCAGGATGTAGTAGCAACCAAGGCTTACCCTACCACGACGCCACCAGTAGTGGCCGCCGCCGATCTCGCCAGCAGGAAGGTTTAGCCCTAGATCCTCCATTTGGGCGGCAGTCACCCTGCCGTCCCGATAGTCAGGATCGTTGGGATTGCCTGCGCTCACCCATGCGAAGTTGACCGGGTTGAGCGGGTTATCCTGAAAGCGGTATGCCTGAACTTCCCCGGCCCTGGAAGGGTCGCTCGAGGAGACCTTACTGATCAGCTCCTGCGAGAGCTTCTCGACCAGGCGGGTAACAATCAGGTCTGAGATCTGGCTCACTGGCCCACCTTCACGTAAGGCGGCATCATCTTCATCTCCTGGTAAAACAGGTGCCGGTAGACCTCTGCCTGCACTTTCAAGGGATTGTGCTCCGGCGTACCACTATCGACCCGAATGTTGAACTGTCGGATGTTAGCCGAGTTCGAGCTCTTGGCGAGCAGACATTGGGAGGCAGCGTACAGCTGCATACCGATAGAGGCAGCCAGGGGAACCTCGATCACGAAGGTGAGGTCTGTTTCCGAGGCCGGTTTGTTCCAGTAGGCGAAGTAGTAGAGTTTCAGCTCGTCTCCCTCATCGAGAGGGGCAGACAGGCTCAAGTATCCCTGTGGATACTCGCTCCAATCATTGTCGTCCTGCGCTATAGAACGCACAGTTAGAGGGGCCAAGGTCGCCTTGGGGATGAACCTCCCCGTCTCTACTACCTGGATGGACTGGACGGAGTACAGGTTGCTCGGGAGAGCGAACGAGTCCCCGTCCGATCCGGAGGTGAGTGTCACCATGGAGAACTTGGGGATATACGGCATCACGGCCTCGTGAGCTCCGCAGACACCATCCCAGACCAGTTCCTCGCCATAGATCGCCCCATCCGGATCGTCCAGCAGGCGTAGCACTTTCAGGGAGAATTCACTGTAGTTCATTACTGTACGACCGTTGGGCCCTTTACCCGAGTGGAGCCAGCAGAGAACACGACCTCGAAGATCTCAGGCCGGTAAGGTTGATAGCCCATGTACTGGTCGAACGAGAACCGGAAGATGGCCTTGAAGTCATCGATCGGGTCCAGTTCGTAGAACTGAGGCTGCTGAGCCACGCCAGCCACGATTGCCTGAGGCCCACCCACAAAGATCGTGGCGTGGATATTTCGGGCTTTCGTAACATAGGCGTAGACACCGCCGCCCAGGTCTGTTGCAAAGTCAACCAGGACAGGCTGGTCCAGAACCAGGCGAGAGTTGATAGCATCGACCGCAACGATCCGGCGATTGGTCAGCTTGCCTTCGTTGAAGTTCACCCCATTCGTCACGCCATAGGCGTTGGTCACAGTGGCGTGGAGGGTGATGACATCGTTCACCTCAAAGTCACCGATTGAGCCCGAGGTGACGCTGCCGAGCTGGAGGTAGTGGGTGATCCCAGACGAGTCCTGGCCGGTCAGGTATGTGCCATCAACCTTCACGCCAGTAGCCGGGGCCGGGGAGCCATCGCCAGCCGTGACAGCCGCCGAGACGGTTGCCCGAGCGATGATCGCACCACAGTTCCACAGGTTGCACTTGGGGGTCTGGACGTAGCGAACGTTCTTGTACGCACCGACCTCGTAGCGCATCCGGGCCCGGTCTTGCATGTATTCCTGCATGGTGATCCAGTCATCCGCACCCTGGATGTCATAAATGACGCCGGGGGAGGTGTAGGCCACGATGGAGCCTTCGGCACCCGTAGGACCAAGAGCTTCAGCGATGCCACGGTTCGCCATGCCGAGCCAGATATCTGCGCCCACGTCGGGATCGTACTTATCCCCGGTGGTCAAGGTGTTGAAGTTGGTTGCACTCCCCATATAGAGGGAGTAGCCCGTATTCTGAGCGCCCTGGATAAGGGCGTTACGGGCCAGGAGGTCATTCATATCGACTTCGGCTTGCCCTAAGGCTCCCCGAGCGATCCTCCGCAAGCCTGCCTGACGGTTCTTCTTCCAGTAGGTAATGTACTCGTCATACTTATGGAAGGCAATCTTGCCGCCGTTGTGCTGGAACTCGATCTCGATGTTCCGAGAGTCGATGTGCATACTTGGCATCCAAATCTGCCGGGCCGCCAGCGGGGTTGTATCCGCATGGGGGTCCAAAAGTTGCGAGACTACCATCTTGGCAGCCCGAACGTCGAGCAGGGAGCGGGTGAAGGTCAATACCGGACGAAAGACCGATCGCAGCCTCCACATATCGATGAGGTCTGGATCGAGCCACGTTCTTTGGTTCTTATCCATAACCGAGAACGGCTCGTCGCTATAATAGGTATCGAAATCACCTACGGCCATATCAAATTCTCCTAAAGGTCAATTGAGGGCAATCCACTCTTCCATAACCTTGTCGTACTTTGCCCTGCCTTCTGGAGTTTGGGTCCCTCCCAGGGCAACCAGTTCGTTATAGACCTCATCTATGGAGCGTTTCTTGCCTGGGTCACGGCTGTTATCGTCACCCACCGGGCCTGGCCCTTCACCCTCAAGGGCGTCCTTGACTCGCTGCTTACCGCTTTTCTCCAACGACTTGCGGAACTTCTCGAATTTCTCTCGAAGCTCATCCACGTTGGTTCCGGTAGGCAGGAGACTATCAGCCTCGAAGGAGGCCAAGTCCGAGAACTCGCTCAGGATCAGGTTGTAACGATCACGCTCGAGAGTGCGGCTTGCCTCTTGTTCCTGAACAGACTTCACTTGTGAAGTCAAATCTACGTTCTGTCTCTGGAGCTCGGAATACTTTCCTGTTATTTCCTTGTGGGTCTGCTTCTCGGTCTCGTGATCATCGACTAGGGCATCGAACTTGACCTGGAGCTCATCGAGCTCCTTCTTGGTCCTTTGCTGAAGTCTTTGGAGACCCTTATAAGCAGCTTCCCAATCCGTCCCCGGTTTCTTGACGGGATCGGCGTTTTGATCGCCGTTGCCGGGGGCGTCTCCGGGTGTACCTGTTCCACCCGTACCGCTATCCGGGTCCGTATCGAACAAAAACATTGGCCTAAACATGATTACTCCTGATTTGCTTCTCTAGCCGGGGTGCCCTTTTGGGCCTCCTGGCTCGATCCTGGAATACCTCGCTCTTTGGCCTGACCCTCCGGCTGCGGAGGCGTCAGTAGTTTCTGGAGCTCTTTCAGATCCTTGAGGATCTTGTCCCTTTCCTCCGAGGGGTTATCCACGCCCAGGGTGTCCAGCAACCTTTCGATGGAGCCTAACTTACCGGCCATGAGGGTTGCGGCTTCCTGGACCAGGAGTTCCCGGTCTCTCGGTAGGACAGGTGCCCATTCGTGCCTGATGGGGTAGAGCAGGTGTTCAGGTTTTACGGCTACATTCTTGATATCCAGTACGTCTGGCGGGGTCATGAGCAGCATCTTGACTGCCATGCGGGTGAGCAGGTTCAGGCCGGTAGACCAGAAGATCCGCTCGCTGTCGGTGTGTGAAACCAAAGAGATCATGCGAGTCACTAAAGTAGCCGCCGATCTCTGAGATCCTTCGTCTTCCCCATCGGCAATCCCCGGAACGGAAACCAGGCGTCTATAGATTGCCAGGAGAGCCTCCCCAAGCTTCTGCATGGGATCGGAGGCCCGGTTGGTGCCGACCTCTTCCAGGTCAGGCTCTTTCTCGTTGCCGGTGATGTAGGGGTTGGAGTGCAGGTTGATAGCATAAAGCCCAGGGGCGATCTGCTGGACCGTGGGCGTCCCGGAGACGTTCTTCATCTTCATGTAGCGGTGAGCGTCCGTGGTAACCGCATCGCCGTAGTCTGCCAGGCGCAAGTTCATTTCTCGGATGACCCCCTGGACGTTCTCTATAAAGGTCTCCCCGTAGAAGCCATAAACCCGAATGTGGGGAATATAGACCTGTGGAACGAAGCCGTATCTATTCTCTCGGGTCAACCACTGTTCGTTGCGGCGAGCCGGCTCCCCATTGATAGTTACTTCGATCCCGTCATCCGTAGTATGCTCGATCATCCAGGGCTGGATGTTCTCATCCAGGAGCACACCATGTTCGGCTGCCTCCCGGTGGTTGATGGCCCGGATGATCCAGGTCTCTCGCATACGCCAGAAATCAGCCCCGTCCGGGATACCGATAAAGGATTTAGGATGAATGCTCTCAATGCGAAGGGGGATCGTTCTTAGAGGATCCTTGGGGGTGTAGACCAACCGGAAGATGTTGCCGCCGTAGAGCTGGCTTTGGGCTCCATTTTGCCACTGGATAGCCCTGCCGTTGGACTCTGACCACAAGCGGTAGAGAATGTCCTCTAAATCCTTGGCCGATTTGATCTGTCCTTCGTTGGTGGTATCGGGAGGATTGACTTTCGGGTAGACCAGTGGGCGTTCATCATGGCGCACCTGTCCAAAAAGGTAATAGGTGTGCTGTTCTACTGTCCTGGGGAGCGGGTTGTACTTGACCGGATAGAGCTCGATCTCTTTCCCTTGTCGCTCGACCGTCTCGTCTAGGGCCTCACCTGAATACCAGCTCTCCAGTCGGGTATAACGAGACATATTCCGGTTGTACTCAGAATAGGGAAAGTTCTCCAGATCCTGGAGACTGAATTCTGGTCTTGGCCGAACCAGATTTTCAAAAAACTCTTGAATTTGAGGTAGCAAATCGCCCCATCCGAAAGCAAGATATTCACAATGTGGCGTTCATGGGCTACTTTCGGATGAAGTACATTTCCCCCCGGTTAGCTCATGCAGGAGCTAGTGTATACATTTTACAACGTTTTTTGGGGCTGTCAATCCTCAAACAATCCCTTATGTCTGCGATAGTGGGTATGAAGGGCCCGATCGGGGAGCCTAAGAGAGCGATCAAGCACGTAGGGTTGATCGTATACTTCGCTCCTCTCCAGCCAGGCGTACCATTCGGTCAGCATCTGGATCAAGAAGCTCAAGATCCTGATCAGCCTTCTGCGAGCTCTGGTCTTCAGGATCGAAATAAAAGAGTTGCCTCGCTGCGAAAGCAGACATACAGAACATCGAAACGATGTCCTGAGTAAGTTTAGCTTTTGCAACGCCAGTGTCTTTAGCGGGATCATAATTAGTCAATTGGCTCCTTATTCCTCTAACCATCCTGGGCCAGCTCATCAAGCTTGCCTCCAAGTATAACCGGCATGCAATCAAGTAAGCGGACTTCTTTCCGGAAGAGAAGTCCATCGGCATGATGTAGAGATTAGTAACCTTGGACACATCGACCCCACCAAGCCACTCATCTCTGCGGGTGTCCTCGAACCTCTTTCCTTGCAAGAACAGGTTCAGAAGCTCGTTAGTGTTCTTCTGAGGACCGGTAGCATCCACTCCGGTAAAGGCCGGATCATAGGCGGCCATGAAGGTCAAGAGCTGCCGGATGAAAGGTGTAATCGATTTGTTTCCGGCTCCCCACCAGAAAGCGGCCATAGACATCTTATTTTTGGGGAAGTCGGTCACGTCCCAAACCCCCAGAACGGGGGCATTGCGATTGGGGGCATTATCGATCCCAGGATCACCTAGCAGGATATAGTTATGGCCTTCCCCTCTAGGAATTCTATAATAGACGATCCCCGCCCCTGGGGATTTGGATATCTCGAAGCCTGGATAGCCTTTCTGGACGCCCTCGATGATATGCCCGTCGAAGTTCTCGTCTTCGCAGGCAGCAACCTTGATCGTTGAAAAGTAAAGTCCCTTGCCTTGCGGCCTGGTGCCCTCGATATGCTGTTCGTGTTCGTCTTCAGGGATGTCTTTCAGCCACAACTGGAGCTGCTTAGGCGTGACGTTCTTATTGGCCCTGGAAGAGACCGTAATCGAGAGATAGTCTTCAGGATTGTCTTGAGAGAGATCATAGCGATACCACAGCTCGGGATCATCCCAGGAGTTGGAGGTCATACTCATCCGGGCCAGGCGCTCTCTGCCGTTGATGGTGCCACGCATACGGGTACCCAGGTTGGTAATCGTGCCGCTCAGGTCATCCAGTTTTCCGGCCTCATCGATATTTACCCAATCGCCTTCCCAGGAAAGGATGTTATTGCCATTCTTCTCGGCTGACATAAACTCCATGGTGGTGACCATGAGGTAGCTGCCGACGTAGAAGCGGAACTCGATATTTGGATAGGGACTTTTGGGGGCGTTCCAGATCAGGTCTCCGAGGCGGGTATCCCGGCCCAACTCATCCTTGATGAACTTATACATGATCTCCGACTGCCAGGCAACCGGAGCCGCATTCATGAATTTGAAGTCCTTGGTAGTCAGGCAGAAGGGGATCGCACCAGCCCCGACGCCCTTGGTCTTTCCGGAGCCGAAGCCACCAATAACCACGATACGCTGTTGAGTGGCCTTACAGACCATGACTTGCCACTTCCCCCAATCCTCGAAGTTATCATCCAGGCGAAAACCATGGTCTTGGCCGGGTTTGCGGGTGAAATAGTCGAGGATGAGATTAGGATCCTCCACCCCCCTCCTCAAGATCTCAATCTCATCCTCGGTGAGCCGAGCGATCGTTTTACGGGGCATTTAGGCTTCTTTGACGTTTATCTTGAGAGCCGCCAAATGAGCGGCAGCTTTCCCGACCGTTGGATGGAGTCTAAAGCGCAACCACTTACCTGCCCTTTTGACTTGGATCTCTTTCTTATTGGAGGGGTTTAGACGGTACGGCATAGGGATCCTCGCTTTCCTGCTCTAAATTATCCTCGACAACCAGCCGGACACGATTTAGAGGGATCGTCAGGCGCAAATTACCCATCTGATCAGCGACCAGGGTGATAACTTCTACTGCCGAAACAGGCAAGTAGGCCCCGTCTATAGTTACTGCCGTGGGGTGGAGAAAGCCTTTTTCTTTGCCGTAGTAAACGGCGATATCCTTTACTTTCCTGGTGTCCACTCACGGCCTCCGGTGGTCACTCTGCAATGAGGTATCCGGTCTCTGCCGCATATTCGGGACCATCTACCGTTCGAGGCATAGCACCAGCGCCGGTACCACTCTTTCACCGTGGCAATCTCTTTCTCGGTCGGATTGACGATTTCCAATCTCTTGGGCAAGCACAAAGATTTTATCATTTCAGTAGTCCCTCACGGCAGAATGAAAGGAGTCGAGTGCCCTATAGACCTTCCGAACGTCATCGATAGGGATCGACTTGTTGAGTTTCCAGGCTTCTCGGATATCGTGGGTCTCACCTGGATCAAAATAGAAAAATGTCTTCCCGGAGCCCCGATGATAGGTGTAATCGCATCCATGAGCTATCAGGATTGTTACGAGGGTTTTGTCGGTGAGAGGGATCCTATCACTCTCGTTGATCTCTTTTACTTCCTGGCTATTTGTTTTGTCATCAGAAGCTGGTGGAGTCATAGAGGTTCTCCGCAGTGTATCCTACAAAGGCTATGGATCCATCCACTTTTTGAATGACGCTATAGGTTGTCGAACCCAAAAGGACATATCCTGGACGCCCCCCTGGTTTTTCCTCTCCAATCCAGATGGCGTGAAGTTTCTCCCACATGGATGGATTGGACTCTTGAGTAATTTCTTCATTCGGCATTGACAAAGCTCCTTTCAGCAATCCCAGGCTACGTTCGAGGTAGTATGAAGTTGAAAACAGGGTGTTACAAAAGGAAAAACGCAAAAAGAGTGATTTCGTTACACTAAAAAGACCAGCCTTTTGCTCCAACGACGATGATATTGCGAATACCCTGGAAGCGAATTTTGTCGAAATCCTGTAGCTGGTACAGGTAATAGTTCACCATACTGGTCGAGGAGATCTGACACTTCCTCATGATCTCCCGAATGGTGGGTGAGTTTCCGTCGTTCTCGCTCTTGTGGAGAACGACATACTCAAAGACCACCATCGCTCGCTCCCCAAGCACCTTTTTTCTAGGCATTCTTCATTCCTCTCTAGTTGTAAATCTATTATAGAACAGAAATGCTAACTTTTCAACAGGAAAAGGCATAAAAATCCCATAGAGAGAAAGAGTACGAATATACAAGGGGAAGGATGCCGGAAAAGAGTGAAAATTTTTCTGGGGTGACCTATTAGATATATATAGTGGGAGTAGTCGTGAACCTACCCCCTATATAGATCTTTTTTTCTCAACCGCCGCACACTCTTTGTAGGGGTGGTAGGCGGGGTGGGGGGAGGGGGTGGGGGGGGGAGGGGCCTGGAGAGGGGGCCAGCCCCCATATCCCTACGGTCTAGTACCTCCACTGAGAGAGAAAGACGGGCTTATGTTTCTGGCCGTTCGTGTTCCCGTTGTAAGCACGAACAGTAACTGCAACGAGGCCAGTGAGTTGCAGAGCCGCAAGGCATAGAACGCCCCATGTAGGACCTACGTATGGACGCCTAGCGAACGTCCTTATAGGTCACGAAAGGCTATGTAATACCTACAATTGCCCGTAAAAGCTTCTTGCTATCTGCCCTGAGTTCACAGGTCTACAGTTGGGCGCACATATTCTTTATTAGCCCATGCAGAGGATGATGCAGTTCGTTACTGCCATGGGCTATTGGCAATATCAACCCCCGCACAGGGGGCTTTTTCATTTAGGAGGTTTGTATGGTGGTAGTAGCAGTAATCAGCATTCTGGCAATAGCCATTCTCATCTGTGTGGTGCCCTGCATCACAACAACCATCTGTAAGTAGGAGATCAATCATGTCCCGAACTTTCGTTGTAGAGCTCAAAGTAAGTGGTGTCCTGAGGACCATTCGGGTCCAGGCACCTAATAGCAGTACGGCTGCGGCAATAGCCAGTCTCGAGGTAGGAAAGGACAACCCTCGGGCCAAGGTAGATGTTATTCGTGCGTGGCTGGCTTTGTGATGGCTACCATCAAGCGTTATGCAATAGCTGGACTGGTCTTTGGCATTGAGATAGCGGCCCTATTGTGGGCAATGCTCGACAAAATGGAGATCCTCTATAAGTAAGGAGAAGTCATGAAGAACAAGCGTAATGGAAAGACCAGAAAGACAGGAAGATTGATTGTCCGTAGTAACCCTCCTAAGCCGAAACCTGTATTCAAGAAGTAATCTGACCCTAACACGAAGGAGAGCTCCTACAGGAGCTCTCTGTTTTGTGATGTGGCACAGATGACCATATCAGTATTAGTGAAAGGAAGGAGTTCGAAATGTTACACAGTTATGAGTTCTTGGACGGACCAAAGGATTTGGTCAACCCTGCGTCCTGGGAGAGGACACAAATAGAAGAAGGGCTAGATGATTGGCCCAAGGTAGACCATGAGTTTGACATCATG